>Ga0209829_10002226_pt1 | contig 14859 bp, 15 predicted proteins | sample C_140205_EF_Meta_FD_187311 | JGI IMG/M metagenome (GOLD analysis project Ga0209829, IMG submission 187311) | Freshwater microbial communities from Lake Croche, Canada to study carbon cycling - C_140205_EF_MetaG (SPAdes) (version 2) | ecosystem: Environmental > Aquatic > Freshwater > Lake...
GAGGGGAATGTGGCCTTCACCGGCAAGCAGGCCCGAGGTCGGATCAAAGCCGATCCAACCCGCTCCGGGAAGATAGACCTCGGTCCAGGCATGGAGATCGGTGAAATCGACTTCAGTACCCGAGGGGCCGTCGAGCGATTTCACATCCGGTTTCAACTGGATCAGGTAGCCGGACACGAAGCGCGCCGCGAGGCCGAGGTGGCGGAGGACTTGAACGAGCAACCACGCAGAATCACGGCAGGATCCGGAGGACAAAGTGAGCGTTTCCTCCGGGGTCTGCACCCCCGCTTCCATGCGCACGGTGTAGCGGATGTTCTGCTGAAGATCGCGGTTGATCGCCACCAGCACGTCGATGGTGGGATCGGTGATTCCGTCGTAGCGGGCGATCCATTTCGCAAGCAAGGGGCCGGGCTTCTCAACCTGCACGAAGGGCGCGAGCTCGTGCTTCAGCGAAGGATCATAGGTGAAGGGAAATTTCTCGGCACTCGGTTCGAGGAAGAAGTCGAAGGGGTTGTTGACCGCCATTTCGACGACCAGATTGACCTCGATGTCGAGATGGCTAGCCTTCTCAGGGAACACGAGACGGCCCAAATAGTTTGCCTGCGGATCCTGCTGCCAGTTGATGAAGACCTCCCCGGCGTCAACAATCAGGCTGTAGGCGAGCACCCGTGTCCGGCAGTGAGGTGCGGGTTTCAAACGGACGATGTGAGGCCCGTGGCCGACCTCGCGGTCGTAGCGGTAGCTCGTGCGGTGATGAAGGGCGACGTGGATCGACATGCGGGCTGCCGTGCTTTCAGCAAAGACCATGCCATCGATTCAAGCTTCGCCGACGGGCGATTCCGGCATGCAATTCATCACAGATCCCTCCTAGATGAACCTTAAGTGACGACCAGAGCCTCAGTGCCCCTCATTCTTGGTGAGCATTTCAATCTCCTCCTCGTGGGAGTGGATGTGAAGGCTGACCTGCACCCCCTCGCGGTCCGCAGCCGCCCTCAGCACGCTTCGGATCGCGGAGGCGGTGAAGCCGTTGCGACCGATCAGCAGCGCGACATCGGTTCGGTTCAGCACCAGCTTGAAGCGGAGCTTCTTCGGTCCCAATTCGGTGACCTTGAGCTGGGCCTCGGCGGGAAACTCGATGAACTGAACGGCGACGTATTGGAGAAATCCGCGCAGTTTATCCGTGACCACTTGCATGAAAACACTATGCACGTGAGGCCTGATTCGTGCAAGAGCAAGGTGCCGGGACCCATCGCCCGCATGGCAATCGACCTTGGCCCCGGGTGTTCAGGCGATGGCGACCTGCTGCGGCAGCGCTTCCTCGCGAAGTGGAATTCGGAGGTTGAGGACACCATCCTCAAGGGCGGCGGCGGTGCGACCGCCATCGAGTCGATCCGCGAGCTTGATCGACAGGCTGTAGCGGACGCAGTCGTCCTTGTCGGCGCGACTGGCCTCAATCTCCAGCAGCCCTTCGTGGACGGTGAGTTCCAGGTCATCCTTGCGGACGCCGGGGAGCGCGACACTGAGTCGCACTCCGCGATCCTCGTTGAGGGAAGAGACAGCGGGTCGAAGGGTGCGCATCGTCTCGCAGTTCGAAGGTGCGCAGGCACCGGTTTTGCAGCAGGAAGTTTCAGTGAGGTTCATTGAATTTCGATGGTGAGGGGTTCGTTGACGACGGGCTTGATCTTGGGTGGCTCGATGCGGAGCACGCCGAGTTCGAGTCGGGCGCTGAGCGCGGAGGCATCCACCTCGGAGCCAAGGGTCCAGGTGCGTGTTTCGGGGGCGACGAACGGCCGCTCGTCCGTGGGGGTGACGGTCAGCGTGAGCTGGCGTTCCTTCAGGCCGAGATTGAGCTCGTTCTTGCGGATTCCCGGCAGGTCGATGGTGAGTTGATAGGCGCTGTCGGATTCCTTGATCCGTTCGCGCGGCGGATGGTCGTGTGAAACAAGAGGACTGCCAGCAAGTGAATCCGCCGCCGAAGCATGCCGTGCTGTTCATCGGCTCTTCTGGGATCGTCCGCTGGACCACCCTCGCCGCCGACCATCCGGGCACCACGATTCTCAACCGGGCGTTCGGGGGGAATCAGATCGCCGACTCGACGCACTTCGCGGACCGCATGATCTTCCCCTATGAGCCGCGTATAATTTTCATCCGCGCCGGCGGAAATGACCTTCACGCCGGGCACTCACCTGAGGAGGTTTTCAGTGACTACAAGGTCTTCGTGGCCACCGTCCGTGCGAAGCTTGCTGAAATCCCCATCGCCTAAATTGGTTTGAGTCCATCGCCGTCACGCTGGAACGAAAAGCCCGCCGGGGATAAGCTCAATACCCTCATCTTTGCCTATGTGAAGGAGCAAAAGAACCTGATCTTCATCGACGACACCTGGATCTCCCTCGATGCCGACGGCAAGGTCCGCCCCGAGCTCTTCGTCGAGGATCTGCTGCACTTCAATGAGGCCGGCTACAAGCTCATGGCCGAGGCAGTCCGTCCCTTTGTGCCGAAAGATTGACGGCCGGCCGGGGCCTCGCAGTGGAGAGCAAGGCCGGTCAAATTGACCCGCATCCATCGAAGGTCATTTCTTCACGCAGCCTCTCAGGCTCTCTGGCTCTCAGGCTCTCTGGCTCTCTGGCTCTCTGGCTCTCTGGCTCTTCAGCACGAGCAGCCCGACACCCGAGATCAGGGCGATTGCTCCGAGAAGCGGGGGCAATGGCACGGTATGCGTTTCCTCGGTGATGATCTCCAGCGGCCCGAAGTCGACGGCCTTTTCCATCGTCTTGTAACTGATGCCATGATAGACGAGAGCGAGCGTGCCGAGGGCGATGAGAAGGATGGCGAGAATGTTTTTGGTATTCATAAGTAGTGAAGTGTCGGTCCCACAACAGGCGCTGGAATCGATTGATTCCAGATACGCCGTGTGAGAAATTACAGGATTTTCCGGCCTTGGATCAATCGGACTAGAACAACGATCACGGCGATCACCAAGAGAACATGGATGAATCCACCCATGGTGGTGCTGGTGACGAGGCCAAGTAGCCAGAGAATAATCAAGACGATGGCGATGGTGTATAGCATAATGTGATCCTCAGTGTGTTTGGTGGTGGTTGTATAAATCTTCAATCTCGCCCCTGTTTAACCAGACAGATAAGGCGGAGAGTTTTCTCCTTTGGTTCATTGAGGAGCCAGTGGCCAGGCCCGGAAACGGGAAACGAATGATTTCCGTATCGGGCCCGTCATTCTGGCTCAATGGGTAGACCGCTGGATGTGGTCGCCGGTTCTCTCAACGTCCTTTCCGACTCCGCGGACGGTATTGCAGCCGATAATCATCGTCGCCCACAGGGCGGAGGCAAGAACGAGGAAGGTGATGGTCAAGGTGGATTGTTTCATGGGATGATGGTGTTTGTGATTGGTAGTTGGTGGTTTGAGTTCCTTCAGTGGCTGCTATCGCTGCTCTTCGCGGCGGAGTATTCCTTCACGGCGGCTTCGACTGCCTCGCGGCTTTCGCCGGTCCGCCTCTGGATGCGGCCGAGAAGCTCCTCCTGTTGACCTTTGATGTAGTCGAGGTCATTATCAGTGAGCTTCGCCCACCTCTGTTTGAGCTGGCCCTTGATGATATTCCAGTCGCCTTTGATTTCGAGTATGTTCATTGCGAACCACAGTCGCCCTCCTTCGCCCGGCGTGTTATGGGGTGTAACCCTACTTCTGCTTCAAGGCCCAATAGAAAGCGTTGCGCTTGGTAGGATTTCACCCCATCGACGGACCATCGCGATTGGATGACCATGCCGCCAAGGTGATTGGGATCATTTAAAGCTTCTCTTTCTAATGGCGTGCGCTAGGTTTACGAACATGCGGGAGGGTTTACTAAGCGAACTCGCTGGCCACTACCTTGAGGCCTTGCGCACGTATTTTCTCGAAGACCAACGGGTTGGCTATGCCCCGGCGCATGATCTGGGGCATCAGGCGGTCACCATCGGGCTTGAAACGCTCGACCTGGCCAAGATCCACGCCAAGGCCCTTTCCGTGTTGATTCCAGCTGGAGTCGATGAGGAAAAGAAGGACGAGCTGACCCAGCGTGCAGCCGCATTCTTCTCTGAGGTCATCGAGCCGATCGAAAAGACCCAGCACCTCGCCAAAAAAGCCGATGCCGACCTGAACCGGTTCAATGCAACGCTGACAAAGCGCACCTCGGATCTGGCTGACTCGAAGCGCAATCTTAAGAAAGGCGTGGCCCTCCGGAAGGCTTCCTTGCTCACACTCAAGTCCAGAGAGGCGCAGTCCAGCAAACTCCTGCTGGAAGCTCGGGCCCTCCAACGGCACCTGCAGGACCTGGCGCATCAGATCCTCGTGGCAAACGAGGATGAACGGAGGGCAATGAGCCTGAAACTTCAGGATGAAATCGCCCAGACTCTGGTGGCAATCCACCTCCGCGTGGTCGAATTGGGCAAGGAGCTGTCGGCGCGCACGGAGGAATTCAAGATGGAGATCGCAAAGACCCAGCGCCTGGTCGGGGAGACGATCGAAATCATCAATGAGTGTGCCCGCGAATTCGGTATTGTTTATGAAAACTGAGCCCCGGTCCCTGTCACGAAGCTACCTGGCAGAGTTGCGAAAGCATCTCAAGGCCGGGACCGGGACGAGTGTCACTTCGGCCCGGAAACTCGGAATGAAGGCGGTGGCATTGGGATTAGAAACCCTGCACATCGCGAAGATTCATGAGGAAGCTCTGATTCTGCTGGCTTCGGCACAGGACTCATCGCGGGTCAGAAGGGAGGTTATCCGTCGGGCAGGCATTTTTTTCGCAGAGGCCATTACCCCCATCGAGGAAACCCACCGGGGTGCCAGGGAGAGCAACATCAAGTTGAAGCAGATGATCGAGACCTTGACGCTTCGGACCAACGAACTCGAGGTCTCGAACGAGGAACTCAGGTTGGAGATCAACCACCGGAAGGCCGTCGAGGACGACCTCCGGATCAGCGAGGGGACTTCCAGCCAGTTGCTGAGCAGGTCATTGCAGATGCAGGAGGAGATGCGCAATCTCTCACGGAGGCTGCTGTCCTGTCAGGAAGAGGAGCGCAAGCGGATCAGCCGTGAGCTTCACGACGTCATCGGCCAGACTTTGACCGGCATCAACGTGCGTCTGAACTCCCTGAAATCCCAATCCACCGCGAGCTCGACCGAGCTTCACAGGGAAATCGGGATCACCCAGAAGTTGGTGGAGAAATCCCTGGAGATCGTCCACCGGTTCGCCCGCGATCTGCGTCCTGCCGCTATTGACGATCTTGGGTCGATCCCGGCGCTCCATTCGTATTTTAAGACCTTCATGAAGGAAACGGGAATCCATGTCGGCTTCACCGCGTTCGCCGGAGTCGAGGCGCTTGATACCTCGAAGCTTACCGTGTTTTACCGGGTTGCCCAGGAGTCCTTGAACAACATCCTCAGGCACGCGAAGGCCTCCAGGGCCGACGTCAGTATCAGCAGCCTCCCAGCGCATGTCTGCATGGAGATTAAGGACGACGGTCGGGGGTTCAAAATGAATGGACACGAACGCGCTGCGAAAGACGAGCGACTGGGACTTCTTGGCATGCGTGAAAGGCTCGAGATGGTCGGCGGAACCTTTCAAGTCATCTCTTCACCAGGCCAAGGAACCACCGTCCATGTTGAGGTTCCAAAAGCCGGATCCACCCTCCGTGAGAGTCCATCGACACGCACCAAAGCCCCTATCCCTGACAGAGCATGAAACCAATCACCGTCCTTTTGGTAGAAGATCACACGATTGTCCGTGCCGGGCTGAAAGCCTTGTTGAAGCTTGAAAAAGACATTGAGGTTCTCGGAGGGGCAGGAAACGGCCGCGATGCCGTGGACAAAGCCAAGGCCTTGAAACCCGATGTGATCGTCATGGACATCGCCATGCCGCTGATGAACGGACTGGAAGCGACCCGGCAGATTCTCCATGGGGATCCCGACACGCGGATCCTGATTCTCTCCGCCCACAGCGATGATGCCTATGTCGAGAAAGTCCTGGAGCTGGGTGCCAGCGGATACCTCATCAAGCAGACGGTCGCCACTATCCTGCCTGAAGCCATCCGCGATGTTTACAAAGGCAAGCGGTTCCTCAGTCCGTCCATTTCAAAGCGCCTGCATCATCACGAGAAGAAGGCGCAGTCACGGGGAGAACTCCTCATTGGGAAGCAGCCTGTCCACCTTACCTCGCGAGAGATGGAGGTGCTCCAGTTGATCGCCGAGGGAAAGGCGAACAAGGAGACAGCGGATGAACTTCACATCAGCGTGAAGACCGTCGAGAAGCACAGACAGAGCTTGATGGAAAAGCTCAACATCCATGACACCGCCGGCCTGACCCGCCATGCGATTGCCACCGGAGTCATCGAGAGCAGCGTGCAGATCACAATTCTCTAAGAGGCTGTCTGAAAAGTACTGCTTGTCGATTTTGTCTGCGTTCTCTCTCCGCAGCGGCACAGAGGAATCGCAGAGATCACCGGTAAAAATTTGATTGGCAGGCTCCGCGACCTCAACAGGCCTCAGCGCATCTGTGGAGAATCGGCCGACTATCCTCTCGTGGCATCATTTTTCAGATAGCCTCTAAGAGGATTTCCATTTGGGGTGAACACCCCATGGCGTCAGGGGGCAACTCCCGGTTACACATCGAGCGTGCAACTCAGACTCACTCACACGCGGAACAGTATACCGGAAAAATTCAGGCTTCAGGTCAGCGAGCTTCTCCAGGAGCGACTCGCCGATTCGATCGACCTGATGATGCAGGCCAAGCAGGCTCATTGGAATGTCAAGGGATCGAACTTCATCGCCTTGCATAAGCTCTTCGACAAGGTCTACACCGATGCGGGCAACTACGTCGACGGCATCGCCGAGCGGATCATACAGCTCGGCGGATCGGCCCATGGAACCATCCGTGCTGCAGCGGCCAAATCGAGCCTGCCCGAGTACCCTCTGGATATCTCCAGCAGCAGCCAACATGTCGCGGAGCTCGCCCATGCCATCGCCTATTACGGCGAGCTCGTCCGCAAGGGGATCGAGCGTGCCAACGAATTCGAAGACGCCGACACCGCCGACATTCTCACCGGGGTCTCACGCAGCGCTGATGAGAACCTTTGGTTGGTTGAAGCTCACGAGCAGGCCGATGTTTGAGACTACGTCGGGAAAGTTGTCATTGGATTTTAAAAAACGTTTAAAGAAATGAAAACTTTCTACAATGTTGTTCAATCGGCAATCAATTGGGTTTGTGCGATTGTCAAAATACGAAGTAATAATGACCATGGACCGACCGAAGATTGTGTCACACGAGCGAGGAGTCCACATGCAAAACATGGAGTCACTTCCCCAATAATCGTTCGTTGCGCATTCCGTGGAGCGATTCACAGAATGGATTCGAAACATCAATTCATCGATATGTAAGAATTGGGGTCTTCACCCCATTGCGTGTCAATTCGGATGGTAGATAGTGGACGGGTAGGCGCGGGCCCAAAGGCATTCGTCTTATCACAGAAAAAACAACAATGAAAATGAAACCTCTGACTCAATTCGCGCTGCTGATTTCAATCGCAGCATTCCCATCCACCGCAATGTCCCAGACGGCAGCGGCCCCCACCCAGCTTGTCGAGAAGGCGGTTGTTCAGCCAGGATCTCTCACTGCGATGATCAGTGACAGCACCACGTTCTCAACATTGAAGAAGGCGCTGAAGGCCGCCGAGCTTGATGTGATCCTCGGAGCAAAGGGCGAATACACGATCTTCGCGCCAACCGACGATGCATTCGGCAAGCTGCCGGCCGCAGTGCTCACCAAGTTGCTCCTTCCTGAAAACAAGGAAAAGCTTCGCTCCCTTCTCCTCTACCACGTCCTTCCAGGCAAGGTGCTTGCTTCCGGTCTCAAGGACGGAGACTTGAAGACGATGAACGGAGAAAAGGTCAAGGTTGATTCCGACGGCACCAAGATTGAGATCGAAGGATCGAAGGTGTTCAGTGCCGATGTCATGGCGAACAACGGCGTGATGCACAGTATTGGAACCGTCCTGATCCCGAAGTCGCTTGATGGCTTTGCCGGGCTTGACAAATGAGATAGGTCTCGACTTTGAATGGCACCCGCGGCTTTCAGTCGCGGGTGCTTTTCTGCGCCCGTCCGTCGATTGAATCGGGTCGCGATCCGTTATTGCTTCGGCCGGGAAACATGGATGGATGGAAATCAATTGAATTTTTGAAGTAGAATAGGTTTGAAGAGCTTGATGAAGGGAGGGATGATGAAGGTTGGTTAGGAGCATGTAGTAGAAGAATCAGAATCGGTATGAGCAGTTTTCTTGAACAGGAAGGATCATCATTGAAGTCAGGGAGAAACTCTTCCGGAATCGCCTTCGTCGGCGGCTATGTTCCACGGCGTTGCGGGATCGCGACCTTTACGACCGATTTGTGTCAGGCCGTTGCAAGAGCTGCTCCGGAATCCGATTGCTATGCGGGTGCGGTCAATGATCGGGCGGAGGGCTACGAGTATCCGTCAAGAGTGCGCTTCCAGTTGGTGGAGAAAGATCTCGATTCCTACCGCAGGGCGGCGGACTACCTGAACTTCAACAATGCTGGAGTGGTTTGCGTGCAGCATGAGTTCGGCATCTACGGCGGATCTTCGGGAAGCTATCTCCTGGCAATGCTGAAGGAGCTCCGAATGCCCGTGGTGACGACTCTCCATACGGTCCTGCAATCACCGAACCCCTCACAGCGGAGGGTGATGGATGAGATCGTGAAGCGGAGCGATCGGCTCGTGGTGATGGCCCGCATCGGCGCAGAGATCCTCCGCGAGACCTACGGAGTACCGGACGGGAGGATCGACGTGATTCCCCATGGCATCGCAGATGTCCCGTTTGCGGATTCAGAGGCCTCCAAGGCGCAGTTCGGGCTTGAAGGACGCCGCGTGCTGATGACCTTCGGGCTGTTAGGGCAGGGCAAGGGCATCGAGCAGGTGATTGAGGCCTTGCCGGAGATCGTCAAACGCCATCCGAACGTGGTCTATCTGGTCCTGGGTGCCACGCATCCGCATCTGATCGCCAGAGAGGGAGAGATCTACAGGCTGGGGCTGGAGCGTCTGGCTGAGGATCGCGGTGTGAAGGAGCACGTGATCTTCTACAACCGGTTTGTGTCTGCGGACGAACTCAGCGAATTCATCGGCGCGACCGATATTTACCTGACGCCCTATTTGAATGAAGCGCAAATCACGTCAGGGACCCTGGCGTGTGTATTTGGTGCGGGACGGGCCGTGGTCTCGACTCCCTACTGGCACGCTCAGGAGCTGCTCGCGGAGGAGAGAGGCGTGCTGGTGCCGTTCCGCGATCCAAAGGCGATCGCCGAGGGCGTGTGTCTGTATCTCGACGATCCAGTGCGATTCGAGGAAACCCGCAGAGAGGCGTATCGATTCGGGCGGGAAATGATCTGGTCCTCAGTGGCTGAACGCTATCTTGAATCGTTCCAGCATGCCTCCGCAGATCGCAGAACGGCCCCACGGAAGGCCTTCGCCGGGTGGACGCTTGGCGGTCGTCCCTACAATCTGCCACCACTGCGCATGGATCACGTGATTCGGATGAGTGATGGCACAGGCATCTTCCAGCATGCAATTTTCAACGTACCGAATTTTCATGAAGGCTATTGCACCGATGACAACGCCCGCGCCTTCATTCTGTGCAATCTGCTGGATGAGATCAGCAGCGATCCCCCTTCGAGAGATCTCGATCAGCTCGCGACCGGCTATCTCAGTCTGCTCGCGGCAGCCTTGAAACACACGACCGGGCGGTTCAGGAACTTCATGAGTCATGGACGTCAGTGGCTGGAGGAGTCGGGGAGTGAGGATAGCCATGGTCGGGCTCTGTGGGCACTTGGCGTCGGGGCGGGGCGATCCAAGAACGAGGGACACCGACGGCTGTCCGTGTATCTTTTTGAGCTGGGTCTGCCGGCGGTTGATCATTTCACCTCGCCTCGGGCTTGGGCTTTCACCTTGATCGGAATCAACGAGTATTTGCGCGGGTTTCCGGGAAAATCCAAGGTGCTCGCCGCCCTCGATTACTTCATGAAGCGACTCATCGTGCTCTGGAAGGAATGTGCGACCGAGGATTGGCCGTGGTTCGAGATTTCCGCGACCTATGACAACGCCCGGCTATGTCAGGCGCTGATCCTGAGCGGAGCTGCGATGGCGGATGAGGAGGCGCTGGAAATCGGACTGAAATCGCTGCGGTGGCTGGCATCGATCCAGCGCACTCAGGCCGGACATTTTCGTCCGATTGGCAGCAACGGCTTCTATGTGAGGAACGGTGCCCGGGCAGACTTTGATCAGCAACCCGTTGAGGCACAGGCGATGATCTCCGCTTGCCTCGACGCATTTCGTGTCACCGGGGATCCGTTCTGGTCACGCGAGGCGAAGCGGGCATTCGAGTGGTTTCTCGGACGCAATGATCTCGGCCAGGCCCTCTACGACTCTGCGAGTGGTGGGTGTAGCGACGGGCTTCATGCGGACCGGGTTAATGAGAACCAGGGTGCGGAGTCCACTCTAGCTTTCCAGCTTTCACTCGCCGAAATGAACCAGGTCGAACACGCACATCTCTCTTCACCCGCCCATTCCACATGAACTCCATTCGCATTCACCGTCACGAAATCACGCTGCTGCCGGACAGTTCGAGAGTCATCATACGGCCATTCATTCCTGCCAATACGCACCGCGTGATTGCCATCCTGGGACGTGCGCTGGAACTCACCGAAGAGGAAGTGGAGGTCGAACTCGGAAAGGTGCATCTGGAGTTCGAGTCAAGGCACTATGATATCGAGCCCGTATTGCTCTTGCACTATGCCTTGATCCGGCCGAATTCCTTTACCCAGCGTCCGCTAAGCCGCGCTCGTGAGCTGCTGATCGGCGCGATGTTCTCTGGCGAGTATTCGCTTGAGTCAGCGGCGTTGTTCAATCCGTCCATTGTTCCACATCCGGATCAGGGCGGCGTTGGGGAGGGCTGCCTCCGTTTCATCATGAGCCTGCGGGCCACCGGCGAAGGTCATATTTCATCCATCGAGTTTCGCTCGGGACAGATCTCGAAAGAGGGACACATCATGCTGGATCCGGTGTCGCGCTATGTGACGGCTCCCGAGATCGTGCCGAACCCGAGCTACAGGAAAAAGAGCTTCATTCTCAAGTTCCACGAGATGGGCTTCGACAACGAATTCGTGAACGCCGTGATGGCTCCCCTCGGAAAGGATTTCACCCGCGAGGATCTGAACAAGAGCGTTGGCACCGTCCGGCACGAGAATCATCCTCTGACCCATGAGCTGAAGCGGACGCTCGACTGCGTCCAGTGGCTTGCGGATTCGAATTACGAGCTACGCTTCTGCTCGAAGCTGGGAATGAGCGAACGGATCATTTTCCCGGTCTCGCCGAACGAGAGCAACGGGATCGAAGACGCCCGCTTCGTGAGATTCACCGAGGACGATGGATCGGTGATGTATTATGCCACTTACACCGCGTACAATGGCCGGGCGATCCTGCCCCAGCTTATTGAGACGCACGACTTCCTCAACTTCCGCATCCTCACACTGAATGGAAGCGCGGTGCAGAACAAGGGTATGGCACTGTTCCCGCGAAGGATCAACGACCGCTATGTGATGCTCTCACGTCAGGATGACGAGAACATGCTCATCATGTTCTCCGACAACATTCACTACTGGAGCGATCCCGAGGTTATCATGCGTCCGGCGGAGGTCTGGGAGTCGGTGAAGGTGGGGAACTGCGGATCGCCGATCGAGACGGATGTCGGCTGGCTGGTCATCACCCACGGTGTCGGACCGATGAGGAAGTACTGCATTGGCGCGGTATTGCTGGATCTGGACGACCCCCGGAAGGTGATTGGTCGACTGAAGGAGCCCCTCCTTTGCCCGGAGGGGGTCGAGCGTGAGGGCTACGTGCCGAATGTGATCTACAGCTGCGGATCGCTCGTCCATGGGGACAAGCTGATCCTGCCTTATGCCATGAGTGACAAGTTCACGGTCATCGCCAGCGTCCAACTGGCGGACATCCTGGCGGCATTGACAGCTTGTTAGAACATCTGCCGAAGGTCTATTTTTCGGAAACCCACTTCACGGCGTTCTTCAGGAGCGTCTGATACTCCGGAAGATCGTGGGCGCGTTCGTCATGGCCGAGGGTGATGCCGACAATGCGGGATTTGGGATGCTTGACGATCCAGACTTGCGGGAAAGTTTTCCCAGTCTTCAGGCTGGTGGCTTCGGCTAACACTTCGACGGTGGCAGCAGGATCAGGGGTGTAGTTGTAGAGCTCGTCCACGATGTCGAAGGAAGCGGTGACGCCCGTCGTGATCGGATGATTGGCTTGGGTGACTTTTACCTTGTACTTGCCAAGCGAATCATGGCCGCGGGTGCCGCCGCCGACGATTTCCTTGTTCCACTGGGGGAAGTTTTGCCACGCATACCAAGTGCCGGGATGGAGGGCGATGATGCCCTTGTCAGAGTTGGCGAAGTCGATGAGAGCCTTCTGAGTCTCAGGCGAGATCGGCTGGTTGGCGCTGAGCACGATGACGTCGAGGTTCTTCAGGATCGGGCCGATGCCGTTGAGATTCTGGGTGAAGTCCACCCAGCCGACGGATGAGGCGAGGGTGGCCTTGTCGGAGGCACCGAAGAATTTCACGAAGTCATGGGACGAGCCACCGCCGATGAGCAGGACGCGCGGACCATTGGCCTTTTCCGGAGGCTGCGGGACGGGGTCGTTGAACTGGGCTTTGAAGGTGTTCGCGCTGGTCGATTTATCCGGGGTGACAGCAGGAGCGGCGTTCGCATCGGCGAGTTCGGCGGTGATGGCGGCCAGAGTGGGGGCTGCGTCGCCGCCGGTGCTTTCGAGGATGAGTTTATCGATCGATCCGGTGCGTTTCAGGGATTTGGTGAAGAAGCGGATTTGGTGATCGGTCAGGAGCTTTACGAATTTCGAACCGGGGACGTCCGTGCGGAGGTAGTAGTCGGCGAACTCGACGCCATTTTGGAACACCATTTCCTCGGGTTGGCCGTCGGTGTAAACGACGGTGACTTTCATGACTGGCGAAGTGTCGTTGCCGCCTTGATAGCCCCAACCTGTGACGCCACCGAGGAAGTGCAGGCGGTTCGCCTTGAAGCCGCCGAGTTTGGCTTCGACACGCAGTTGCATGGTCTGCGAGTAGGATTTGGGCATACCGCCCTTGAGAAGAACCAGGTTGTTGCCGTTCAGGCTTTTGGCCGGGTCGACGATGTTGAAGGGGATCTCTTCGACGACGATGTTTCCGAATTTCTTGAAGGGCAGGGTCTGGTCCTTGGCGTCTTTGGAAAGATAGAGGCCATTGCGCGTGTCGGCGGTGAAGGCCGTGCGGAGATCGACGCTGCGAAACTTTTGTCTACCGCCTCCGCAAATGTAGGCGAGGATGTCACGGAGGGTTTCACCGCCGAGACCTTCAAAGCCTTCGGGCATGAGCGAGCGACCGGTGTTGACGCGGCTCTTGATTTCGGAAACGAGGATCTCCTCCTGACCGGCGAGGCTTTTCAAGACGATGCTGGTGGGGTTTTCGCGGGCGATGGCTCCGGCATGGAACTTGCCGTCCTTGGTCTCGATATTCCAGGCGACAAAGGAGGGGTCGACCTCGCGGTTCGGATCGATGATGGCGCTGAGCAGCTCGGCGGGTCCGTGGGCACCCATGCCTGTGAGTCCGGGGCCGACGTCGGCACCACTGCCATTGAGGTTGTGGCAAGTGGCGCAGGCCGCGGTGAAGAGTATCTTGCCCTTTTCGGCATCGCCGGGTTGTTCGACGATGGTTGTTAGTTTGGCAAGCACCTCGGCCTTGGCCTTGAGGGCCGGGCCCATGAGTTCATCAAGCAAGGCGTTGGCGGCCTTGGCGACATTGCCGTCCGGATAGGTGCGGAGACGGGCGAGGTTGGCAGGCCCGAGCGTGGTGAGGTCGGCCTGTTTCGCCTTGGCGGCGTCGATCAATGCGAGCGACCAGTCGGAGCGCTGGAGGAGCACTTCAAAGGCGGCGGTCTGGGCCTCCACGGGAAGTTTTCCGAACGAGTTGGCGAGTGTGTTTCCGACGTGCGGATCACCGGTTGCACCGAGGGCGGTGATGAGCTGGCGCTTGAGCGCGGGCGACGCGGAGCCAGTGGTGGCCTCAACGACGGCGGGCAGGGCGTCGGGAACGACGCTGCGGAGGCCGAGCAAGCCCTGGGCGGCGTTGAAACGGGCATCGTCGCTGCCGGTTTCCAGCTTGGTGAACAGCTCGCGGGTCCGGCTTTCGATCGCGGGCTTGAGCGCGCCGGACTTGTCCCACTTCGCGGCGAGTGGAAGGGCGCTGCCACTGGCTCCGCTGGCGAGGAGCTTGCCCAAGGCTTCTGTTAGGGCGGGAGTGAGGGTGGGGGAGCCGTTCACTGTTTTCGCGAGGCTGTCGAGAATGCTGGCCTTGAGCGGATCGGCGGCGGCGGGCTTGGTGGCGAGCGATATGACGAGCTTCGCGGCATCGTCGGCGTTGGAGAGCGACTGGGTCAGAGCTTTCACGAGTGGCGAAAGCGCGGCTGGATCGGGGCTATCGAGCGCGGCGGCGATGGCGGCGGACGGATTTCGCGAGGCGGCACCGATGGCAGCGGATTTCTGGAAATCGTCGTCGAACTTCGGCCATGCGGCGATGATGGCGTTGGCGGCTTCGTCGCAAACGGTTCCCGAGGAAAGAGCACGCAGTGCAGCGAGACGGACGGAGGCATCGGGATCTTGGATCAGACCGGGATCTACGATTAATCCGTTGGATTCACAAATGAGGGCCGCGTTGCGCCTGACGGAAGGATATTTGTCGGCCA
>Ga0209829_10002229_pt1 | contig 14850 bp, 14 predicted proteins | sample C_140205_EF_Meta_FD_187311 | JGI IMG/M metagenome (GOLD analysis project Ga0209829, IMG submission 187311) | Freshwater microbial communities from Lake Croche, Canada to study carbon cycling - C_140205_EF_MetaG (SPAdes) (version 2) | ecosystem: Environmental > Aquatic > Freshwater > Lake...
AATGGTATGAGGGTGTAACCCGGTGATTCGAGCCGCTTCTGCAGTAGAGATAAATTGTTTGTTGCCTTCATTCATATTATATTATATATACAAGATATGCCTTTATATATTCTTTTGCTATTATAATAAATATATATTAACAATTATTATTATATATTAATGTTTGTAAGTAAATCGTGCAACTGTTGAAGCCTTCGCTGTCGCTACGGTTTCTGTGTCCGTAACTTCGTCTTCGCCTTCGTTATGTCCACTAACTACATATTCACAATGAACTGGAGGCAAACGTAGGCGCTAGCCGAAGTTTGCCGACTGAACTCCGTAGACATGCGTAGCATTGTCGAAGGAGTTTGTAATAGATGATTATATGGATATACAAATAAATATATAAAAACAATATAAACATTCCAGTTCATAATATATGTATATCAACCACTTGTTCGACTATGGTAAAAATTTGTGACGCGCCCTATCCATCCAATTCAAAATATGAATCTCATTTTGAATTGTATCCTTATCCATTAAGTGATTTTCAAAAATACGCAATTGAAGCAGTCGTCGAAGGACATCATGTACTTGTTACTGCACACACCGGCTCTGGAAAAACATTACCTGCCGAATTTGCAATCAATCATTTTGTCAGGCAAGGAAAAAAAGTCATTTATACAAGTCCTATAAAAGCTTTGTCAAATCAAAAATATTATGAATTCACACAAAAATATCCACATATATCATTTGGCTTATTTACCGGCGATATAAAAACAAATCCCGATGCAAATGTCCTTATTATGACGACAGAAATTCTGATGAATTATTTGTTTAATTTATCTGACATCAAAACGACTGCTCATCTACAATTTCAAATCGATATTCGTCGCGATTTGGCATGCGTCGTATTCGACGAGGTCCATTATATAAACGATTTACATCGTGGTCAAACATGGGAACAAACCATTTTGATGTTGCCCCTACATATACAAATGGTGATGTTATCGGCGACGATTGATGCTCCCGAACGGTTCGCCGACTGGGTTCAAAATCGTGACGGCGCCACTGCAAATAAAGGTACAAGTACTAGTGGACGTGGCGTAGTCGAATTGCGTAGCAGTGAAGTCATGGACACAGAATACGGAACGTTAGTGAAGTATTCTGATTTATCCAACAATAACATAGAAAAACAAGTATATTTGGCATCCACTGATAAACGCGCCGTGCCGCTAACACATTATGCCTATTTGACGGTACCAGAATCGATTTTCAAAGGCATCAAAGATAAAACACTCGAATCCGAAATCCGTGGGTCGACCAATGCACTCATCATGTTACAATCTGACAAGGGCGTGTTCCAAGACAGTGGATATAGTCGGCTCGCCAAAATGACAAAAATAATCGAACAAAAACAGGTATTTACAAAGCGCAAAATGGTATTAAACAACCTTGCATTGTTTTTACGAGAACGTGAGATGTTACCCGCTATCGCGTTTGTATTTTCTCGGAAAAACGTGGAATTATGCGCCAAAGAAATTACGGTCCCGCTACTGGAAGACGACAGTAAGGTGTCATATACGGTAAAATACGAATGTGAACAAATCGTCCGTAAATTACCCAATTACCAAGAATATTTGGGCTTACCTGAATACAATCAATTGGTCTGTCTTTTAGAAAAGGGCATCGGAATTCACCACTCAGGTATGATTCCGGTATTACGCGAAATCGTTGAACTGATGATTTCGAAACGGTATATAAAATTATTATTTGCAACTGAATCTTTCGCGATTGGCTTAGATTGTCCCATTAAAACTGCGATATTTACGGGACTGACCAAATTCGACGGGTCGACCGAGCGTAATTTGATGTCGCATGAATATACACAGATGGCGGGGAGGGCGGGACGAAGAGGAATTGACACCATTGGTCATGTGGTTCATTGTAATAATTTATTTCCCATGACAATGACGGAATATAAATATATTTTGTGTGGTTCGCCACAAAAACTCGTGTCGAAATTTCATGTGACGTATTCGATGATATTGAATTTATTGAAATCGAAAGACCCAGATGAATTGTTTATCAGCACCAAACGATTTACCGATTTTGCCAAAAAAAGTATGGTTCACGGTGAAATCAAAACATCGATGGAACAAACCAAAAATCGAATGAAAATATTGGAACAGACGATTGAAATGAAAAAAAACGGGTTCGAAATAATGAGAACGCCCCAAGATATTTGTCGCCGGTTTTTGGAACTCGAATCAAAAAAACAACATTCGGTAAATAAAAAACGCAAAGACATAGAGCGCGAATTGGGGCAAATACAAGATGAATATAAATATTTAAAAATGGATTTACAAACGGTGGTTGATTTTAATGCAGTACAAAAAGAATACACGGCGGAACTATCCCATTTGGAATATTCGGCGACATTTTTGAATGAACAAATATATAAGGTGTGTTCTGTATTGACCGATTTTGATTTTATTTATGGACATGGTCAAATCGATGAACATGGCTCCGTAGTAAAAGAATATGAACTGACTAATCGGGGAAAGATGGCGTCCAATATGGCAGAAGTTCATCCAGTTGCAATGTCCATTATGATGGAAAAATGGGACAATTTCGAAAAGTTTACACCAAAACAATTGATTTGTTTGTTTTCGTGTTTTACGGATATTAAAGTCGCAAATGATGTCCGATGCTCTGTTCCGACGACCGATGATTTGTTTATCAAGGCGCGCGTCAAAGAACTATCAGATACGTATAAAATGTTGGAAGATATTGAATCGGAAAATAATATGAAAACCGGAATGAATTACGATGATGCCCTTGTATATGATATTATCGACGAAGTCGCGGAATGGTGCGATTGTTCAACGGAAGAAGAATGTAAATATTTTATCCAAACAAAAATCGCGGAAAAATCGATATCAATTGGCGATTTCACAAAGGCGATATTAAAAATAAGCGTCATTTCCAAAGAATTAATGAATGTATGTGAGCAATTTGGCCTAATCGATTTATTACACAAATTATCACAAATTGACACGATGATTTTAAAATATATTACAATTTCACAAAGTTTATATGTATAATAATCTATAAATTATGTGCTTCAAGAGCAGTGGCATAATTCGCCAGAATAGTTTCAGGCGTTGGTTTTACTTTTTTTTTGATTGATAAATTATACATCATATTTAATATAATTATATTTTCGGTCAAACGGGTTTTATATATAGGGGAACGTAATATAGTATATATTTGTTGGCCCATAATGATCTTACTTGATGCCGTTAATGAATAATCCATCCTTCGAATAAATCGTCGTAATTTATTCATGGGTATTTTTTTAATCATTTTATCCACCGTATCTATGCGATATTTTGCCCGGAGAATCATCCGCTGGGTAGGTTCGGGTAGATAAGAATGTATGTAACGAACAATATCATCGGGTAACAATTCGACCTTTTCTGGATTTAAATTGCGCGCCTGTTCGTTCCATTTTTTGCGCCAAATGCGCAGTTGCTGTTGCCGAATTTGTTGTTTTCTGATTTCTAAATCGTGTGTTTTTGAATAAATCGCCTGATTACATTGAAGGGTTGCATCCAAAATCAAACGAATATTTTCCTGTGTTACGTCTATCAGTCGTTGGACAATTGTTGGGTTTTGACGTTTTACAGACAATTGATTTATTCCGATGGTGATAATATTGAGAGCATCATTTATTTGTTTAAACATGAGGTCCGAATATTGCATATCATTTTCAATATTAGATAAGTCAATCAAATTATGGGAATGTAGGGTTTCGAGTGAAGTGTTTTTAATAAGTCGTCGCGTGTTTATTTTTATTTCCGGTTCGACGGAAAGAAGGGCATCCAATAGGTCGGGTACAACGTCGTCAAGTTGTTCGATTAATAATTCTGCCATTGTTATTTATTTATTTATAATAGAGATTAATGATATATATATATTTATATTTATCATGAATCAAATATAATATTTTTGGTCAATTTTATGATTGCGACTCGGCATCAGAATCTTCTTCATATGAACTATCGTTTTCGTCAGAATCATTCTCTCCGGTTCCTAATGCTGACGCTTCTAACCCGGATTCGGCGTTTGTAACTTCATCATCCTCTTCATCTTCATCTTCTTCATTTTCTTCATCTTCTTCATCTGCTTCATCTTCGTAATAAATTGTATCCTCATTTGATACATTATCTTCATTTAATTGGACACCATCAACTGTATTATTAGAATTATTATCATTATCGTTATTATTTTCAAATTCGTATTCATCGTCTTCGTCTATTTGTAAATGCCCGGTATCAAAATTATTTTCGCTATGATGTTGGTATTTTAAATATTTATCATTAAATACAATTTTATATTTTATTTGGTTGCTTTTGGTAAAATTTAAAAAATTATTATTGCGTATAAAAATAATATGTTTTCGCCCAAATAGAGGATTATATCTTATAAAATGCATCATCGCTGTTTTCAATTTCTTTAATGAATCATATTTATATAAACTATCCGAAGAATGTTTATATAAAAACCATAAATACAAATAGGGTTTCATTGCATTTGCCAATGTTTCTTTCGGAAAATCAATGTGTATGCGTAGTCCGGGTTTCATTTTCAATTCCACCAACATTAATTTGACCAAAGTACATAATTTTGTAGTATGTTCATTATTATATATATAATTTCGGACATGAAGTTCTCGAATGGCGTTTTCGTTTTCATTTCGAAACCGCTTTAAATGAAAATTAGTCAAGAAATAGTTGTGAATCATGGGAGGTATAATAAACGGCTGGCGTTTGATAAAAAAATAAATATTATAAAGTGTCGATTTGTTAAAAGGTATGTTACTATATGGATTTTTAAAGGCAAGGGGGGCGGCATAAAAATAAGGAGCATTTGTTAACGATGAAATCCACATATTAATCAAATCGGTAATCGAGAACAAGTATTTGGCATTGGATTGAATGATTGTCATGACGCGTTTATCATGTTCTTCGAGCGGATTCATGTATAAATCACACGAAATCTGGGTTTTATTATTTTTATATTTATATAAATTGGCGAGTTTGGCAAAGGCCCTATATGTTTTGTGAATCAGACCAAACAATAAAAGGAATATCGCCTTGTGTTTATCATCCAAAAAAATATTGGAGAGAACTTCGTTTAAATATTGAAACCGGATTTTTGGAGTGACCCGCTTTATTCTTTTGGAGATAAACGTATATAAAAAATTATGGGTAATTAAATTGTCGGGGTTACTGGCGCGCGCGTTTTTCCAAAATTCGAAAATATCAAACCGTTTCGTAAATTGTTCGATGTTTACGGTGCCACATGATTTAGGGCTTGTATAAAATAATTTACCGGAATCCGTGACAAACGCGAATAGTGGATGCGACGCTAATAATTTGAGCGTAATATAATCAAATGTGGTTAAATCACCGGATGTTGTTTTAATTTCGGGCCAAATAATGGCGGGGAAAACGCATTGGGTTAGCGGATGCAATGTAAATGAAGCGTTGAACGAAGCATCAGTCGAAGTGTTGAATGAAGCATCAAACACATATGGCGGACACGACTTAGCATCGAAGCAAGAAGACGAAGTAACATACACAGATTCAGAAACCTTCGATTCAGTTCCGAAAGCTACAGTTTCTGTGTCTGTAACTTCTATGCTACGCAAGTCTCGCTGCGCAGTTACGTTACATCCACTAATTGCACACGGGACTGTAGTAGATGAATCAACAAGAAGGTTAGCGAAGGGATTCTGCCCGGGTTCCATATTTATTTTTATTTTAAAATATTTATAAAGTATATCTGGAAAGATATAGAACGATGATTCTATATCTTTTTGGCCGAAAAATTGATTGTTCCATTTATATAATAATTATATGTAAAATGCAATAATAATATAAAATGGCAATTTGGATTCAACGTATGTTTGATTCAGATAGTGATGACGAACAACAACATATATGTGAAGACGAAGAATTATATGAAAACCAACAAAAAATAAACGGACAATATTATCTGGGGGTTTATTCCGATTATTCTTATCGTGCAACCAAATCAAATGATTTATTGTTGGCAAACTCCCTATCGATGCCCTCGTTTTATAAATATCCGGAAAAAAGCACAATGAACTATTTGATAAACTATAGTATTTTTCGAACGGTTTCTTGTACAATGGAAATCATGAAATTAGATATTGTAAATGACGGCACATATGATGTTTATTCGGTTATTTTAAAAACATATTGGTTGCGTATTGTCCAGAGACACTGGAAAGCCATTTGCCGGTGCCGTAAATATATTACGAAAGAACGACAGCGCATACAGCATCGTCATATGTTCGAAGTGTGTGGTAAATATCCGTATCCACTGAATGTCATGCCATCGATTCGCGGAATGATGGCGAAATATGCTAAAAATACTATTTATTGAAGGTCATCAAATATAAAAATTGGTTTACATCGCCTAAAATATCATCTCGAATGCTGAGCAAATCCGTATCGCGCTTTTTATCGAATATTTCATCCATATTTATGAGAAATTCACGATGTTCGTAAATGCGTTCCTTGAAATCAGTTGTATCAGTCGGGTCCAATAAATCGATTTGACGTTCGAGCATTTTGATACGACTAGCATCCTTTCCTAAAAGCACTTCTATAAATTTGTCTATATTTCCGTTTAGTCGTTCATGTAGTTCATCGGTGGCTTTATGTTGAGCATACGAATATGTTTTCCAATGATATAATTTTACCATGTTTAATAATTCGAAAAATACCTTGACCATGTGAGATTTAGTATTGTTAGATGTGGGTTTAGATAACGTCTTGTTTTTTTTATTGTGCATTTTTGCCGTTTTACGACGGCGATTTGAAATTTTTAAACGTCTGACCGTTTTTTTCATGATGTTGTGTGTTGTGTGTGATAATATATGCGCATAAATAAATTATTCGTTCGAATTAGATTAATAATATATAAAATATATAAAATATATAATAATTATTATAAAAAATTGAACCGTTAAATGGGAATTATTCTAAGTATATTATTCAACCATTTCAATAATAAATATAATTATAAATCTTCATTACCAAAACATAACATTAACATGGAATATAGTAGTGGACGTGACGTAGTTATTGGAGCGAGCCGGTTGTTCGCATTGCGAAGCCAGGCGCAGCGTGGCGAACCACTTGTTGGGTACGTAGTGCCCACTGAGAGCACTGCGCAGCGAGGCGTAGGCGAGCGACTAAACTCCGTAGCGGAAGCGAAGGAGTTTGAAAATGAAAATAAACCGGACATGATATATACTCGATATTTGTATATATATCAGGAAGTGAAGTGTTCATTGTTATTTGCGATTCTTGATAAAAACCGCGATGAAGCTCTGTTTTGGGCGTATGAATTATATTATTCCGGATTTCAGAAACAATTAGTCCAGTTTATTGTAAAAATGTATTCCGATTTCTATTCTGATTTCAATCCTAAATTCGGAAAATTTTTGGAGAAACAAACAAATGAATGGACCAATGATTTGACCAATAATCAAACACATGATTGTGCCATTGGTACAATGATTGAAAATATGATAATTCGACCACATAGCGTACGCCGTTTTTTCGAAAAGGCCCAAAATATGATTAAAGACGAAACACCAGCCCGTCTGCCATTCACGAATGCGTTTATTTCGAAAGAACGGCCATTTTATATTATTTTGGAAAAAAAAGATATCGAACCTTATATGAATCGACCCACTGGCGAAATATCTCCAAACCGGGTCCTCAAAACATATGCACAATATGCCATCCGTAAAAATGAATGTTCACTTTTCAATATGGTATATGATACAGCGGAAATTCCCGAAGTAAAACGATATCGCGAAATGTGGCTATATTATGCATCTTATTCACCGATATGGCAAGAACGCCTTGAACATCATAATGGAACACGCAATGTTATCGATAAAACAATTGAGTTTGACGATGATTCGGACATGGATGCATTTTATTTAGCGTATGGTTATGAACCAGACGAGCAGTCGGTTTCAGTTCAAGCAAAAAGCATTGGCACAGGAACGGACTTAGGAACGGACTTAGGCAAAACAATGACTTGGTCCATATTTTGGGATAAATATGGTGATAAATAAAACATTTTCGATACTTTATTGAATAATTTTGGGAATATATTTATAACTAAAATAAGTGGTAAGCGCCATCAGCACGCCGCCCCAAAGCGTATCCATAATCGCTAATTTAATATCCCATTTTTTTAGCAAGGCATATGTTGTCGAATCATACACACCATAAATAACGAGACCAAGCAAAAACGCCTCCATAATGGAACGATGTTCTCGAAGGATGAAATAATAAAGACCAAAAATAAGGAATATGTAACAAGCAATTGCACCCAGTGGTCTCATTTGTAGAGACACACGTTGAACAGACGCAATCTGTAATTCAAACGCATTTTTGTTTGCGCTGATATAAATAAAATCGAAAAATAACAATATGATTCCGGGTAAAACGAGGTCTTTTACAATGTCGATTTTGGGCATTTTGTAAAATATATATGTATATATATTTATATATAGATATTTATATTGAGGTATCGGCTATGTTTGATGCGTCGTCATTGGTTGGTCCATTTGAATTAGTGGATTCGACCGAAATCGGATTAGATGTCTTCGTCACTTTTTTCGTGATATTTTGCTGTTGTAAATAATACATACAAGTATTTGGCAAATTCGCGATAAAATTCATGGCCGAAATATACGTAAATCCACACACACATGTATCCGATTCATTCGAATAACGTATCGAATACCACCAATAAGGCGGAACATGTAAACAATAACCGGGAACAACATCGAATTCCAAAAACTTGAGTTTTTCCATATCATTCAAATATTTCGACTGGGGCTTCCACACATTAATCGGCGACCGGAATTCATAATTGTCGTAATCTTTTATGGGATGAAGATATTTGTTACTACGCCATGGCGTCATTTTAACTTGGATTTTGCCAGAGGTCACTGCTAAATAATTTCGATAATTTGTATGATATCGTAATGGACTGCTCGATTCGTTGGAACCAAACATAAAATCGTATTTGGTATTTACAACCATTCCAGGTTTTAGATATTGGTCCATGTGGCGAAATGCCTTTAATGAACCAGATTCTTCTATAAAATCTTGATTGTTTTCTGAGATATAGTGAGAACCTGCATCCGAATTGACTAATTTATTGGCGCTATTGAATGATAAAACGATATAATCGGGCGTCGAATCATCTTCTTTCCAATAATCATTTGTATCAATCATTCGAATATCATCGGAACCATGTTTTACCAATTTATCAAACGTAATGTTCTCGAATATCGTTGTGTCTACCGATTTAAGGTCGAATAAAACGGGTTGTTTCACATCACATACTTCTTGAAGTTGTTGGTTATTGATAAAATCCATTTCATATATCTCTAAATCTTCGCTCCGTTTGAATTGGTAGACTATATGAATGTATAAAAATAGAACAATAATGAAAATAATTATGGTTACCAGAAATCCCATTTTGTTTATATAAAAAAATAATAGAAGATGGATAAATTGAACTATTATTTTTTATTTTTTTAGTTAACGAATATTATTGTTTTATTTTTAGTTTATTTGTTATTTATATATAAAATTTGTTATTGGAGATTCCCGGAGACATGCTTAGCATTGTCGAAGGAGTTTACATTTTGCAAAACAGATTTTCTTGATTCATTTTGTATTGTTGGATATTTGTAGGGTATTGTACAGTTCGACTGAACTCAGCAGACATGTGCAGCATTGTCGAAGGAATTCGACTTAATTCTGGAGTGGAAGGGATTGACATAAATGAATTCGATTGGAATTCTTCATAATTGTTGCCATCATCGGTTTGATTTAATACAATTGAACAAAATGCAGGTAATAATATAGAAATTAACATTGACAAACAAAGTAAAATGATGAATTCAGAATTTTCGGTTTTTGCCACGATTGACTCCATCTTGGCAAATATCATTTTTTTGATATCATATTTTTCATCATCATCATCATAATCATCATCATCCGAATCGACCGAATCGACCGAATCGACAGGCGGATTCGCTTCCAAATAAAGTTGGCGCGCGTAACCTCGGGTCATTGGCCTTTTTCGCAACAATGGCTTAGGTTCAGGAACAATATCGGTATCATTGGTCTCATCGGATTGTTCGACCAATACAATATTATATGCCCTTCGCCAAATCAATACGCCATATATATTATTCAGCGTATATGCTTCATCTGTTATAAGGGGGTCCGAATTCATATTCTGAATAAATAATTGTTCGATTTGTCCGGTTTCATCGTTCCGGACAATATCGCCCAATACACATATTTTGTCGTTCATAAAAACAGACGAACCGCGTTTCAAAATATCATTATATGTTTCGTTGGGAAATTGGACATAAATATAGTCGATTAAATTATCAGAGTTTTTAATATTGTCATCGTCGTCACTATCGTCATTACCATAGTTCACATTTTTGGTCAGGATTCGATACACGAAACCATTGTATTTTTGTGCGGGAGTATCGCGTTTATACACTTCGACCGCGTCTCCAAACGATAGATTATGGGGTTCTCTAACGTAGTCAATATCTGAGTCCATATATAACATTTTATTGTTGTGTTTGAATAATATATTTCCGACCAGATAGTAATCAATTTTATAATTTTGTGTTTAAGTTCATTTGGTATATATTTTATGCAAATAAAAATATACAAATGTTGGTATTATAGTGTTTTTATTGTGGTTTTGTTTTTATAATCATTCGTCTTTGACCGCGTCGCGTGCCTTACTTACTCGCGTTATATGTATATTATTATTGTTTATGTCACGCTTAACTAAGTGAATCTCTCCTGATTCATCCACATTAAATGTGAGTTGTTGTCTTAGTTCTTCTAAAGATTTTATTTTTGCTTCGCGCTTATACCTTTTTTCTAGTTCATGCTCATATTTATCATCAAATATATCATCATCATTATCATTATCACTCTCATATTCATTCCAATATTCTTCTTCTAGTTCATGCATATATTTATCATTTTCTTCTGCACTGTTTATCTGAATCTGACATAAATCTTCTGAATATGTGTCGTTAGTCGAAGTTTGCCTGGCGTGCGTTTTGTGCGCGATGCAAGCGTTATTGGAGCGAGCCGGAGCCGTTAGGCGCAGGTGAGCGACCAGTCTCGCAACGCTCGGCTCTAATACAAGCCGCCCTCTAACCCATGGTTCGTTCATTTCATTATCTTTGTTTGACATTTTTGCGTTTATTTAATTGATTCTGTGAATTTATGCAGTTCATACCTACACATAAAGGTATTTCAATTTTATGAGACAGAAGAAGTCTCATAAAATAATTAGAATACACTAGCGTTCTTGGAGCGAGCCGGAATGCGAAGCAAGGCGAAGCAAGGCGCAGGTGAGCGACTGAACTCCACAGACGGCAGTCGAAGGAGTTCACTAGCGTTCCGTATTCTGTGTCCGTAACTTCTATGCTACGCAAGTTGACTTCGCCGCGTCCGCTACTGAAACACGTAGATTATTCATCGCTTATCTTTGGCGCTAAATAAAATGTCAGTCTGGCCGCGTCGTCTTCCCCCAAAATATATACTATTTTAACCGGAAAACTACCACTCAAATATATCATAATTTCCTTCGCCATTTTATTATAGAGACAAATGTTATGTAAATGGGTCAAGCTAAAAGATAATTTAAGGTTCTCGCCTTCATCAATCACAAACGAGGTTAAATCATCGATTTTGATTTCGACCGACATTTTTCCTTGGTCTTGACTGTGTGAATGTAATACGATTTTTTCTTCCGAACAATGAATTTCCATCGTATCGCCAAACAATTTCATTTGATTCACGATACTGGCGAAATTCGAAGATGCCAAACTAAATTCGGCTTGGGGTTCAAATGGCGGAATCGCCAAAATCTCTTCGTCAATGTCCATAATCGGCATTTCAAAATGTTTATCGAATTCGGTTTTGCTATCACTTGTGTAATGAACCAATAATTTTTCGCCGATATCGTCATCAAACACAATGTTGATGGTTTGATTTTTATCACGCGAATTCAAAATCCGAAATAATATATTGGAATTCAGACCGACCAAAATGGTCGAGCCGCGTTTGTTCTCATACACATCGAACCAACTCGACGGTAGAGTGATTTCGAAAATAGATACCCGCGCCGAATCCATGGATTGGACATACATTCGCTCGGTTTCAAACATAATATTCACATGTTCCGAGAACACCTTGATATGTTGAAAAATCGACGCGAACCATTCCGCTTTTTGTGGGTTGTTTATGACAATATTCATGATGTGTATCAGACAACGTATATATGTTATAATGGCATCGTTTTATATGTATTTTATGCAAAACTATTAGATTGGGTTTGTATATCGGAATTCTTTAAAATAGACGAATGAAGGTGGTCTAATTTTTCGAGAGAATCTTGTTTATTAAAACATATAAGTTTTTTACGCATATCAATGTGTAAAAATGGTTTTAACATAACCGATATTTGTTCCATCATTCCCGGGGTGTTATATATGAATAAATTTGTTGCCAATTCACCGTATTCCGTATTCGATTTTAGACATTCATTACAAAATGTTTTTATAAGTGTTAGGTATCGAGTCGCGGCAGATACAGTAAATGATTTTAAATCAACGTGAATTTCAAAACAATTGTATTTTTGAATACATTCTTTGAACAATTTGAGAACGTTCATTACGATTGCGTCGTAATTTTCCTGATTTGCATATAATTTAAATACGGTGTAATTGAAAAATACCTTATTTGTATCCGGAATAATATACATGGTATCATGTATCAAGTCTGGTAAATTCATTTGTTTGCTAATTTCATTTGCACATTTTGTTTTTTGATTGTTTTTAAAAAATATATTTTTATCGATATTCGAATAAAAATCCGATTGTAGTTGTTTTATTTGTTCCAAGGTTGCAGAGTATCTAATTGAATCTTGACTATTTCCTGAGACGATGGACGTTGGTAATCGATTAAATTCCTTAGACGCAGTCGAAGGCATATGAATCGGAGCCAAGGATTTTGTAACAGTATTATTATTATTATTATTAGTCGTAATATATTCTGAAATATGCTGGTCTGCGTACATAAAATTATATATTAATGTTATTATAATTTTATATATTTTATAAATATATTTGAACTTATATTGTCTATTTTAGATGGAAGCAATTGATTCAACGGTTTCGCCATTCGAAACTTCGTTTACTGTTTCTAAATTAAAAATATGTTCTTGAGATGGAGATGTTGGGATATCAGACAAAATACGAATACGTTCTTCGACCAACGTCTTGTTCACTTCCATCGTATAAGATTGTAAATTCATAACAATATTTTTAATGTTTAATATTTCTTCTGCTAAAATCTCATACCGACTGTTAAACTCTTCAATTATATTATTCAATGAAACGGATTCATGGGTTGAAGATTCAGATGAAACTTTAATTGTGTTTGATGTAGTAAATTCTACACGTTCCGTTTTAATTTCACTTACAAATTGTTCAATTGATATCAAACGTTTATCGATAACGGCAATGACTTGTGGAAGTGTCAATCCACTGGCTGTGCCAGCAGATGATTTGGATGTTTGCTGTGGAACCGCGATAGGCTCGGGCGTTGCAGAAGCAGGTGCTCTTCTTTTTCGTGCTGAAGCAAGTGCTTGACTCATAATAATATAATATTATGATTGAAATCTCTAAATACTTATAAACGCAATAATAATAATAATAATATTTTGGAATTTATGCAACCATTTTCATTTTTAATGGAGTGTGGGAAATATAGGGCGTTTCCCACGTGATGTCATCAATTGCATAATCTTCGATATTTTCATGAGTTTTATTTATATTTATTCTTGGAAAATCATAGGGTTCGCGAAGGATTTGTTCTCGTAGAACTTCTAAATGTTCTTCGTAAATATGACAATTTCCTAAAAAATAAACAAACTCGTCGGCAATGAGGCCACAATGTTTTGCAATAATATGTGTCAAAAAGGAATACGATGCAATATTGAATGGAACGCCTAAACCAACATCGCCGCTTCTCTGATAAAGAGCACATGATAAATATTGATTGTCTCTCACATTGAATTGGGCCAATATGTGACACGGAGGGAGTGCCATTTCGTCCAATTGACATGGGTTCCAGGCAGACATAACGAGCCGGCGCGATTGGCGTTTTGTCGGGTCTTTTAGTTGTTCGATAATATTCGATAATTGGTCGATACCTTTTCCTGCATAATCGGCGTGGCAATTTTCATATGATGCATTGAAATGTCTCCATTGGTGACCATATACTGGACCCAAATCATTTTCGGCACGGTCATTGAGACCACGTCCATCTAAGAATTCGCGCGTAGAATTATCGTCCCAAATGCGAACACCTTCTTTTTGTAGTTCGGCGTTATCGGTTGAGCCTCGAACAAACCACATTAATTCTTTGAAACAGGTTTTCCAGGCGACTCGTTTTGTGGTTAATAGTGGTAATGTTCCATTTTGTAAGGAGAACCGTTCAAAAAACCCTTATAAACTTTTATAATCGTTAATACCGACTATAAACATTTATATGTAACTCATGTATTTAGCATTTGTTAAGTTTATCTGGTTTTATTTTAATTCGTCTTTGAACGCAGACGATGTACATAAACCTGCCAAGGTTTATAAATTTTTAATGACACCCTTCATTAAAATATTTTTGG
>Ga0209829_10002230_pt1 | contig 14848 bp, 13 predicted proteins | sample C_140205_EF_Meta_FD_187311 | JGI IMG/M metagenome (GOLD analysis project Ga0209829, IMG submission 187311) | Freshwater microbial communities from Lake Croche, Canada to study carbon cycling - C_140205_EF_MetaG (SPAdes) (version 2) | ecosystem: Environmental > Aquatic > Freshwater > Lake...
TATTTCGGAGCTCTTCCTCATGTAGCTTAATTTTAGGCTGTGTTGGTCTTAAAAGCTATATTTGTTATGCTTTTTTAATGTCCTCAAAGGTAAGGAATTGGGGCTTTTTTATGGCCTTTCGGGGACAAATAATAGAACATTTAGATGAAGAAAATAAAATACTTCTTTAATACACACACCCTTAGATTTGAAAAGGTCGAGGTACCCTTGAGGGTAAGGCTATTACAGCTTTTTGGCTTTATAGCGGCTTCTATTATTACCGGGGTAATTATTGTTGTGGTGCTGTTTCAATACATAGATTCTCCAAAGGAAAAACTATTGCGTCAACAAAATGAAACCTACAAAGAAAATTACAGTGTTTTAAGCGCTCAATTAAAGCAGTTAGAATTACAAATGTCGGAATTAGAAAACAGAGACAATGAAGTATATCGATCCATTTTTGAGTCCAGCCCTATTCCAGATAGTGCAAGGGTAAAAGAAATGGAGGCCAAAAAAGAAGTTAGATTGGTTCAAAATTTATCCAATTCGGAATTGCTCTCCAACATGATTGGGCAACTCAATAATTTAACTTTAAGAATGGCCTATCAAACCACTTCGTTTGTTGAAATTAATTCTATGGTAAAGAACAAAGAAAAATTATTAAAAGCCATTCCTTCTATTCAACCCGTCAGTAATAAAAACTTAAATCGTATCGGAGGAAGTTTTGGTTATCGAATTGATCCTTTGTATAAAGATATTCGTTTTCATCAGGGATTGGATTTTACGGCACCAGTAGGAACTCCTATCTATGCAACCGCAGATGGAGTAGTGCAAACAGCAGGATTTAATACAGATGGTTATGGAAATAAAGTAGTGATTAATCATGGCTATGGTTACCAAACCTTATATGGTCATATGGTGCGCATAAAAGTGAAGACAGGGCAAGCCATTAAAAGGGGAGAAGTGATTGGGTACATTGGTAATACGGGAAAAAGTACTGGGCCTCATTGTCATTATGAAGTAATTAAAAGAAGTATAAAAGTAGATCCTGTCTATTATTTTTACAACGATTTAACTCCAGCGCAGTTTGATCGCTTATTGAAAGCGGCTGCGGCTAATAAGCAAAGTCTAGATTAATAATTTATTAATTTGTATGGAACCAAAACTAGTTCAATTTTTAAATCGTATCATGCGTACCATTGGATTAGTGGTATTGTGGATGACACTCAATAGCAGTTTGGGTATTATGTGGGGCTATGCTTTTGTAGAAGGCGTATGGCGCTTAAGTAATATACTATTTTATAGTTTTTTACTATTAAGTTTTATTGGCTTGCTTTATGTTTTGTATCAAATATGGCGTCATCCAATAGGCATCAAAGTAGAGTAAAAAATTTAGCTACTATGATCGGCAATGGCTTTCCATACCCCATTTATTTTTCTAAATAGTAGTGTAAAATAACCACTAGCATCTCCCACCGTTCTCGTTAGGTGAAATTTTCCAATGACAAAATAATGGTCTGTATTTAATGGCTTTACACTCAATAACTGAAACTTTAACTTACCCATATGACTGGTATCTGGGTAGTTTTTTTTATAATTATTTAAAGTTGTCGTATATCCATAGGTAGGGCCATTTTTCCCAATGTAAACTAAGCTATCATTGTCCCAATAGCCTATCATAAAAGTGGTTAAGTCCCCTTTGTTCCATGCGCTTTCTTGATTGGCTAAAATTTGTCGAATAGCTTGTTCGTCTTTGTTTTGAGCAAAGCATACTACACACATCAACAATGCAATAAAGGTGAAATATTTTTTCATGTTTTTAATTTTAAATGATGGAATGGCTTTTGTAGAACAAGCCGATTGTTAATTCTACCTTGAATTTAAGATAAATAAATAAAAACCAGCTAATTTAGAGCTATGACTTATCAAAACCATTTAAAAAAAGATATACTTCTGGCCCCTCTTTTAAAAGGTAAGCCCTATACCTTAAAAAAAAGGAAAAATACCCCTGTAAGGCTTATTGCCAGTATCTTAAGTCAACAATTAAATACTAAAGTGGCTAAAATAATATTTTTACGCTTTTTAGATTTATACCAGGGAGCGGAGCCCAATATGCAGCAAGTGGCGGACACCCCTGCCGAAACCCTTCGAAGTATTGGTTTAAGTAATTCCAAAGTGAATTATGTACACAATGTGGCATGTTTTTTTATGGAACACAAAATTTCAGATAAGCAATTGTATTCGATGGAACCGGAAGCGGTTATTGAATTATTGACACAAATAAAAGGGGTAGGCACTTGGACCGTTGAAATGTTATTGATGTTTAGTTTGGGACATGAAAATGTTTTTGCAGTAGATGACTTAGGCATTCAACAAGCCATGATTAGATTGTATAAAATAAAATACGCTACAAAAAAAGAATTAAAAACAAAAATGCTAAAAAAAGCAGCCAATTGGGCCCCTTATAAAACCTATGCTTGTTTGCATTTGTGGCAATGGAAAGACAATGGAGCCGTGTAAGTATTTATGCAGAGTTGCGCGCGGCATTAATAACCCCAAACATAGTTCTAGTCAATAATTTTTCATAGGAAGCCAATAAGCTGGCTTCTAAATGAGGCGTTTGTACTTTGCACAAAGTGTATTGTTGTATGGTCAGCAATGGAAGTACTATACGGTCTCTTAATAAAATAGAATGTTTCCCTACCGTGTCTGCTTCCATTAAACTTTTAGCATTATTTAATTCTAAGTACAATTGTGTCGTTAATTTAAATTCTTCCTTTATGGTTTGCCAGATAGGATTGAATTCGGTGTCAGACTCGATGTATTTAGTTATGGCAAAATTAGATTTAACCATACTCATCATACTATTGTCAATTAAAGTTCTAAAAAAAGATATATTATTAAATAAAGATTGCACTTCATTCCACAAACCTTTTTCTTTTAATACTTGCAATGCGGTACCTACACCATAAAAGCCTGGTACATTTTGTTTTAACTGACTCCAACTTCCTACAAAAGGAATCGCTCTTAAATCGCTAAAGCTTAATGTAGTGCCTGTTCCTCTTTTTGCAGGGCGACTGGCGATATTACTTTTACTATAATAATTTAAGGGACTAAATTTTTGTAAATAGGGTAAGAACAAAGGATTTTCTTTAAGTTGCTGATACGATTCGTAACTTATATTGCCCAATTCTTCTAAAATGGATCGGTCTGTTGCTGATAATTGTAATTTAGCATCAGCAAATAATTCATTGCTTACACCAGCACTTAACAGTTGCTCTAAATTATATTGCGCCGATTGTATGGTGCCAAAATTAGAAGTAATGGTTTGTCCTTGCACTGTTAAATGAATTTCATCATTTTCAATTTGTTTACCCATGGACGCATAAAATTGATGTGTTTTACCACCGCCTCTGGAAGGAGGTCCGCCACGTCCATCAAAAAATTTAACTACAATATTATTTTTTCTTGAAATAGATGTTAAAGTTTCTTTGGCTTTATAAATACTCCAGTTGGCTTGTAAATAACCCCCATCTTTAGTGCCATCGCTAAAGCCTAACATAATAGGTTGTTGTTGATTCCTTTGCGCTAAATGTGCTGCGTACAATGGATACTGGTATAAGACAGCCATGATGGCTTCTGAAGCAGTTAAGTCATCTATGGTTTCAAAAAGCGGAACAATATCTACTGATTTTATATTTTCATCCCATCCGCATAATCTAAATAAAGCATACAATTCCATTACATTTATTTCGGATTGACAATTACTAATAACATAACGGTGACAGCCCGCTTCTCCATTCATAGCTTGCACTTGTTGAATGGCATAAATACTTTCCAGCGTGTCTTTGGTAATGGTGTCCGTAAAATCACTTGGGTTTAATTGGCCTGAAAGCTTACTTAACAATTCTAATTGGTCAGTGGAATTTAATTTTTCATAATTGGCCGGAAGCAATGCTTTGCCAGTTTTAGCGAATAAGGTTTCATGAATGCTCATGAGAACTGCATGGTGTATTCGGCTATCTTGTCGAATGTCTAAAGAAGCAAAATGTGTTCCAAATAAATGAACTTTATGTAAAAGACTTTCTAATCTAGAAAGATATAGGGAATGATTTTCTTCAATAATTTTATGCTTAATGGCTTCCAGACTAGCAATAATTTCTGCTGCAGCAATGGGGTGGCTTTCGTCAGGTCTAAATACATTTTCATATAATTTAGCTTCCAAACTGTTCAATAATAAATCTATGCCTGAGAAAGTTAATTTTCTTTTTAATTTTCTGACATCTCTGTAATAACAAACAATAATGCTGCTTCTTAATGCTTTGGCCACATTTATGGTGGTGGCAGCATTTACAAATGGGTTACCATCTCTATCGCCACCAGGCCAAAAACCTAATTCAATAAAAGGGTTATTCCCTTTATAATCTCTATCAAATACTTCATTAATGATTCCACTATAAATATTACCAATAGCATAATAAAAAACATTTTCCAAATACCACATTAAGTTTAAGGCTTCGTCAGCTGGGGTAGGTTGCTTTTTATTAAAAAATGGAGTGAGTCCTAATTGTTGAATGTATTGATTGATGGTGTCGAAATCATTTTTACCAATCGCCTCACCCATATCATGTATAATACCTAGTACATTGGCTGGATAAAATTGAGTAGGATGCGCTGTTAATACAATACGTACTTTAAATTTTTCTAGCTTGTTTTTTAAAGCCTGATTTTTCCCAGTAAAGGCGGCATCTCTAATTAATGTTTTTAAACTACCAGGACCCTCTATATCATTTACAGAAGTGAATGCTGCATCTTCAATGGCATCGAAAAGAACTACTTGTCTTTCTATGTATTGAACATATTTAAATAAGTGGTCAATTTTTTCTTTTTCTGTTTCTACTTGTGTATGTCTGCTAAAAAAATAATCGATGATGTCGCTAGGTGATTTTCCCTTTGCATAACCTTCTTCACATGTTTGTAATAATATGGGCAATAAAGCACCCACATTGGCTACACCAGAATAAGGCAATGCTGCAAATAAACTATTATAGATAATGTATTTATCAGATACATTTCTTCTAAATTGTTGTGAATAGCTATGGGTGGAGAGTGTCATAATTTGCAGGGCAAAGGTACTACAAATTAAGTTTGTAATTGTGAAAGCCTTACCAGCATTGATTCCTAATGAATGTTCGTTTTAAACTAATGCAGATGGCAGCTGCGTTGGATGTTGAATATCGTGATAAAAAGCAAAAGTCCATTGCTCTTTAGCGCCTTCTTGCCACCACCTTTGACGGTATTCCATACATTTTTTACCATCCAGGTCATATTTAGCGACAAATTTGGACTTCATTTGTTGTAACTGAGGTGCTACATCTGCTCCAAAGAAAATGGTTTCATCATTTTCTTTTAGCCATGCTACTTGATGGTATTTGCTATGCCCACCTGTTATTTGATAATGTATAATAGGATCAATATCTCCTTCCTCCTCTGTTAGCCATTGCACGCCACTAAAATTGGCAAGGGGTTCAATTTGGGCAATTAAATTAAGGTCGCTACTTTTTGCTAGGACTTCTTCGAATTCACTTTTTTGAACATAATATTTGGCATAGGGGAAACTGATATATCTTTCTTGATGAATGGGATGAATATAACTAATGCCCCCCGCATGATCTTTGTGTAAATGACTTAAAAAAACTTTCGTGACAGTGGATGGATTGATACCCAAGGACATTAAGTTGGCATGTAATTGTAAAACACCTTCTTGATTGGTATAACCTAATCCTGTATCTAATAAAATGATATCTTTTTCTGTAATAACGACAAAGGGTTGTACTTCTACTAAAATACTTCCTTTGGGGCGGTGCTGAAATGCTAGATTACTGCTATCAAATGGCACAAATACTTTGGTATGGTCTATCGAAAAACTGCCTTCGGATAAAGGATAAATACGCATGCTGCAAAAATAAGCATTAACGAAGCACCATTTGCCTATCGGCATCTAATCTTAATAAAATAAATAAGAGTACTGTAAAAGTTAATAAGGAAGATCCACCATAACTAATCAGTGGTAAGGGGATACCCACCACCGGAAACAATCCAATGGTCATACTGATGTTAACTGCAATATGAAAAAAGAAGATGCCCACTACGCTGTAAGCATACACTCTTGAAAAAGAACTTCTCTGTCTTTCGGCTATTCGAATGAGCCTAAATAAGAAAAATAAATACAAGCCTAAAAATATAAAAGTACCTACAAAGCCAAATGCTTCTCCTAAGGAGGTGAATATAAAATCGGTATGTTGTTCAGGAACATATTTGCCCCGGGTTTGGGTCCCTTTTAAAAATCCTCTGCCCCAAAAGCCACCAGAACCTATGGCTATTTTACTTTGCTTTACGTTGTAATCATCTGGCTTTTTACCATGACGCTCACCAGAGGAGGAAGCTGATTTTTTATTTCGAGAACAATCATATTCTTTTCCTACCATGCTGTAAATACGGGTACTTTGATAACACTCAAATACATGATTAAATATATAAGGAACCGCAAATCGAACGGTGCCAAAACAAACCCCCCAAATAGCAAGTACTATTAAAATTTTACTTTTGTTTCTTTTGAATTTTTTTATCATGGAAAAAATAAACAAACCTGCAATCACAGTTAATATAATGGCTAGTACGGTTGGTTCAAGTAATAAAGTGGCAATGACTAATATAGCAAAAGAGAGCAGCACAACTAGTATTACGGGAGGCAGTCCTTCGCGATACATGGCGAAAATAAATGCACTATACACCAAGGCCAATCCCATTTCATGCTGCATGATGGATAAAATAGCAGGCAAGGCAATGGCTGCCCCTGCTATTAAATGTGATTTTAATTTTTTAAAATCGGTCTCTGGTTTGGAAATAAATTTAGCTAAAAATAAAGCGGTAAATATTTTACATAATTCTGCAGGCTGTAAATTAAAACCTCCTGCAATAGGAATCCAACTTTTAGAGCCATTGATATTTTTTCCTAATACAAAAGTAGCCAGCATGAGCAGTATGCCTGCCACATAGGATAAATTGGCGAAAGCGGTAAAAACTTTACTGTCTAGTAAAAGTATAAAAATGGCAATGAAGGCGCAAAAAATAGAAAAGTAAATTTGTTTGCTAAAATTAGTTTTAGCAGTTAAAAATGTATTACTCCAATTTAAATTGGGATTGTATTCGACCATAAAAATACACAAGACGCCAACGGCTACCATAATAAAATACAGTAGTATTACTGCCAAATCAGTTCCTTTTGAAAAATTATGGTTATTGGTTTCTGCCATTTTATTTAGAATTCACTTTTTTCTTTTTTTGAATAGGGGTTAAAGCACTCTCTTTATTATTTTGTTTTGGAGGAATGGGGGAGGAAGGAGGTGTATTTTTTTGAAAGGTATCTATTTTTTTTAGGGTATCCATTTTGAGTTGGATGGGGGCTTGTTCTGATACCATTTCCATGTCCCAAATCTCGGATAGCTCATCATTGTTGTAATTGAGCGGGGTAAGCATTTCGGTTTTATTGTTTCTTATATACCATTCTTTAATATTAGCTGGCATTAAATCTACATTGGCTAAGTAATCCATTTTTGTTTTACTTTCTTTGGTTAAAGTATCATTTAAATACTTTTCCATTAATAAGCCAGCAATGGGTCCTGCCCAAGTGGCGCCAAATCCAGCATTCTCTACCACAACGGCTACTGCAATTTTAGGATTGTCTTTAGGCGCAAAGCAAACAAACATCGAGTGATTTTTTCCATGTGGATTTTGAGCCGTTCCGGTTTTGGCGCAAAATTCATGACCCGGCACTTTAATAAAAGCGGCTGTTCCAAAAACGGTAACCCCATGCATACCTTCTTTAATGATATCGTAATATTCTTTGGGTATTTTAGTTACGGCTTGTTTGGTTCTGTATTTTAATAGTACTTCTTTATCAATATCATCTTCCTCTTCCACACTGTCTACAAAATGAGGCGTATAATAATAACCCTCATTCGCAATAAAGGCCATGGCATTGGCCAATTGTAATGGAGTGGCTGTCATTCTATCTTGCCCAATTCCTAAAGTAAGCATAAAGCAACTGTTCCAATATTTAGCACCGCCAAAATCTTTATTGTATTGGGCCGTATCGGGAATGCTTGCTCTATTTTCGCTAGGTAAATCAATGCCTAACTTTCGCCCAAGCCCGAAACTATTTACATATTCCTTCCATTTTAAGTAACCCAATTTTGCATTGTGGTATTTTGGATTGTCTATGGCCAATCTAAATACTTGTAAAAAGTAAGAGTTGCAAGAGTTGGCCAATGCTAATTGTAAATTTGCAGCATGTCCTGCATTGTGGTGTTCGCATTTACGAGGATCACCACAGGATGTATACAAGCCAAAACAATTGTAGCCAAAACTAGGGGTAATTAAACCTTCATCTAATGCAATTAAAGCGCCTAGTGGTTTAAAGGTGGAACCTGGTGGATACTGTCCTTTAATGGCTCGATTGTAAATAGGACGTGCAGTATCGGTGAGTAAGCGACCAATAGTTTTTCGACGTTGATTCCCCGTTAATAAATTCGGATTGTATCCCGGGCTAGAGGCCATGGCAATAATGCTTCCTGTTGTAGGGTTAATGGCCACAGCACTTCCAATTTTATGCTGTAATAATTTTTCTGCCAATTGCTGCACTTCTACATCCATGCTGGTGTATAAGTTTCTACCTGCAATAGGTATCGTATCAAACTGTCCTTTTTCAAATGGACCTTGTATTTTTCCTTTGTTGTCCCTTAAGAATCTTTTTACGCCTCGCTGTCCCATTAAAACAGATTCATATTGTTTTTCCAATCCTGTCATGCCCGCATAGTCGCCCATTTCATAACCATCTGCTTCATGTTTCTCTAAAAATTTCACATCCACTTCTGCTACATAACCCAAAACATGGGCTGCTGTGTTATAGGGGTAGTTTCTAATAGATCTTTCTGATAAAGAGAATCCGGGAAATCGATATAAGTTTTCTGTTATTTGTGCATATACTTCAGTAGAAAGAAAGGGTTCAAAAATACCCAATTTCACTCTTGAATTTTTTACAATCACTTCTATCATCCTTTTGGAATAATCTTCTTTGTCAATTTTTAGAATTGCACAAAGTGTAGCTGTGTCAACTCCTTTGGCTTCATTGGGGATGACTACTAAATCATAACTAATGGTATTTTCTAGTAAAGCTCTTTTTTTTCTGTCAAAAATGATACCTCTATCGGGATAAATAATTCTTCTAAAAATGGCATTGTTGTTGGCGGCAAGTACATATTTAGATGAAAAGATTTGCAGGCTAACCAATTGCAAAATAATAAAAGCAAAGATAACTCCGATGATGATTTGAATAATACGACCTCGATTCGAATTGTACATGGCAATGAGTTATCTTTTTATCTTTCTTCGGTTCATAGCAAGTTCAACTATAAAAATTAAAAGGACGCTGACTAAAGTGGTAACAATTACCTTTCCTAAAAAGTAGCCAAAATTTCCAAATTGCAGCCATTCTAATAAAACTAAATAAAAATGATGCAGGAAAGTAAGTGAGAATATATAAAATGCGTAAGGTCCCCAGCCCATGGAGCCAATACTGGGCTCTCTGTTGACTTCTTCTGATAATTCCTGGGCCAATAATAAGTTTAAAATGGTGGGTCTAAAATAACCAAGCAAAGTACAAGCTGCTGCATGTAACCCAGGCGTATTCGTGAATACGTCTAAGGTGTAACCAGTGATAAAACCAAGTAGGGTTAAAGTGATTCTTTTAGTTCCAAATGGCAACCACAATAAAAAAATAAAGTATAAATAAGGGGTAATGAATTGGTGCAATGGAGGCACTTCATTCAAAATAATTATTTGAATGGCTAAAAATAAAACGAACCTTGCAATATTCTTTATAAGGTTATTCATTTTTAGACTCGGTTTTTTCTACATTTTTTTGATCTGCCATTCTTCGGTTTTCTACTAAATAAATGTATTCTAAATTAAAAAAATTGGTAGTTGATTTTACATTCAAGGTCAAATAATTACTAGAAGGATCTTTAAGTACAGAAGTCACTTTGCCAATCATTAACTGTGCCGGGAAATTGGAGGAATAAGGACTGGTTAAAACAGAGTCTCCAATTTTTGGAGCTGCACTCTTTGAGATATTTTTTAAAACCAATACACTAGGGTCCTCTCCATCCCATTCGATACTACCAGCAATTTTATCTCTTTTTAACATGGCACTTACCTTACTATTGCGATGCAGTAAGCTCATGATTTTACTATAGTTGTCATTTACTTCCACCACTACGCCTACAATACTGCCTTCGGGGCTAATGGCCGCCATGTCTTTTTTTACACCTTGTAAACTGCCTCTTTCAATAATGATATAATTTTTTTGAAGCGTGAAAGTGTTGCCTACCACTTTAGCAGGGTAGTAAAAAAATTTTCTAATCTTCTCAAGACTATCTTTTCTTAATACCAGGGTCCCTAATTTTTTACTAGTATCTATCGACACAAAATTCTGTCCCAATTGATTTCTGAGCGCCGCATTTTCTGCAATCAATTGTGCATTGGTATTTCTTAAATTAAAAAAATAGGACCAGTTGTTGTATTTTTTATTGATATTGCCAGTGACCTGGTTGCTCCATCCTCCAAAAAAGGTTTCATAAGTTTTGTTATAAGAAGACAACATCACCAATGACACAATTTGAAGTATCAAAAAAAATAGGAAAGTAAAATTTTGTCTTATAAACCCAATGATATTCTTCAATGGTCATCTCCTTTAAGCAAGTTGATTTAATATTCTTTTATCTCATGATAAAAGGAAAACGCTGGTAATTCTTTAACGCAATACCTGTTCCGCGCACTACACTTTTAAGCGGATCTTCTGCAATGTGTACTGGCAATTTAATTTTTTGACTCAATCTTTTATCTAAGCCGCGTAACAATGCACCACCTCCTGTTAAGTACAAACCTCTGCGATAGATGTCTGCTGCTAATTCTGGAGGAGTAGTTTCTAAAGCTTTTAAAATAGCTTCTTCAATTTTAAATATGCTTTTATCTAAGGCTTCTGCGACCTCTTGATAAGTAACCATAATTTGTTTTGGAATACCAGTGACTAAGTCGCGACCGTTGACTGGCATATCATCTGGAGGATTGTCTAAATCTTTTAAAGCAGCGCCCACATGTATTTTAATTTGTTCTGCAGTACGCTCGCCAATTAATAAACTATGATAACGTCTTAATGCTTCCATGATGTCTGCAGTAAATTCATCTCCTGCAATACGAATACTTTGATCACAAACAATTCCTGCTAATGCAATAACTGTAATACCAGTGGTACCACCTCCAATATCAATAATCATATTTCCAACTGGCTCTTCTACATCAATTCCAATTCCTAATGCAGCGGCCATCGGCTCATGAATCATATATACTTCTTTAGCACCTGCTTGTTCTGCACTATCACGTACCGCTCTTTTTTCAACTTCAGTAATGGAAGAAGGAATACAAATTACCATTCTCCAGCTTGGAGGAAATAATGGCTTCTTTGGGTAAATCATTTTCATCAATTCACGAATCATCAATTCTGCTGCGTTAAAGTCGGCAATTACGCCATCTTTTAAGGGGCGAACCGTTTTAATGCTTTCATGTGTTTTTTCATGCATCAACAATGCTTTCTTACCAACGCCTAAAACTTCTTTCATATTATTTCTATTCAAAGCAATAATAGAAGGTTCGTTCACGACCACTTCATCATTGTGTATGATAAGCGTGTTCGCCGTACCTAAGTCCATGGCAATTTCTTGAGTAAAAAAATTAAATAATCCCATTGTGCATCAGTATTTGAATAGTTCAGATTGAATGAAGCAAAATTCATCTAAAATCCTTACACTACAAAGCTTTTTACAAATGAATCAACAATTTTTTTTAAAACATTTTAAGGAAACTCGAAGCCAATATCTTTTCTAAAATACATCCCATCAAATTGGATATTGGATAAGGCCTTTTGCGCATTCATTACTGCAGTTTTTAGGTTATTCCCTGAGGAGGTAACGGCTAAAACTCGCCCACCTTTAGTAACAATAGAATTCTCTTGAAAGCCTGTGCCAGCTTGAAATACATGAATTTGTGGCAGGGCTGCTGCTAGCTCAATTCCAGTAATTGGGATGTTTTTTTGATAGTTTCCTGGATAACCGCCACTTACTGCCATCACTGTCGCAAAAGCAGTGTCATGGTATTGAATATTAACGTCTTCTAAAGTGCCATTATCGGTAGCGGCCAATAAACTAACAAGATCGGTTTGTAAACGAGGTAGAATTACTTCTGTTTCAGGGTCACCCAAGCGGCAATTATATTCAATGACATAAGGTTCTCCAGCACAATTCATTAAACCAAAAAATACAAAGCCCTTATATATAAGCCCTTCTTCTTGAATTCCTTTAATGGTGGGCGCAATAATGGTAGCCTCCACTTTTTGCATAAAAACGGCATCCATAAATGGCACCGGACTTACACATCCCATGCCTCCTGTATTCAATCCAGTATCGCCTTCTCCAATTCGTTTATAATCTTTGGCATGACCAATAATTTGGTAATGATGGCCGTCCGTAAGTGCAAATACGCTTACTTCAATACCTTCTAAAAACTGCTCTATGACTACTTTTGAACTGGCTTTCCCAAATTGTTTGTCTTGCAGCATTTCTTTAAAACTAGTTAGGGCTTCTTGGTGGGTCAAGGCAATGATTACCCCTTTTCCAGCCGCCAAACCGTCGGCTTTTAAGACAATCGGAAGGGCATGCTTGCTGATATAAGCTAAACCCTCTTCGTAATTTTCTATGGTAAACTCGGCATAAGCAGCTGTTGGAATTTGATGCCTTTGCATAAAGTGTTTACTAAAGGCTTTGCTCCCTTCTAATTGAGCTGCTTTGGCCGATGGGCCAATCACATTAATAGAAGCCGTCGCCGGGTCCTCATTAAAAAAATCAAAAATTCCATTGACCAAGGGTTCTTCAGGACCCACCACGACTAATTCAATATTTTTTTCAATAGTTAGTGCTTTAAGGCTTATGAAATCGTTCACTTCAATAGGAACATTGATCCCAAATTGAGCAGTACCAGGGTTTCCAGGAGCTATATAGATATCACCCGATTGATGACTTTGTGCCATTTTCCATGCCAATGCGTGCTCTCTGCCACCACTTCCAATAATCAGAATATTCATAAATCAGGGTTTGAAACACGAAAGTAAAATTTATTGAATGGATTTTATTAATTTGAGTCAATTAAATAAACACAGTTATGTCTTCCACTACTCAAAAACACCCAAAAGGCTTATATGTATTGTTTGCTACTGAAATGTGGGAGCGATTTAACTATTATGGCATGCGTGCCATTTTGGTGTTATTCTTAACCAAAGCCTTGCTATTTGACAAAGTTTTTGCTTCACAAGTGTATGGTAGTTATACTGGGTTGATTTATTTAACCCCGCTTTTAGGTGGATATATTGCCGATAGGTACTGGGGCAATAACCGGTCTATTATTGCAGGAGGTTTGGTGATGGCCCTTGGTGAATTTGTCTTGTTTTTTTGCGGTCACTTTTATGAAAATGGGGCAGTAGCCATGCCCTTATTTTATATAGGATTAGGATGTATGATTGCTGGTAATGGTTTTTTTAAGCCTAATATTTCTAGTATGGTAGGGCAATTGTATCGTAAAGGGGATTCTAAAATTGACGCTTCCTATACTATTTTTTATATGGGTATTAATACGGGTGGAGCACTTGGCCCTGCTATTTGTGGTTTAGTAGGAGATACTGGAAAGTCGGGAGATTTTAAATGGGCTTTTTTTGCTGGTGGTGTTGCCATGCTATTAAGTGTAATTACGCAAATGATATTTCAGAAAAAATATTTAGTCAATCCAGATGGAGAAGCCATTGGACTGGCACCAAAAGATGCCCCTAAATGGTTTCAAAAAATACCGGTGATGGTGGGCTTTTTATTTTTACTTTCCTTATTGACTATTGCTTTAGTGTATATAGATATTCAAGTGGTTAGTTATTTGTTCTGGTTATTATTGGCTTGTATTCTTTTAATTTCTTTTATTATTTTCTCCGACAAATCATTAGGGATTATTGAAAAGAAAAAGGTAGCTGTATTATTTACTGTCTCCTTTTTTGTAATCTTTTTTTGGAGTGCATTTGAACAAGCAGGCGCCTCGCTTACTTATTTTGCTTCAGAAAATACACAGCGTGATTTAGGATTTTATGTAGTACCTGCAAGTTTTTTCCAAATACTTAATTCCTTATTTGTAGTGTCGCTTGCCCCACTCGTTGCCTGGATATGGGTAAAACTAGGAAAGAGAGAACCTTCTTCGCCCTTTAAAATGGCCATGGGCTTAATGTTATTGGCTATTGGTTATTTATGGATTGCTACCGGAGTGAATGGGGTGGGTGCCGGTATTAAAGTGAGTATGATTTGGTTAATTGGAATGTATATGATGCACACTTTTGGAGAATTGTGTTTATCGCCTATTGGACTGGCTATTTTTAATAAATTAGCCCCTATTAAATTTGCATCTTTATTAATGGCAGTATGGTTTACAGCCAATGCCTTTGCCAATAAATTAGCTGGTGTATTTAGTGCCTTGTATCCTGAAAATGGGAAAGTAACTTCTTTTGCTGGGTATCATATTTCCAACCTGCATGAGTTTTTTATGTTCTTTGTTTTAATGGCAGGAACCGCTTCCATTATTTTATTTTTTATCTCTAAGCAGTTGAAAAACCTAATGACGCAGTAGCGCATAATAAAATTTAAAATTGAAATCTAACGCTGCCAAA
>Ga0209829_10002232_pt1 | contig 14831 bp, 9 predicted proteins | sample C_140205_EF_Meta_FD_187311 | JGI IMG/M metagenome (GOLD analysis project Ga0209829, IMG submission 187311) | Freshwater microbial communities from Lake Croche, Canada to study carbon cycling - C_140205_EF_MetaG (SPAdes) (version 2) | ecosystem: Environmental > Aquatic > Freshwater > Lake...
CCCTACACCACGCTTTCCGATCCTGCCGCTACAGCTGATCCGGATAAGGATGGCCTGGCCAACGTCATCGAGTATTACCTCGGATTGAACCCCGGACTCGCGGATTCCGGTGGCGTGCTGAACGTGACGAAGGACTCCACCACCCTCAGTCTGACCTATCGGCGCAAGAAGGGCACGAGCGGACTAAGCGCAGGGGTCGAGTGGTCGAGCACGCTCGCGGCAGGTTCCTGGTCCACCAGCGGGGTGTCCGAAGCCATCCTTGAAGACAATGTGGGTGACCAACTGGTCAAGGCATCGGTTGCCATTTCCACCAATGATCTGAAGAAGTTCCTGCGGCTGCGTGTGGCACTTGCGCCATAAACCAGCGGCTCGTTCCATTGCGCTTGCCCGGGCCCTGGGATGGGCGTAAGCGAGACGCGGCCATGGACTCGGCGAACCTGCAACAAATCTTGGTGGAACTTCTCCGGCGCGGGGATTTTCCCGGTTTGAAGCAGGAACTTGAGTCCTTGCTGCCCGTCGACTTCGCGGAGGCACTCAAGGCACTCGCGCCGGAGGAGCAGGCGGTTCTTTTCCGACTGCTCCATACCGAGACGGCTGCCGAGGTGTTCGAGTATCTTCCGATCGAGAACCAGGAATCGCTCATCCACGCGATGGGAAATGAGGAGTCGGCGAAAATCCTCGACGCGATGGCTTCCGACGACCGGACCGCCCTGCTTGAAGAACTGCCGACCCACGTCTGTGCGCGGCTGGTGGAACTCCTTTCCCCGGCGGAGCGGAAAGTCGCACTGCGCCTGCTCGACTATCCCGAGGACAGCGTCGGTCGTCTGATGACCTCCGAGTTTTTCACCATCCGTGATCACTGGACTGCGGGCGTGGTGCTGGATCACATCCGGCGCTTCGGCCGCGACAGCGAGACGCTCAACGTGCTTTACGTTGTGGACGGCAGCGGTCGGCTTCTTGACGACGTGCGGATCCGTGAGTTTCTGCTTTGTCCCATTGATACCGTCGTGAGCGCCCTGCGGGATGGTGTCTGCGTGAAGCTCACCGCCACCGATGATCAGGAGACCGCCGTGCAGGCTTTCCGCAAGTATGACCGCACGGTGCTGCCGGTCGTTGATGGCAAAGGCGGGTTGGTCGGAATCGTGACGGTGGATGACGTGCTCGACGTGGCGGAAGAAGAAGCCACCGAAGACATCCAGAAACTCGGCGGGATGGAGCAACTCGATGAGCCCTACATGGACATCTCGTTTCCCCGCTTGGTCAAGAAGCGCGCCACCTGGCTGGTCGTGTTGTTCATCGGGGAGCTTTTCACTGCGACGGCAATGAGGCACTACGAAGGTGAGATCGCAAAGGCACTGGTGCTGGCGACGTTCGTACCTCTGATCATTTCGAGCGGGGGAAACAGCGGATCGCAGGCCGCCACGCTCATCATCCGTGCGATGGGGATCGGCGAGGTGACCTTGAAAGACTGGTGGCGAGTGATGCGACGGGAGATTTTTTCAGGCCTCACGCTCGGTCTCATCCTCGCCGTCCTCGGTGCGCTACGGATCACGATCTGGGCGGAGATTTTCCCTGGCATCTATGGCGAACACTGGATGCTCATTGCGCTGACAGTCAGCCTTTCGCTCGTGGGCGTGGTGCTTTGGGGCACGCTTTCCGGGTCGATGCTGCCCTTCCTCTTGAAACGGCTCGGACTAGATCCGGCGACGTCGTCTGCTCCGTTCGTGGCGACCTTGGTGGATGTGACCGGACTGGTCATTTACTTTGCCGTCGCCGGGGTGGTTCTGCAGGGGGCGCTGCTGTAGGCCCCGGTCACTTTCCCCGGGCACGCGGATTTTCTGGATCCTTCGGCATGGCTTGGAAAGACTGCGTGCATGGCTACGCTTTCAGAATCGTTTGTTGATCTCGAAACCACTCGCGGACTGATGCGGGTGCACCTGTTCAGTCCGACAGGGGAGGCGGCGCGTCCGGCGATTATCTTTTACTCGGAGATTTTTCAAGCGACCGGTCCGATCCGGCGAATGGCGGCGGCACTCGCGGGTGAGGGCTACCTGGTGGCGGTGCCGGAGGTTTATCATGAGTTTGAGCCATTGGGCACGGTGCTGGCCTACGACGCGGAAGGCTCGGCGCGGGGTAACAGCCTCAAGACCGAGAAGGAAATCGAGTCGTATGACGAGGACACCGAGGTGGTGGTATCATTCCTGAAATGCCATGCCGCCTGCACTGGCAAGGTGGCGAGCTTCGGGGTCTGTCTCGGAGGTCATCTGGCGCTGCGGGCCGGCCTGCATCCGGGCGTGACGGCGGTGGGGGCCTTTTACCCGACTGATCTTCATTCCGGAAACCTTGGCGTGGGGAAATGCGACGACACCCTGAAGCGGATCGCCGAGGTGAATGCGCCGATGTTGTTCGTCTTCGGCCGACAGGACCCGCACATCCCGCTGGAAGGAAGGCGGATGATTCACGAGCAGCTTGACGCGGTGGAGGCGGATTACGAATGGCACGAGTTCAACGCGGCACACGCTTTCCTGCGCGACGAAGGGAACCGCTACAATCCGGCTTTGGCTCGTGTGGCGCTGGCGCTGCTGCTGAGGTTCATGGCGGAGAAGATCGGGTAGGGCGGAGTGCCGGGCTGAGGTCGCGTGGAAACGGCGATAGCTTCAGCTGGCTTCGAAATTGGCGACGCGCTGGGTGACCCAAATGACGCTGTCGGAGTTGAGCGAAATGGAGTCGATACCAAGGCTGACGAGAAACTCGGTGAAGTCGGGATGATCGCCGGGCCCTCGCCGCAGATTCCGACCTTGCGTCCCTTGGTGTGAGCAGCGACGACGGGGTTGAGGATTCCGGATTTCACAGCGGCGTTCCGCTCGTCGAAAAGTCTGGAGAGGATTCTGGCCCCCGGTTTCCGCCTGTGGTCGCTCCCGACTAAATTTCCATTGGCTTTCAGGGCTTTCCGCTGTTGGCTTTGCCTCGCCGATGCGTTGCTTTTATTCTCAGGATTTCGAACTCGAACTGCCCGGCGGACATCCGTTCCCGATGGACAAGTTCCGCGTGTCGAAGGACATGCTTTTGCAGGGCGGAATCCTGCGTCCTGAGGAAATCATCGACGTGAGCACGGTGGCGACTTCCCATCTGTTGAAGCTGGCGCACGAGAGCGATTACATCGCAAAGATCGAGTCCGCCACGCTTGGACGAAAGGAGCAGATGCTGCTCGGCCTGCCTGCGGGGCCGAAGCTTTTCAATCGCAGTGCGACGGAGGTCGAGGCGACCCGGTTGGCCTGCCATGCCGCCATCACCGAGGGCATCGGCGTCTGCCTCGCTGGCGGCACCCATCATGCCTTCAGTGAGCATGGCGAGGGCTACTGCGTATTCAATGATGTCGCCATTGCGATCCGTGATCTCCAGGACAAGCAGCCGAACATCAAGATCATGGTGGTGGATACCGATGCCCATCAGGGCAACGGCACCAATGCGATCCTGGCAAACGATCCGCGAGTTTTCACCTATTCGATCCACGTCGGCCGCAATTACCCGACGAGCAAGGTCGAGGGCTCGATGGACATTGAGACGGTGCGTTTCGTGGAAGGGGAGATGTATCTGAAACAGCTCTTCGTTTCACTCGCGGGGGCGCTCGACACTTTCGCGCCTGATCTCGTGATCTGGGTCGCTGGTGCGGACAACCATCGCAACGACCGCTTCGGGCAGATGCATCTCTCGGTGAAGGACCTGCAGCGTCGCGACGAGGTCCTGTTGCGTGCCTTTCTGAAGAACCGCATCCCGGTGGCGGTGCTCTACGGGGGCGGCTACAACCGACAGATCGAGTTCACGGCGAAGCTCCACCGCAACACGGTCGCCACGGCCAAACGACTTGCGACCGAGTATCGGGGACTGTGAGCTGGACGTTTCAATCGGTGGCGATTGTCGGATCCGGAGCGATCGGGCTCTATTATGGCGGTCGTCTGGCGAAGGCGGGGGAGGACGTGCGGTTTCTGCTGAGATCTGATTTCGATGGGGTGAAGCGTGATGGCATCCGCTGTGAGAGCGTTCGTGGCGACTTCGCATTGCCGCAGGTGAAGGGCTATCGTCGCGCTGAGGAGATCGGGCCGGTGGATCTGGTGATCGTTTCCTGGAAGACCACGGCAAATGCCCACCTCAAGGAAATCCTGCCCTCATTGCTTCACGCAGGCACGCAGGTGCTCACGCTTCAGAATGGATTGGGGAATTGCGAGACGATCGCGGAAATCGTGGGGCCGGAGCGGGTGATCGGAGCGCTTTGCTTCGTCTGCCTCAACCGGCTTGCGCCGGGATTCGTCAGCCACACGGCAGGAGGACGGATGTCGGTGGGTGAATTCCACCCGGATGATCAAGGGGGTGCGCGCGAGATCGTCCGACGTTTCAAACTCGCCGGTATTCCCGCTGAGCTGGGTGAACCCCTCGAGGATTCCCAATGGAAGAAACTCGTCTGGAATATTCCCTTCAATGGACTCGCCATCGCGGAAGGCGGAGTCACGACGGACGTTCTGCTGGCTTCACCGGAGATCGAAATGGAGATTCGGCATCTGATGTCCGAGGTCATCCAGGCTGCAAGAGCGTTGGGACTATCGCTGAACGATGACCTGATCGATTTCAACATTGATCGCACCCGTCCGATGGGGCCCTATCGGCCGTCGAGCATGATCGACTATGTGGAAGGACGTGAAGTCGAAGTCGGGGCGATATGGGAGGAGCCGCTGAGAAGGGCGAAGGCCGCCGGAGCGGAGACGCCTCATCTTGAGAAGCTGCTTGAGCGGATTCAGGAAAGGCTCCGTGGGCACGGAAAAACGTCCGGCTGTTAGGCTCGGACGCTTTTCGATATCAGGAGCTGTCGCGGCGCTTACGGCAAGTTGGTCACGCCCATGAGGAAGCGGTCGCACTCGCGTGCGGCTCCGCGGCCTTCATTGATGGCCCAGACGACGAGCGACTGGCCACGGCGGACGTCGCCGGCGGCGAAGACCCCCGGAATACTCGTGGTGAAAGTGCCGTGCTCTGCCTTGATGTTCGAGCGGGCGTCGGTCTCTAGGGAGAACTGGTTCACGACTTCGCTTTCCGGACCGGTGAAGCCCATGGCGAGAAGTGAGAGCTGGCAGGGCAGAGTGCGCAGGGTGCCTTCGATGTCTTTCGGAACGAAGCGGCCCTGATCGTCCTTGGCCCATTCGATCTCGACGATTTCAAGTCCGATGAGATTGCCGGCCTCGTCCTTGAGGAAGCGTTTGGTCTGAACGAGGTAGTGGCGCGGATCACTGCCCTGGAGGGCGGCGGCTTCTTCCTGGCCGTAGTCCATCTTGTAAACTTTCGGCCACTCGGGCCACGGGTTGCTCGCCGCGCGCTTCTCCGGCGGCTGCGGCATGATCTCAAGCTGGATCACGCTCTTGCATCCGTGACGCAGGCTGGTGCCCACGCAGTCGGTGCCGGTGTCGCCACCGCCGATGACCACGACGTCCTTTCCGGTGGCGTTGAGCGCAGGATTGGTGCCGTCGAACTTGTGGTCGAGCTGGTAGCGGGTGTTCGTGGTGAGGAACTCCATGGCGAGGTAAACGCCCTTGGCATCGCGGCCTTCGATCGGAAGATCACGTCCCGAGGTGGCGCCGCAGCAGAGCACCACGGCATCGAATTCATCGTGCAGCTTCTCGGCGTTCCACTCGCTGTCCTTGCCAATGAAGATGCCGGTCTTGAAGACGATGCCTTCCTCGGCGAGGAGGTTGACGCGACGCTGGACCACCAGTTCCTTGTCGAGTTTCATGTTCGGGATGCCATACATCAGCAGGCCCCCGATGCGGTCCTCACGCTCGAAGACCGTCACGCTGTGGCCAGCCTGGTTGAGCTGATCGGCGCAGGCGAGTCCGGCCGGGCCGGAGCCTACAATGGCGACTTTTTTGCCAGTGCGGATTTCCGGAATGCGGGCGGTGACCCAGCCTTCGTCCCAGCCACGGTCGATGATCGCGCACTCGTTGTTCTTAATGGTAACAGCCGGCTCGATCACACTGAGCACGCAAGAACCTTCGCAGGGAGCGGGGCAGACGCGACCGGTGAACTCCGGGAAATTGTTAGTCTTGTGGAGGCGTTGCAGTGCTTCCTTCCAGCGTCCGCGGAAGATGAGATCGTTCCACTCGGGGATCAGGTTGTTCACCGGACAGCCGCTGGCCATGCCGGAAACGAGGTGGCCGGTATGGCAGAAGGGCGTCCCGCAGTCCATGCAGCGCGAGCCTTGGGCACGCTGGGTCTTCTCATCGGAGTGAATTTTGAACTCCCGCCAGTGCTTGATGCGCTCGAGCGGGGCGGCTTCCGCATCGGTGACGCGGTCGACTTCCATGAATCCTGTTGGCTTGCCCATTTTTTTGAAATTGTTGGAGATGAAAATTCGGAGACTTAAGACGCAAGACTTGAAGACTCAAGAGAAGAGGGAAACAGGCGATGCGCTGCTCCGTTGCTTCCGGTGATGGTCTTGGTCTTCATCTCTTTTCTTGCGTCTTGTGTCTTCCAGTCTTGGGTCTGTGATTAATTTCCCCCAACCCGTGCGAGGTCCTTGAGGTTTTCCTCGAACGCCGCCATGGCGGCTTCGTCTCCTGTTAGTCCCTGCTCCTCGACCCGCTTGAAGGCTTCCAGCATGCGCTCGTAGTCGCGCGGCAGAACCTTGAAGAACTTCGGCAGCTCGGTGTTCCAGTTTTCCAGCAGGAACTTCCCGCGCGGCGAAGCGGTGTAGGCGACGTGCTTTTCGATCACGCCCCTGACGGTGGCGATGTCGGCATCGCTGCACTCGATGAGGCGGTAGAGGTTCACCATCTCGTGGTTGAGGCGCTTTTCGAAGAGGCCGTCGACGTCGTAAACGTAGGCGACACCACCGGACATGCCCGCCGCGAAATTGCGGCCGGTTTCACCAAGGACGATCACTTGGCCGCCGGTCATGTATTCGCAGCCATGGTCGCCGACGCCTTCCACGATGGCGTGGGCGCCGGAGTTGCGTACGCAGAAGCGTTCACCGGCGATGCCGTTGAAGTAGGCCTCACCGCTGGTCGCACCGTAGAGGGCGACGTTGCCGATGATGATGTTCTGCTCCGGCTTGAAACGCGCGTCCTTCGGCGGATGAATGATGATCTTCGCGCCCGAGAGGCCTTTGCCGACGTAATCGTTGGCATCGCCTTCAAGACGGAATGTCATGCCAGGAGGCGTGAAGGCGGCGAGCGACTGACCGGCGCTGCCGTTGAACTTCAGGTCGATGGTGTCCTCGGGTAGCCCCTTCGAGCCATACTTGCGGGAGATCTCGCTGCCGGTGATCGTTCCGACGACGCGGTTGACGTTGATGATGGGAAGCTCGGCCTTGACCTTCTCGCCGCGCTCGATGGCAGGGGCGCAGATCGCGAGCAAATGGGTATTGTCGAGGGCAGCGGCGAGGCCGTGATCCTGATCGATCTGGTGATAGGCTCCGACGCTGTCGCCGACATCCGGCTTGTGGAAGATGCTGGTGAGGTCGACACCCTTGGCCTTCCAATGTGAGGTGGCCTCGTTGGTGTCGAGACACTCCACTTTGCCAACCATCTCATTGATCGTGCGGAAACCAAGCTCGGCCATGATTTCGCGGAGCTCCATGGCAATGAAGGTCATGAAGTTCACCACGTGCTCTGGTTTGCCCTCGAAGTTCTTGCGCAGCTCCGGGTCCTGAGTGGCGATGCCGACCGGGCAGGTGTTCTTCTGGCAGACGCGCATCATCAGGCAGCCGACGGTGACGAGCGGCGCGGTCGCGAAGCCGTATTCCTCGGCACCTAGCAGGGTCGCGATGGCGACGTCGCGACCGGTCTTGAGCTGGCCGTCAGTCTCGACGACTACACGACTGCGGAGGTCGTTGAGGAGGAGAATCTGATTGGTCTCTGCAAGGCCGAGTTCCCATGGGGCACCGGCGTTGAAAATCGAGGAGGAGGGCGAGGCACCGGTGCCACCATCGTGACCGGCGATCAGGATAACATCGGCGTGAGCCTTTGCGACCCCGGCGGCGATCGTGCCGACTCCGACTTCCGCCACGAGCTTCACATTGATGCGGGCCCGTGGGTTGGAGTTCTTGAGGTCGTGAATGAGTTCCGAAAGGTCTTCGATCGAGTAGATGTCGTGGTGCGGAGGAGGAGAAACGAGTCCCACGCCCGGAGTCGAATAGCGCACCTTGGCGATCCACGGATAAACCTTGGAGCCGGGAAGCTCACCGCCTTCACCGGGCTTCGCACCCTGGGAGATCTTGATCTGGATTTCGTCGGCGTTGACAAGATATTCGCCAGTGACACCGAAGCGGCCGGAAGCGACCTGCTTGATGGCGGATCGCTTGCTGTCTCCGTTCGCCATCGGGACGAAACGCGATGGATCCTCACCACCTTCGCCGGTGTTCGACTTGCCGCCGATGCGGTTCATGGCGATGGCGAGGGTTTCGTGAGCCTCCTGTGAGATCGAGCCGTAGGACATGGCCCCGGTCTTGAAGCGCTTGGTGATCTGCTCGACGGTCTCGACCTCTTCAAGCGGCACCGGCTTGCGGTTGCTCTTGAACTTCATCAGGCCGCGAAGCGTGGAGAGGTTCTCGCTCTGGTCGTTCACCTTCTTGGCATACTGCTTGAAGATGTCGTAGCTGCCGGTGCGGGTCGACTTCTGAAGGAGGTGGATGGTTTCCGGATTGAAGAGGTGGAACTCCCCGTCGCTGCGCCATTGATAGACGCCGCCCGTGTCGAGCGCGGCTTCTTCAGCATCGATGTGACGGTCCGGGAAGGCCTCGCGATGACGGATGAGCGACTCTTCAGCGATCTGATCGAGATCGGAGCCTTCGCAACGGCTGGAGGTGCCGCAGAAGAACTTGTTCACCAGGTCGGTGCTGAGACCGATGGTTTCGAAAATCTGCGCACCGCGATAGGAAGCGACGGTCGAGATTCCCATCTTCGCCATCGTCTTGACGACGCCCTTGATCGAGCCCTTGAGGAAGTTGTAGACCGCCTTGTCGAAGTCGATGGCGAGCATGTCGTCGGCGATCATCTTGTGCATGGACTCGAAGGCCATGTAGGGATTGATCACGTCCGCGCCGTAGCCGATGAGGGTCGAGAAATGGTGAACCTCGCGGGCCTCGCCGGTTTCAAGGATGATGGAGACCAGCGTGCGGGTGCCTTTGCCAACGAGGTAGTGATGAAGGCCGCCCATCAGCATGAGGGTCGGGATCGCCGCGTTGTTCTTGTCGATGTTGCGGTCCGAAAGGATCAGCAGGTTGCAGCCATCGGCAATCGCCTGATCGGCCTGTGCGCAGACGGCGTCGAAGGCTTTGTCGAGGCCATCGCCACCCTTGTCGGTGGGGAAGAGCGCGTCGATGGTGATGGCCTTGAAGCCATCGACTTTGATCTCGCGAAGTTGAGCCAGCGCCTTGTTGTCGATCAGCGGGCTGTCGAGACGGATCATGCGGCAGCTTTTTGGTCCGGGTGCGAGCAGGTTGCCTTCGGAGCCGATGAAGGTTTCCGTGGAGGTCACCAACTCTTCGCGGATGCAGTCGAGAGCCGGGTTGGTGACCTGGGCGAAGATCTGCTTGAAGTAATGATAGAGGTGCTTCGGCTTGCTGGAGAGCACGGCAAGCGGCGTATCGTTGCCCATCGACGAGATCGGCTGGACTCCGGTCGAGGCCGTGGGCCCGAGCAGCATGCGGAGATCCTCGTAGGTGTAACCGAAGGCAAGCTGGCGCTCGACGATGCGGTCTTCCTCAACGGTCTTCGCGTCCTTCGCAGCAGGAAGGTCCTTCAGCGTGATGCGGTTTTCTGCGAGCCACTGTTTGTAGGGCTTCGCGGAATAGACGCGCTTCTTGACCTCCTCGTCGGGGACGATGCGGCCCTCCTTCATGTCCACGAGGAACATGCGGCCGGGACGCAGGCGGCCCTTTTCGATGATCGTCTTCGGATCAAGGTCGGGCACCACGCCGACTTCGGACGCCATGATGACGAGGTCGTCGTCGGTGACATAATAGCGGCTTGGGCGCAGGCCGTTGCGGTCGAGCACGGCGCCGATCTGCTGGCCGTCGGAGAAGGTGATCGAGGCCGGGCCATCCCAAGGCTCCATGAGGCAGGCGTGGTACTCGTAGAAAGCCTTCTTCTCCTCATCCATCATCGTGTGACGCTCCCAAGGCTCCGGGATCATCATCATCATCGCGTGGACGAGGTCATAGCCACCGTAGTGCATGAACTCGAGGGCATTGTCGAAGCGCGCGGAGTCCGAGCCGTCTTCATTGATGATCGGGAACAGGTTCTCGATTTCCGTGCCGAAGAGGTCCGACTGGCAGAGGGCCTGGCGGGCCTTCATGAAGTTGGCGTTGCCCATGACCGTGTTGATCTCGCCGTTGTGGGCGATGAAGCGGTTGGGATGCGCGCGCGACCAGCTCGGGAAGGTGTTGGTCGAGAAACGGGTGTGCATCAACGCCAGGGCCGATTCGAAATCCGGGTCGTGAAGGTCCGGAAAATAAGTCGAGAGCTGGCAGGGCGTCAGCATGCCTTTATACACCATCGTCCGTGCGGAAAGTCCGGTGACGTAGTGGTAATCGGCTCCGGGGAAGGTGTTGCCCTTGTTTCCATGGACATCGCGGAACTGGTTCGGGATCTCGTTGTTGCGGATCCAGGCCCCGACGCGCTTGCGGATGACGTAGAGCTTCCGCTCGAAGGCCATTGCGTCGGTGATGTCGTCGCTCTTGCCGATGAAAACCTGCTTGATGTTCGGCTCATAGCGGCCTGAGGTCTTGCCGAGAATTTCGCTGTTCACTGGCACCGTGCGCCAGCCGAGGAATTTCTGACCTTCGTCGCGGATGACGAGTTCGAAGACCTGCATCGCGACTTCGCGGACCGCGGCCTCTGGAGAGAAAAAGATGCACCCGGAGCCATAGTCACCTTCCGGTGGTAGCTCGACGCCCTTTTTTGCCATTTCCCGACGCAGGAACTTATCCGGCATCTGGACGAAAATTCCGGCACCGTCACCCGTGGCGGGGTCCGAGCCACTGGCGCCTCGATGGTCCATGTGCTCGTTCATCGTCAAGGTCTTGACGATGATGTCGTGGGAGCGCTTGCCTTTGAGATGGGCGATGAATCCCACGCCGCAGGCGTCCTTTTCACGTGAGGGGTGCCAGAGGCCTTGCGGTTCAGGCCAGCCAAAAGGGGACTTCTGCGGTGATGACATGGGATTGGTTGGAAGAGTCGAGGGAAATTGGGCGTGCCAGGCGGCCATGCAAGGCCGTGCTTGAGTAATAATCGCGAAAATCGAGTGCTGTTACCGGAACAAGCGATGTGAAGATGGACTGTGAAACGAAACAGGACCGGAAACCAGAGAACCGAGAGGCGAGGAGAATTCCCGTCCGGAACGTCGCGATCAAGTCTTGATTCTCGGAGCGTGAAATCACCGTCACTGCGGCTGATCCGAGCTCCGCAGCTGGATGTCGCTGATCTCGACATGAGTGGGGGCTTCCAGAATCGATAGCACACTGCTCGCAACATCCTCTGGACCAAGCATTTTCATGTGCGCCCTAATGCCTTTGAGCGTCTCCTCCTGCCCTAGGAAATAGGTTTCCAGGAGCGGAGTATCCACAAAGCCCGGCGACACGCAGGCCACTTGAACCTTGGAGCCAGCGGCCTTCAGCTCCATGCGGAGAGCATCGGTGATGGCCCTGACCGCGAACTTGGTGGGCGAGTAAAAGCCACCGGTCGGCGGCACCCGATGACCGCTCATGGAGGAGATATTGACGATCCGCCCGCCCGTGGTCGGGAAATGGCGCAGGGAAAGCTGGGAACAGAGCGCGAGGGACGCGACGTTGACTCGCCACATTTCCTCCCAGTCGGCGGGGTTTCCGTCGGAAATGCGTGCCAGATGGGCGACCCCGGCGGAGTTCACCAGGGCGTCGATCCGGCCCAGGCTCTGGAAGATCGCGAGGATTTCCTCGTGGCTGGTAAGGTCGGCCCGGATCGGAAAAACCTCTTCAGGGAGAGCAGAGGGGCGCCTGGTGACCCCGAGGACGTTTGCCCCGCGATCAAGGAGCAGGTGGCACAGGGCGCGACCGATTCCGCTGGAAGCGCCGGTGACGAGGATGGTTTGACCTTGGACAGGGGACATGGAGTTCAGGATGGCTGCGCCGCGTCGGGGGATTCGAATAAATTTCCGATGTCCGGAAGATCGGCGGCGGAGTGCGCCGGTTGCGCGGCCACGATCCTGCCATTTCTAACAAGAAATGCACCAGGCATTTGCAGGCCATCGCCCGCGAGGTGGCCGACTCCGCAGCCCTTGAAGACCGCGATCGCCCCGCGCCACCAGACACGCGGCCCGAAGAGCTCCAGGAAGCCGCCTTTGCCCAGACCGAAGGCACGGTAGAGTTCACAGCGCGGATCGGCGATCCGGGCCACGCCGCTGCGCTCACCGACGTAGGTCGTTTCCCGGCCGCTCTGCAGCATGTGGACCAACACCAGTCGCGCGTTGCGCTGGCTTGCTTCGCTCTGGAGCTCTTGCAGCCCGCGCAGGATCTGGCGGGTGAAGGTGCAGCCGAAATGGCGCAGGAACACTAATACCAGCGTCTGATCGCGCGAGGCCTCGGCCAAGGTTTCCCCGGAGGAAAGCGAATACTCGTTGGACGCTTCGGCGATGGTCAAGGGCGTCTGACGGGTCGGCCTGATCCCGACGTGGGCGCGGACCGTGGCCCACAGGATGACAGCCAGGGGCACCCACCAGATCAAGTCGTTCAGGATCATGATCCAGCAGCCACGCTCCGGCATCTCACCGTTCACGAATGCCACCGCGCTGCCGCCAATCATCAGGCACGATTTTAAAAACGTCGCCAAGACCGCTGGCCAATGTCTCACGGGTGATCGCGCGGCCAGCAGCAGGCCGACTCCAAGCGCGGCGAAAACAAGCCCCATCGCCCGCCACAGCATTGGGTGATTCGGTCGCTCGAGGCCAGACCAGTCGAACCACAGAAACGGCCACGCATTCGCCCAGATCCCGAGCGCCAGATGATAGAGTCCGGCCAGCAGCAGAACCGTCTTCATCCAGCGCGGGGTCTCACAAAATCCGTCCCGGCAGTCGAAAGGCATGCCCGATCGTAACTGCCTTTTGAGATCGTGCAACCCGCTCGCTTTTGAAATTGGGTTCCGATTGGCGCTTAGGAATTCCCCAATCGGCCGAACTTTTGAGGAATCTTGAAAGGTCAAACCTGGCGCGCTGATAGACACACCCATCTTTCCCCAAATGGCCGGATATCCTTGCCGTTCGGACATTTCCAGGCATTCTCGAAACGTGGATGCCCGGGCGGATATCACCGCTCCCGATCCTACGAATAAAAACTGTTCGATAAAAATATGAAAATACAAAATCTTCTACTCTCACTCTTCCTATTCAGCTCGGTGTCATTCGCGTCAGGGCAGGATATGACACCGAAGGAACCACGTTGGAAGCAACTCAGCCAAGCTTATGGCTTCATATGCGGCCAACAGGCCTCACTGGAGCTGATCGGGAAAAAATTCCCAGAACTAGACAAAGATGTGAAGCAATCATGGTTTGCATTCAATTCATGCGCTCTCGGCGAAAGCGTAAAAGGTGTGGAAGCTGAATTGTTAACCGAGCTTGGCGAAAAATGGCCAGAGATGAAAGAGAAACTGGCCACGCAGATGACTGACACGGTTGGAAAGCAGGAATTCACAAAGGAGCAGGCAAGGGCATTTCTTGCTGATGTTAAGTTGAGAAGCAAGGGCGAGTTGCCGGAACCCATTCGTGCCGCGCTCTTGTCCGCGCATCCACGATTTACAAAGAATCCAGCCTTGGAGATAACGGAAGGATGGAAGCAGACCTTCAGAACCAAAGACCATCCAAAAGCAAAGGGAGTGGATTTTTCAATTTCTTTTCCAGCAAGCTGGAGCAAGCGAGAAGGCAATAGGCCAAATATTATTCAGTTTTTCCAAAGCAACGCAGGGCATGGCCCAATTATGTGCAGTATTATGGTTAAGGCACTTCCATTGCCAGCCGGAACGATACTAAGCAAAGAAGATTTAAAGAATTTTTTTCAGCCTAATGAGCTCAAGGATATGGTTTCGGAAGGTGAGACACTCGTGGATGCAAAGTCTATAGTTTTAGAGGGTTCTCCAGCGGGAATGATCGTTAGTGATGTAACAAAGCAGCGAATGGATATTACGCTTACTACGAGGACGACTCAGTTTGTAGCTATCCAAGGAACATCAATAATATTTATTCAGTTTATGATAGCGAGGATGCCAGACTCAAAAGAGTCCTTAGATGATCTACAGAAGCAGCATTTACCGACATATCGAGTAATTGCCAATTCGTTTGTTTATAACGACAAATACAAATAGACCAGTTGAACCCACTTTAATGATATCACCCAAATAACTATGCAAATTTCTCTGAACTGTCCACATTGCAGAGCGTCGCTAGAATTGGAACAACCTGCGGGTCCTGTCGAGGCATGTTGTCCCACTTGCTCAAATACATGGATCATTAATCCATCCGAATTATTTCTAACGACCCCTATTATTAATAAATCAAAACAAATTAAAAAATCTATTTCTGGATGGGTAATTGCGGGCTATATTTTTGCTGTTCTAGGAGGTTGGTTAGGAGGTGCAATCGCGCTAGGAATTCTTTTTGGGGATAAAAAAGACAAAAAACATGGAATTTCGATTCTCGTTCTCAGTGTTATCTCCAAAGCATTTTGGACAAGCGCGTTGAAGTGAATATAAAGCATTAGAACGAATTCTAAAATCCATCGAACAAGTCGAGACACAGCAACCCCTATCAGCCGCCCTGTTTAC
>Ga0209829_10002233_pt1 | contig 14826 bp, 15 predicted proteins | sample C_140205_EF_Meta_FD_187311 | JGI IMG/M metagenome (GOLD analysis project Ga0209829, IMG submission 187311) | Freshwater microbial communities from Lake Croche, Canada to study carbon cycling - C_140205_EF_MetaG (SPAdes) (version 2) | ecosystem: Environmental > Aquatic > Freshwater > Lake...
ACCTTAAGTGGAGGCGAAGCGCAAAGGGTAAAGTTGGCCAGCTTTTTAGGCAAGGGTAAAGCAAGTAATAAAATGTTATTCATTTTTGATGAGCCCACCACCGGATTACATTTTCACGATATCCATAAATTATTAAAAGCATTTAATGCTTTGATAGAGCAAGGCCATTCCCTAATAGTCGTAGAACACAATACCGATGTTATAAAGGTAGCCGACTGGGTGATTGACATGGGTCCCGAGGCAGGGGAAGGTGGTGGAACTGTGGTTTATGCTGGTGTACCCAAGGGTTTGGCCAAGTGTAAAGCCTCTCAAACAGGGAAGTATTTAGACTAATTTCTATGTAACTTATTTAATATCAAGTAATTAGGTAAAATTACTCACCTAATTTAAAATTTCTTGTGATATTTTTGTTGTAACTAAAAAATAGTTGCAAATTTGTATGACAAAGAAAGATAAACTACTAGTAAGATTCTTAAGTATACCTAAGGATTTTACATTTGACGAGTTGAGTACATTATTACAAAATATGGGCTTTGAAGTTGAAAATAAAGGCAAAACTTCTGGATCAAGAGTTGCTTTTGTTCATGTAAATTTTAATAAACATATATTAATACATAAACCTCACCCAGGTAAAATTATCAATAGAGTTTATTTGAAGAACATAATAGTTGATCTTACTTTAAAACAAATTATATGAATAATACATTAAAATATAAAGGATTTTACGCATCAGTTGTCTTTAGCGACGAAGACAATATTTTATTTGGCAAAATAGAAGGGATATATGATTTAATAATGTTTGAAGGTTCTTCGGTTTCGGAATTAAAAAAAATGTTTAAGGAAGCCGTAGAAGATTATGTAGAAATTTGCGAACAAACAAACAAGCCTTGTTTAAAAAGTTTCAAAGGATCTTTTAATGTACGCGTAAAGCCAGATATACACAGAAAGGCTGTAATGCTTGCCACTATGAAAGGCATTAGTTTAAATCAATTGGTTCAAAAAGCAATTGAGAAGGAATTAGAAGCTGCCTAGTAAAATAAGTATACCCTATCTTAATCTATCAGCGCTTTTAACTTTTCGATCGTCTTTGTAAATATTAACTACGGCCATTATTTGTAGAATGGGTATAATAAACAAAGCGAGTGAGGGTAGAGTGAAGCCACCGCCTGGATTGGCTATAACTACTTTATAAATGAAGTAGCCAATGAGTACAGACAATAAAAAATTAACAAGCACTACTTTTAATTGCAACATTCGATTGCCATATAAAAAGATGGTGATAAACGATAAACAAGCACTAAAAGCCAAGGAGATGAGGGTGCTGTATTGAGCACTGCCATTGATCTCCAATGCAAAGGGAACAGGCGTATAATAAAAAGGGAAACGCAAAACAGAAAATGCTGCAGCGCTTGCTAATAAAAGCCAAATGGTTTGAATTCTTTGTATCATGGTATAAAGTTAAACTATTTAAAATAAAAAAACCTCCAGATAAAGGGAGGTTTTTTTATTTGAGCGCTATTCAGTTTTATTAACTGATTAAACTCATGCTTTATTCAGTTAATAATTTATCCAAGCTCAGGATACAACACAAATTGCTCCATAAACTTATTCACCTCTTTCTTAGTATCAGCTAAAACAGTTTCGTTGTCTGCGTTCATCAATACTTTGTCAATGGCTTCCACTACAAAAGGAATATGACCCTCGTTCATACCACGAGTAGTAATAGCGGCAACACCAAAACGAATACCAGAAGTAACAAAGGCCGATTTATCATCGTAAGGCACCATATTTTTGTTTGCAGTTATATCGGCATGTCCTAAAACTTGTTCTGCTTTTTTACCACTGATATTTTTATTGCGTAAATCGATTAACATTAAATGATTATCGGTGCCGCCACTGATAATTTCGTATCCCTTTGCAACAAAAGCTGCCGCCATGGCTTGTGCATTTTTTTGCACTTGCTTGGCATACACAGTAAATTCATCAGATAAAATTTCTCCAAAAGCAATGGCTTTAGCCGCAATCACGTGTTCCAATGGGCCGCCTTGTGTTCCTGGAAATACGGCCATATCAATTACATTGGACCATAATCTTAAATTGCCTTTTACATCTTTTAATCCTAAAGTATTCTCACCATCCTTCGCCATCATAATCACTCCACCACGAGGTCCACGCAAAGTTTTATGAGTAGTTGAAGTAACAAAATGACAATGATTAAATGGAGAACTTAATAATCCTTTTGCAATTAAACCAGCAGGGTGTGCAATATCTGCCATTACAAAAGCACCTACTTCATCGGCTACTTTACGAATGCGAGCGTAATCAATATCACGACTATAAGCACTGGCACCACAAATAATTAATTTAGGATGATGTGTTCTCGCTTGACTTTCTAACATTTCGTAGTCAATCAAGCCAGTTTCTTTTACCACGCCATAAAAATGTGGAGTATAAGTTTTGCCAGAAAAATTAACCGCACTTCCATGTGTTAAGTGACCGCCCATACTTAGGTCCAAACCTAAAATAGCATCACCAGGTTGCAAGATGGCTAACATCAATGCTGCGTTTGCTTGTGCACCACTATGTGGTTGAACATTGGCATATTCAATTCCAAAAACTTCTTTTAAACGATCTATGGCTAAGGTTTCTGTTTTATCTACAATTTCACATCCTCCATAATAACGTCGGCCTGGATAACCTTCGGCATATTTATTGGTCATAACTCCACCCATGGCTTGCATGATTTGTAAGCTGGTAAAATTTTCTGAGGCAATTAATTCAATGCCTCTTCTTTGGCGTAATAATTCTTCGCGGATGATGTCAAATACAAGGGTATCTCTTTGCATGGTGCTATATTTAAGTGTTCTGTTTTTGCAAAAATAATTCATTATAAAGCCTATGCAAAGCTTTCTTTCAACAGTTAGACGCCTAATATCCACATTTCCAATGTCTTTTGTTGAATTTGCCTATTTCGGGCTTGAAATTGCATCATTAATAACAGTTATTTGCTACTTTTATCTCCCCCTAAAAAGTAAACAATGAAGGCTATTATTCCAGTTGCTGGAGCAGGTGCAAAACTTCGTCCTCATACCTATACACAGCCCAAGGCATTGATTCCAATGGCTGGTAAAACCATTCTTAGTTTTATAGTAGACCAATTAAGAGAAGTAGGTATTACCGAATTTATTTTTATTGTAGGTTATTTAGGCGATAAAATTCAGGATTATGTGCAAGCGGCATATCCCAATTTAACCACGCATTTTGTGTATCAAACTGAACGCAATGGAACGGCTCATGCCATTGAATTGGCTAGAAACATTGTAGGAGATGATGAAGTTTTTATTGCCTTGGGAGATACCATCTGTGAATTTGATATTAAGGAAGTGATGGAAAGTCCCTTTAGTATGTTGGGTATAAAAAAGGTAGATGATCCAAGACAGTTTGGTGTGGTAGAAATAAATGAAGAAGGAGCTATTGAACATGCCGTAGAAAAACCATCTATTCCAAAAAGCAATAATGCGCTGGTAGGGTTGTATAAAATAAAGGAATCAAAAATTTTATTTGAATGTTTTCAACAACTTTTTACAGAAGACATTAAATCCAATGGCGAATACAATTTAACGGACGCCTTGGATTGTATGATAAAAAAAGGAGTCGCATTCAAATCTTTTAAAGTAAAACATTGGTACGATTGTGGGAAAAAGGAAAACTTATTAGAAGCCAATGCGGTATTGCTTAAAAAAACGGGTGGTTTAGCAGTCATGCCAGAAACTTATCCCAATAGCATTATCATTGCACCCGTTAGTATCGCAGAGGGTTGTGTAATAGAAAATTCAATCATTGGTCCGCATGTGACTATTGGTAATAATACAACTATTAAAAGTTCGGTGGTCAAAGAAAGCATCATAGGATCTTATACCACACTTGACGAAGTGGTTTTAGACAATTCTTTAATTGGAAGTGACGCAGCCGTGAAGGGGCTAAGTCGCACCTTAAATATTGGAGACAATACAGAAATTGATTTTGGCTAATTTTTTTTAGTTAAGCTAAACTAAGCGTCTTTGTGCAAGTACATAGAATTTGCTTGTGCCACACAGGTCATCACTACATCATTGATACAAACATGTTTAGGAACATTGGCAACATACCAAGCTGTATCTGCGATGTCTTCGGCTTTTAATGGTTCATATCCTGCATATACCGCGCTCGCTTTAGCGGCATCTCCTTTAAAACGCACCAATGAGAAATCAGTTTCTACTGCGCCAGGATGTATTGATGTTACTTTTATTTTGTACTGTAATAAATCAATTCTTTGTGCTTTGGTAATCGCATCCACTGCATGTTTAGAAGCGCAGTAAACATTGCCATCTTTGTACACTTCTTTGCCTGCGGTGCTGCCAATATTGATGATATGACCTTGTTGTTTTATTAAGAATGGGAGTACGGCTTTAGAGCAATACAATAAACCTTTTACATTGGTATCAATCATGGTTTCCCAATCTTCTAAATTTGCATTTTCAAAACTATCTCTACCTAAAGCAAGCCCAGCATTGTTTACCAAAATATCAATGGCCTGCCATGCTGTTGGTAAATTTCCTAGTTCTTGAAAAACGGCTTCTTTGTTTTGAACATCAAAAATCAAGGACAAGGTTTTTACGCCATATTTTTTCTCCATATCCTTCGCGACCGCTTCTAATTTTTCTTTTCTGCGTGCGGTTAAAATTAAGTTCCAGCCACCTGCTGCAAATTTTTCGGCAATGGCTTTTCCAAATCCAGAACTGGCGCCGGTAATTAATATAATTTTTGACATGGTATTTATTTTAGTCTTTTTTAAATAATGGGTTTGAGCGTCCTTTTTCAATGAGTCGGTAGTTTAATAAAAGTGCTATGCCAATTAAAACACCTACTTCCTTTGAAAAATGCTGTGGAAGCCAATGGCTGGTGATGATTAAAGCTACTACTGCAGCAAAAAACACCATCCCTATTTTGCCAATAGCTTCATTGCGAACAAAGTAAAAAACAAGTGCAATTAAATACAAAGGGTGCAACCACATCAGGTTGTAATTTTCATAACAAGCCGTATGTTTCGAAATCAAACTCATATAGGCCATTAAGGTACCGCCGATGCTAAACAGTAATAGAAAGGTAATATCTAAAACCTTTGCCAATTTTTGCATTGCTAAACTATTCCATTTGGCTGCGAACAAGTAAATAAGCAATAAAGCAAGTAAAGTATAAAAAGGAGTAGGGCTGCTATTATTTTTTTGAGTTGCTTCAACAAGAACATTTTTATTTGTTACTAAACGTCTTGTATTGGCAATTTGTTGGTGAAACAAAGCAGGTAAAAAAGCCGCTTGAAAATCGCTTGGTTTTTGATCGGAGTAAGCACCTAATAATACATCGATCCCTAAACCAATCCAAGGCAATCCATTTTCGTAAGGGGCATTCACTACTTCCGCCCTAAAAGTTGGTACATTAATGCCCACTGGTTGAAAAGCAGTATTTTTAAATAAGCCGTCCTTTATACGTGTGGTGCAGTTGTCTGTTATAAAGTTATATAGGTAATAACGATTGCTGTCAATCATGTTTACTTTCAAAGCTTCGTACCATTTTATTTTTTCGGAAGTAGAAAGCTTGAGTACTTGTTCCAGCACCTCTCTTTTCTCGAATTTATATTCTGCAATAAAATCGTTGAAACGATTGGCAGATACAAAATACAATAAACTGCCTTTTATAAATTTGGCTAAGAAATTAGGTTCGTTAAAATCAAAAGTGCCGTAATTAAAAACAATATCGGTACCATTTAAGCTGTCAATGACTCTAACAGCAGTGTGGCCCCATACCGTGTAAATATCTTCGCCGGAAGCACAGGTTAATACGCTTACCTGTAATTTAGGAATTGTTTGGGTGCTGTCTTGTGCAAGTGCAGAGAATGCTGTCAAAGCATAAAGTAAAGAGAAAAAAATAATTTTTTTCAAGGCCCAGGGTATAAAGGATTAATTATTTCTTGCTATAGTTAGGCGCTTCTCTGGTCACTTCTACATCGTGCGTGTGACTTTCTCTCATGCCGGCATTGGTTATTTGTACAAAAGTTGCTTTTTGTAAATCTTTCACCGTCTTTGCTCCGCAATAACCCATGCCTGCTTTTAATCCACCTACGAATTGATATACAATTTCATGCAAGTTTCCTTTGTAAGCGACACGTCCTTCAATTCCTTCTGGTACATATTTTTTTGCATCAGATTCATTGTCTTGAAAATATCTATCGCCACTTCCTTGACTCATGGCACCAATACTTCCCATGCCACGATATCCTTTGAATTTACGTCCTTCATAAATAATTGTTTCGCCCGGGCTTTCTTCGGTACCAGCAAAAATGCTGCCCATCATTACGCAATTGGCACCAGCTGCCAAAGCTTTTACCATATCACCTGTATAACGAATACCACCATCAGCAATGATGGGAATATTTTTTCCTTTCAAAGCCCTAGCAGCTTCCATGATCGCAGTTAATTGAGGAACACCTGCACCAGCAACAATACGTGTTGTACAAATAGAACCAGGACCAATACCTACTTTTACAGCATCAGCACCCGCATTCGCCATGGCCAAGGCGCCTTCTGCAGTAGCAATATTGCCAGCAATCACTGGTAAATTTTTATATGTTTTCTTTAATAATTTTAATGCTTCAATTACTCCTTTGCTGTGACCATGTGCGCTATCCAAAGAAACTATATCCACGCCAACACTTTGTAAAGCAGCAGCACGATCTAATAAGTCTTTGGTAATACCTAAGGCAGCACCTACTAATAAACGACCAATATTGTCTTTCACTGCATTGGGGAAAGCGCTCAATTGTAAAATATCGCGATAGGTAATTAGCCCAATTAATTTTCCTTGCTTATTTACAACAGGTAGTTTTTCAATTTTATATTGACGAAGAATTTTTTCTGCTTTTCTTAAATCGGTTCCTTCTGGCGCAATCACTAAATTCTCTTTGGTCATTACTTCGCTTACTTTTCTTTTGCGATCGGTTTCGAAACGTAAATCACGATTGGTTAAAATACCTACTAACTTATTGGTCTTATCAATAATAGGAATACCGCCAATTTTATTTTCCTTCATTAATTTTAAAGCGTCACCAATGGTGGCAGTTACTTCTAAAGTAATAGGATCTACAATCATACCACTTTCACTACGTTTTACTTTACGCACTTGTTCGGCTTGTCTTTCAATACTCATGTTTTTGTGTAAAATACCAATGCCGCCCTCACGTGCTAAAGCGATAGCCAATTGGGCTTCTGTAACGGTGTCCATAGCCGAGGACAAAATTGGCGTGTGTAATTGGATGTTTTTGGTAAGCTGAGAGTGAATGTTTACTTCGGAAGGAAGTATTTCGGAGTAAGCAGGCATTAACAATACGTCGTCAAAAGTTAAGCCTTTACCAAAAATGCGGGAGTTGTTTGTAGTATTTCTTGTTGCCATAGGCAAAGATAGGGCCTTCAATTATTTAGGCAAAATCCTTTTTTAAAGCCGGGTGTATACATTTCCAGCCAATAATTGAATATGGCCCTGCATTTCGAGGGAAAGAAGATGGCCAGATAGCAAACTGGCATTGATTTTTAAGTGGTTAGCTAATTCATCCCGATGAATGGGGCCTTGCATAGTTACGAGCAATAACACCCTTTGGAGCTCGGGATCGAGTATCAATTTTAATTGTTTTTCAACTGCCGGAAGCTTTGAAATAGGCCAGTTCATATTTTCAAGTAAATGAATAGGATCATGGTATACATGCGCTTTATGGTATTTGATAAGATGTAAACACCCTTTACTTTTTGCATCATGAATTTTTCCTGGGACAGCAAATACTTCTCGGTCATAACCAAAAGCCAAGTTGGCTGTAATCATACTGCCTCCTTTGATAGCTGTTTCAACAACAATGGTAGCGTCGGACATACCAGCTACAATACGATTTCTTTTTGGGAAAAAATAGGGAAGCGGGATAGTGCCTTTTCGACATTCGGTGATTAACCCGCCGTGATCAATCATTTCAATGGCCAATCGTCGATGTTGTATAGGATAGATTTGATCCAATCCATGTGCAAGAACGCCCCAGGTAGGCAGCTTCATTTTTAAAGCATTTTGATGTGCAATACCATCAACACCTAAGGCCATGCCACTGACCACGCCTATTTGTAAATGAGCCAACCCTTCCATTAATTCTTGTATTACTTTATTTACTTGAACAGTAGGTATACGTGTACCAACAATACTAATAAGTTGAGGTAAATTAAAGGCATCAGTGCCTTTTACATACAATAATAATGGAGCGTCTTTGCATTGCACCAATCTGATGGGGTAGTTCGGGTCAAGCACAGAAAGGCATTTAATTTGATGCTTGTTGATAAAATTTAATTCTGCTTCGGCTTCTTTCAAAGGCCAGGCGGCTAATAAAATATTTTTATGAACTAGATTTAGTGCTGTAAAACCTGCATCTTGTTTTTGATGTTCATTATAAACGGTAATAGCAGATCCATAAAATTCAAGAATACTTTTTTTCTGAATATCATTCAGACCAACTATGATGCTAAGCGCGATCGTATATAAAATTTCATCACCCATGTAGCAAACCTCTATGTTTAACTTACATGGAATGGTAGTATTTATACTTTATTTTGAAGGCTCATTGCGTTTTTGGAAACTAATAACAAAACTGCTTCGTCTATTTTTTGCTCGACCTTCTTCGGTCGCATTGTCTGCGATGGGAAACTTGGCACCCCTTCCAATAGTGCTTACTCTATTAGGTGCAATCTTTTTACTGATTAAATAATGTGCAATAGATTCTGATCTTTTATCAGACATGTTTTTATTTTGAATGCTGTCCCCTTTTGAATCGGTATGCCCTTCGATAAGCACAAACGCAGTTGGGGCGGATTCTAAATAAGTAACTAAAGCATCTAATTCTACTCTTGATTTCTTTTTTAGTTTGGCAGAATTTAAATCAAAATAAACATGATTAAAATTTTGAGAAAAAGAATTTCCATATACGGGTATGGGTGCTAAATAAAACTGATAAGTAGTGCCAGATATGTATTGTAAACTATCGGCTGAAATAAATGTACTTGCAAAAATATGATCTGGACTATTTACTCGGATGCCTAAACTATCAAAATAGGGTAGCCCTAAAACGAAGTAGCCATTGTTGTCCACTTTAATATGCATGTTACTGCTATCGTCCATTGGGTTAACTAATACAACATCTCCTGCAATAGGATTTTTTGAAACCGCATCTGTGATGTAGCCTTTTAAATAAAAAGTTTTATTGGCTCTGGTCGCTGACGCTAAAACAACTTTATAAATATCTAAACCACCTTTGCTATCCCCTCTATCACTGGCCATATAAGCATCCATACCATTGCCTGCTACGGCAATGCTGCCCTCGTTTTCATAAGTGTTGATAGGGTAGCCTAAGTTCATGGGGGTAGACCAAGTACCATCTAATTTTTTTCTGGAAACAAATAAATCAGCACCACCAAAACCAGGCCATCCATTGGAAGAAAAATACAAACTTCTATTGTCGGCATGAATAAAAGGAGTTTGTTCATCTCCTGCGGTATTGATGGTAGGCCCCAAGTTAACTGCATCATTCCAATAACCTTTTTCGTTGCGGTAGGCGACATAAATATCAATGCCACCAAAACCACCAGGTCGGTTGCTGCAAAAATAAAGTGCTTGCCCATCGGGTGCAATGCTAGGGGCGCTGTCCCAATAATCAGAATTGATATTTCGACCCAGGTTTTTTGGATCAGACCAACCCTTTTTTGTTTTATTGACTTTATAAATATCGTAGCGACCATAGCCTTTGGTGCCATAGTCTGCTGCAAAGTATAAAGTATTTAAATCTTGTGTAAGGCTCATGCTGCCTTTTTTATCTTCTTCATTTAAATTATCTGCTAGAGGCTTTGCTTTAGAAAATCCATTTTGGGTGATGGTGCTGTAATAAAAATCTTCTCTAGTTAAATTGGAGCGACGCATAAATAAAAACAAACTGTCTTGCACTGTTACACTAGGAAAATATTCGGCAGCGTCAGAATTAATGCTGTCGCCTACATTGGCAACTTTAATTTCTTTTTGAGTGGGATGAGCCATGGCGAACTCGCAAACTTTTATTAAATCGGTGGCCTTGCTTTTTAAATAAGAAGGCAAATGATTAATCAAGGGTTGAAGTATCAAAAAAGCTTTTGCATAATTACCCATGCTAACAAAAGCGGTGGTATACTTTACTATAAATGGAGTAGTAGCAAGTGAATCGGTGGATTGTGCTTTTTCAAAAACAGTAATTGCTTTTGAATTTTGTTTGGTATCTAAATACGTTTGAAACAAAGTCAAGTAAGCATCTATCAATTCAGGGTTTTTTTGAATGGCGCTTTCAAGTAATTCTATTCCTTTTTCAAAATATTTATGGTCTAATTCGACCATGGCTTTATCGTAAAGTTTTTGTGCAGCTATTTTATTTTTAGAAGAAATGGTTGTTTTACTATTACCTGCAGCATCTTGCGCCATTAAATGGGTGCTTACAACCAAAGTCATTGCAAAATAAAATACCCATAAAAACCATTTATTTTTCATAGCAGCACATCAATGTATTGTAAATATACAAATTAGGGCACTTGTATGTACTTGTGTAACTGAGCGCTTAATTCCCATTGAGGATGGGCTTTAATATAGTCAATTACCAAGGGGGTAATTTGATTGGCCTTATCCCATTCGGGTTGTAAATACAATTTGCAATTGGGCGCAACTTGTTGAGCATAAGTTTCGGCCCATTCAAAATCGTGGGCATTAAAAATAACTACTTTTAATTCTGATGCGGCTTGAATACATTCGTTAAGTGGCGCTTTAAACTTCTTAGGGGAAAAGCAAATCCAGTCCCATTTTCCAGATAGTGGACTAGAGCCAGAGGTCTCTATATTCACATCAAAACCTGCCTTTTTTAAAGCAGTAGTTAATGCATCTAAATTGTAAAGTAAAGGTTCGCCACCAGTGACAATGGCTAATCGTGCCGGATGAGCAGCAGCGCTAGCCACAATTTCATCAATTGATAAAACAGGATGTTTACTTGCATCCCAACTGTCTTTTACATCGCACCAAACACAACCCACATCACATCCAGCCAAGCGAATAAAATAAGCCGCTTTGCCTTGGTGGTATCCTTCGCCTTGCAAAGAATAAAACATTTCCATTACAGGATATTGGGTAATTGTATTCAAGTTGATGAGGTATAAATATTAAAGCCCTTGGTAAGCTTTCATGGTGTTTTTTAATAAACCAGCAATGGTCATTAATCCAACCCCACCAGGAACAGGAGTAATGGCAGAAGCTTTTTCACAGGCTTCTTCATAGTGTACATCGCCTTTAATTCTGAAACCTTTTTTTGCAGTAGCATCTTCTACTCTGGTAATACCCACATCAATAATAACGGCACCAGGTTTAATCATATCGCCAGTTAAGAAATTAGGCACGCCCAATGCAGCCACAATAATATCGGCACCCAAACAAACTTCTTTTAAATTTTTGGTATGGCTATGACAAATGGTAACGGTGCAATTTCCTTGCGCAATATTGCTACTTAATAAAATACTCATGGGTCTGCCCACAATATTACTTCGACCAATCACCACCGCATTTTTTCCTTTGGTTTCAATGTTAAAATATTCAAGCATTAAAATAATTCCATAAGGCGTAGCTGGAATAAAAGTATTTAAACCTTGTACCAAGCGGCCCACATTTACAGGATGAAAACCATCCACATCTTTCGCAGGATGAATGGCTTCAATCACTTTAGACTCTTTAATATGTTTAGGCAAAGGCAATTGAACTAAAATGCCATCACAATTAGGATCTTGATTGAGCTCGGCAATTTTTGCTAATAAAATAGCTTCTTCTACATCTGCATCAAAACGAAATAAAGAAGAACCAAATCCAGTTTCTTCGCAGTTTTTTACTTTACTAGCAACATAGGTTTCGCTAGCTCCATTGGAGCCCACCAAAATGGCGGCCAAATGAGGGGTTCTTTTACCAGCGGCTTTTAGGGCCTGAGTTTGCTCCAAAAGGGTCGCTTTTACAGCGGCGGAGGCGATTTTACCATCTAATACTAACATGATGCAAATTTAGTTCTTTGAATTGCAGTGCTGTAATTTTTTTTTAACATTCCATCCCCTGTATCTTTGTGGCCTTAATAAAAAGTATGGAACAAAACCCAAACCAACCCTTAAACATCGAAATAAGTGAAGAAATAGCCGAAGGCGCTTATGCCAACTTGGCTATTATCACCCATAGCAATGCCGAATTTGTAGTTGATTTTGTTAACGTCATGCCAGGTACCCCCAAAAGCAAGGTAAAAAGCAGAGTTATCTTAACCCCAATGCATGCTAAAAGATTTATGAAAGCCTTGGTGGAAAATGTAGAACGCTATGAAGAAGCGAATGGCCAAATTGCAGATATGTTGCCGGTAGAAATTCCAATGAATTTTGGTGGGCCTACAGCGCAAGCATAGTTTTTAAAAAATCAAATTACCAGAGTGTATTTTGTTCGGCATAACTATAGTAGCCTTCGAGGCTTACTATAATATGGTCTATTAATTTTATATCAAAATATTCGGCGCCCTTTTTTATTTTCTCTGTTAAAATATTGTCCATTTTACTGGGTTGCAATTGCCCACTTGGATGATTGTGACATATAATAAAACCAGTAGCTTCATGGCTAAGTGCTAATTTAAAAATGAGTCGGGGATCGGCAATGGTGCCAGTAATACCACCTTCACTTAATATGGCTTCGTGAATAATTTTATTGGCTTGATTTAACAACAGCACCATAAAAATTTCTCTGTTTTCAAATTGCAATAAATATTTAAGATGTTGCGCTACGTCGCCACTTTGATGAATATTCTTATTGCTTATGGGGTTGGAAATTCTTCTCGAACCCAATTCAATAGCAGCTAAAATGCGAATGGCTTTTACTTTTCCAATGCCTTTTATTTTTAATGCCAACAGGTCTGTAACAGTTAGTTTTGAAAATTTTTGCAAATTGTTTTGAGCAGCAGCAAGCAGGGTCCTAGCCAATTCAATGGCGTTTAGATGAATGGTGCCATGTTGTATCAAAATGGCCAAAAGTTCTACATCGCTTAGGTATTTAGCCCCTTTCGAGTAAAGCTTGTGCAGGGGCTGGTCTTGCAGGGCCCAGGATTTGATAGGGTTTGACATAGCGACAAATCTACCTCAATCAAAAAATGCGGAACACCGTATAAATACGGGTGCTAAGTCGTCTAATATGTGTATAAGTTGGCGAGATGTTGAAAAGTAGGACCCTTATTTTTTAAGTTTTGTAATTGATAATTATAACTTTGACGCACATCCTAACCTACATGAATCCTTCAGTCAAAATATTCGCGGGAACTGGCTCACAAGCTTTAGCAGAAAAAATTGCACAACGCTTTGGTGCACCTATTGGAAAAATAAATATTCAAAAATTTAGTGATGGAGAATTCCAGCCTATTTTTTTAGAAAGTATTAGAGGGGATTATGTTTTTTTAGTACAAAGTACTTATGCTCCTTCTGAAAATTTGATGGAATTGTTAATGATGATAGATGCGGCCAAAAGAGCAAGTGCCTATAAAATTATTACTGTGATTCCTTATTATGGTTTTGCAAGACAGGATAGAAAAGACAAACCAAGGGTTGCTATAGGAGCAAAATTAATAGCTACTTTATTAGAAGCAGCAGGAGCGCATCGTGTTATTACGATGGATTTACACGCGGCACAAATTCAAGGATTTTTTGATGTACCGGTGGATCACTTAGATAGTTCGGCCATCTTCATTCCTTATATTCAACAATTGAAATTAGAGAATTTGGCATTTGCTGCCCCCGATGTAGGAAGCACCAATCGCGTAAGAGAAGTGGCCAATTACTTTAATGCCGAAATGGTAATATGTGACAAGCACCGTAAGCGTGCCAATGAAATAGCCAGTATGGTGGTAATAGGAGATGTTACGGGAAAGGACATTGTAATAGTAGATGATATCTGCGATACTGGGGGCACCTTGGTAAAAGCAGCAGCACTTTTAAAAGAAAAGGGAGCCAGAACAGTGCGCGCTATGATTACGCATCCGGTATTGAGCGGGAAGGCCTATGAAAATATCGAAAACAGCGTATTAGAGGAATTGGTGGTTTGTGATACTATACCACTAAAGCATCCCTCTGAAAAAATACAAGTATTAACGGTGGCAGATTTGTTTGCCATAGCCATCAGAAACGCCTATGAAAACAAGAGTATAACCAGCTTATTTGTACACTCCCAATTAAAGGCAAGGAGCTAGTAGTCAATTAGTTATCAAATAAAACGAAATAGTAAGGAGAGACTTTGGTTTCTCCTTTATTATTTCATACCTTCGCCGTCCAAATTATTTATCAAGAAAATAAAAAAATCAGTAATGAAAACAATTACAATCGAAGGCCACTTGAGGACCGAAAATGGCAAAAAAGCCGCCCGCCAGCTTCGCTCTCAAGAAAACGTGCTGGGTGTAATTTACGGGGGTGCTCAGGAGGTTAATTTTTATGCTCCTGCAAAGGCTTTTAAGTCTTTAGTGTACACAAGTGAATTTATGTTAGCACAAGTAACAGTGGAAGGAAAAACTTACAAATGCATTTTGAAAGATTTGCAATTTGATAAAGTAACCGACTTATTGTTGCATGTAGACTTATTAGAATTAGTAGACGACAAAAAAGTAGTAGCTACTTTACCTTTAAAAATGATTGGAACTTCTGT
>Ga0209829_10002234_pt1 | contig 14823 bp, 12 predicted proteins | sample C_140205_EF_Meta_FD_187311 | JGI IMG/M metagenome (GOLD analysis project Ga0209829, IMG submission 187311) | Freshwater microbial communities from Lake Croche, Canada to study carbon cycling - C_140205_EF_MetaG (SPAdes) (version 2) | ecosystem: Environmental > Aquatic > Freshwater > Lake...
CTGAAGAGTCCGAACTTGAAAAAATTGCCGGGTTCCACGTGCATCGCGGCGCACTGGCATCCATGCAACGGCCAGCCTTGCCTTCGCTGACCGACCTCATGAAATCTGATCCGCGACGCATCGTCATTCTGGATGGGGTCATTGACCACACCAATGTTGGTGCCATCTTTCGCTCAGTCGCGGGCATTGGCGCAGATGCAGTACTTATTACTGAGCAATGCGCCGATCCGCTATACCGACGTTCAATTCGGGTGAGCATGGGCACGGTTTTTCAAGTGCCTTGGACTCGCATTGATTGGCAGCGGGACCGTGAAATCTTGCGCGATGCTGGGTTCGCGGTAGCTGCATTTGCGTTAGCCCAGGACGCTATTTCACTTGATGAGTTGGCCAGCACTGCCCCGGAGCGGTTAGCAGTTGTCTTGGGAGCGGAGGGGGCAGGCCTTTCCGATCTGATGGTTGCTGATTGTGATCTCACGGTGCGCATCCCAATGGCTGGGGGAGTTGACTCGCTCAATGTTGCGGCGGCCGCAGCAGTCGCGATGTGGGCCTTGCGAATGCCTTCCCCGATCAGTCACCTCTCCTGAAGCCGGGGCCTATGGTGTGCACATGTTTTCATTGACAGCCGAGGCCAACACAGCGGGCATTGCAGTACTGAGCGCTGCAGCGCGGACCGCGGTGACTGCGCTTGGAGTTGCGGGCGAAGGAGCCGGATTGGTCATGACCCTCCTCGCGACCGATGCCACCACCCGCCTTAGTGGCGGAGAAGAAAGCACCGCACTTGTCATCACGGTGATCAATGAGGGCAGCGAACTCATGCTTTCGTTGCATGATCGCGGACTACCAATCGTGGGACCACCCGACTCAGTTCTTCCGCTGTTAGAGCACGGGGTAGTGACAAGCATCAGTGCGAGCGCAAGCGGTGATGGCAACGTTACGCAGGTGCGTTTCGCATTGCCTTCGTATCACCAGATTCTGGATCTTGATGGCATAGAAAATGCTGATGCACTCGTGGAGCTGACGACAGAAGCCGTGACTTTCAGGGCTCTCGTGCCGCAAGATGCAGTTGAACTCACCCGCACGATCTACCGGTGTTACGGATGGTCGTATCCAAACGGTGATTTTTACTATCCAGATCGTGTCGCCGCAATGATTTCTTCTGGTGAACGCATCGGAGAAGTTGCAGTTGCTGAAGATGGTCGCATCGCGGCCCATTGGGGAGCGGTATTCCTTTCACCGAGCGTTGTAGAAACCGGAGTAACGGTCACTGATCCTGCTTTTCGCAAGCGTGGTTTAGCGCAACAAGTGGGTGATCGCTTACTAGAACGCTTGATCGCTGCGGGGATTGCCGGCCGACTACGCGAGCCAGTGCTCACCCATTCGGCGACCCAGCACATCGCGTTGACCGAAGGGGCAACCATGGTTGGTGCGTATTTGCATTATTCGCAACCACTCATGCAAGTTGGGATCACTCAAGGCATGCTCACTGATCGCACTTCGCTGTCCGTTGCTTTCACCGCATTACAACCATTGACGGCAGCGAGCATTTCTATCCCAGCGCCCTACCTGCCCTTTGTTAAATCGATCCTTGAACTTTCAAGTTGGCCCCGAACTGTTGCAGATGTGGAACGGATGTCAGTCGTTCCAAAAGATTCACAGTTGGCAACCCGCTTCGACGCCAGTAATCGATTGGGCATAGTTGACGTATCGGTAGCAGGCGAGGATCTCGTGGAAGCCGTTGATTCAGCGATGGAGCAGATGCGTCGATCGGGGGCTGAATACGTTCAAGTTCGCCTTCCCGCGAATCAACCCGCACTGGCACTCGTTGGGGCTGGCCTCACCGAACTTGGTTTAGGTTTTGGCACGTACATTCCGGAATTTCGCCCGGCAACTGACGCCCATGTCGGCGACATTCTTGTCACCCAATGGCTGGCTGATCCTGCTGTGGACACGGGTGCTTGGGTCTACGCAAATGAAGGAGTCGAATCGCTCATGAAAGGCGTTGTTGAGCAAGCGAGAGAGGTTGGCGGGCGCGGCATGGTGCAAAGACGCCGTGCAGCACGTCGAGCTCAGCTTTTTGCAGCATTGGATTAGATCCCTCGGGGGTTTGGGGCGTTGCCACCGAGCCACCCCCCTACGATAAGCCACCTAGGTCGATTGGTTGATTTGAGGGAGCTTTCATGACCACCGTTATTTCCATTCACTCTTTCCGTGGTGGCACAGGCAAGAGCAACACCACGTCAAATGTGGCGGGTCAGTTAGCGGCGATGGGTCATCGCGTTGGCGTCATTGATACGGATATTCAGAGTCCAGGAATTCACGTACTTTTCGGATTTTCCGATGATCTCGACAACACTCTCAATGATTACCTGTGGGGCAAGATCGCGATTAAAGATGCGGCACATGATGTGACCTCGGTTATTGCGGCGAGTGCAACCGTTGCGCCAGGCGGAGCATTGTTCCTCGTGCCTTCGAGCATGAAGGCCGGCGATATTGCGCGAGTCTTGCGCGAAGGTTACGACGTCGGCACCTTGAACGACGGCTTTCGCGATCTAGCTAAAGACCTTTCCCTGGACTATCTCCTAATTGATACGCACCCAGGCTTGAACGAAGAGACGCTGCTTTCAATCACTATCAGCGACATCCTGTTGTTGATCCTTCGACCAGACCGTCAGGATTTCCAAGGAACAGCGGTGACGGTAGACATCGCTCGCAAGCTTGGTGTTCCAGCGCTGTTCTTAGTTGTGAATAAGGTACCTCGGGGAGTTGACACGGCAGACCTTCGTGAGCAGATGACCGCTGCTTACGCCTCAGAGACCGCTGCAATTTTGCCACTTGCTGAAGAGGTAGTGCAGAACGCATCTGCGGGCTTGTTCTCACTCACCAGTCCAGATCACGATTGGTCAGAGCAGATCCGGATTATTGCGCAACGAGTTACTCAGTAATTTCTTATGGCACAAGACGACGGAGCGGATGACGTTTGGGATTTTCTGCCCAAGCGGAAAGTAGAGCCGGCGAAAGTTGATCCCGCAATAACAGAGCCTGCGAAAGTAGAGCCTGAAGCGGCCATCCCATCAGAGTCTGCACCCTTGATAACACCGTCACCAACCGTTACACCGGCGCCAAAAGGTTCTGACGATGCATGGGATTTCCTGGCAACTCGCAAAGCTGAAGTTCAAGCACGCGGGGAACAATCAGCGATTCCAGATGCAGTAATTACCCGACGCGAGCATGGCGAATTTCGGGCCGAGATGGGTGGCGAGTCACTGAAACGCAGAGCGCTGCCGATGGCGCTCGTGTTGCTCTTGGTTTCGATCGCGGGTTTTCTCACAGAAACCGTGGCAGCAACCCAAATCATCTCCTTGGGCGGTCCCAAGGCGTTACTGATTGTGTACCCCCTCGGTGGAATCGGTTTGATCCTGCTGGCGTTGGTGCAATTCAAATTCGTTGATCAGTCAGCACGACTCAAAGTTCTAAGAATTGCCGGCTTGTCATATGCCGCGGTGTTCTTACTTGCGCTCATTGCACTTGGGGCATCCTTTGGCCCGATCATTGCGATCGCAGTGATTTATCTGCTCGGTGATCAGTTGAATTTCTTGGTTCCGCTACTTATCTGGAGTTTGGCTGGCGATGAATTCAACGTGGCTGAAGGCAGAAAGATTTTCGGTTGGATCGTGGCTTGGACATATGCCGGCCAAGTCCTTGGCTTATTGATTGCCGCTACGAGTCCCTTGCTTCTGGATGCCATTGATGTGCCACTCACAACACTCCTCGTCATCGATCCTTTGGTTTGTCTCGTCGTAGGGCTTTGGCTACCAAGACACCTCAAGGGTACTTTTGCGGCATCTGGGTTGACCCGTTCCGAAAGTTTGAAAGATTCGCTAGGCAGCGCCCGTGACTTCATCAACGGCGTTCCCGTGTGGCGTTCATTCTTCTTCGCATCGATCATCACCTTCATCGGTGGAATGACGCTCTTCATTGGCTTTATGTCTGGTGAAGATCAAATTATCGGTTCCGATGCGAGCAAGCTGCAGATGTACTTCGGCTTCGTGATGCTGGCTTCGCTTATCGTGTGTTTACTCATTCAGACTTTGGCGGCTGAACGACTTCTTGAACGACTCGGCATTCCTGGTGTCTTGATGATTCTGCCAATTGCGACGGTGGCTGGCGGCATTCTGGTTGCAGTCGGTATCGCAACAGGATCGCTTGTCTGGCTTGGCCTAGGACTAGCAGCTTGGTTTGTTCCACGTTGGAGCATTGATGAAAATGCCAGGCGATCGGCACTTGCGCTGGTTCCTGACGAACGCCGAACCAGAGTTTCTTTCCTTGTCGATCTCGTGCCGGTTTCGGTCGGGTTGATCGTCGCTGGGCCGATAGCGGCCATCGGAATCCTGACGGATCGGCTTTGGGCAGTGCCGATCGCCGCGGTAGTCATCTCAATGTGTGCCATTCCGCTATCGGTAAAGGTGCGCAGGGGATGGGAAGACAGTCTTTTGAATTGGCGATTGCGCCGTAGAAAGCAGAATCGAAGCATCGTCCTGGGAGATGACATTTTATGAGCAACAAAAAGCAGTCAAAAGCAGGCGAAAAAAATCCTGGTGCGAACCACGAGGCACCACTTCGCCACATCTTGCGAGTAGCTATGCGATGGAAACTGCTTGCTGCCTTCGCGGGTGTATTTACAATCGTGTTTGTCTTCATTGCGATTTACGTTGTGCAGTTCAGTACCAATAACGCTCAAAAGCGATTGGTCGATCAGTTGCACACAATCGCAGTCGGAGGGTCATCCACGATTGATGCTGCTCAGTTCCTTGACCTCATAAAAACTGTCGATCCAGTGGTCGATAAGTCGAACCCTTTTGGTCTTGGGTATCCGACAAGCCAGTTGTACAAGGACCAAGCCAAGTCATTGGTCAATATCAACACCATTACGGGTCAAGCACTGACCTACACGTACTTTAAAAGCCCAACAGACGGAAAGTTATATGCCGCCGCATCTTCGGGTTATTACCTCAAACCCCAAATTGGCTACACCTTTAAGGTGCCGATCGGTGAAACAAGCTCGGCTGAAACCAATACATTGATGAATACGGGGCTCGTTAAGCCCACTGAGCAACCCGCCTACACCGATGGGTACGGCTCTTGGATTTCGCAATACGTACCTATTTTGGATTCGAGTGGCAAGGCGGTCGGTGGATTCGGTGTGGACTATCCGCTGAATTACGTCGATGAGGTCCGTCAGGATGTAGTACGAAGCCTTTATCCAGTCTTGATCGTCACCTACCTGGTACTTCTTGGATTGGTGCTGTTGGTTTCAACTTCGCTCGTACGACCGTTAAAGCGGTTGACCGTGGCAACTAAGCGAATCGCAGATGGCGAGTACGACCTAGATGTGCGCAGAATTGTTAGGACTCGCTTCCCAGATGAGATGTATGAGCTGGCTGATTCGTTTGCAGAGATGGCCAAGAAAGTCGGCGCACGTGAGCAATCTCTGACCCGAGAAGTTCAACGCTTGAAAGTTGAAATCGATCAGACTCGCCGTGAGGAAGCGGTGAGTGAAATTACCGATAACGATGACTTCGCTGCACTCGCCGTAAAAGCACAAGCGATGCGCAAGAGAATGCGTGAAGGTCTTGGAAAAGAATGAAGTCATCACTGAAGTAGTGGGGGTTCTAGAGCTATCAATTGTCGATCTCTTTGACCCAAGACTCGATGCGGAGCGACGAGAAGAATTATTCGAGTGGATTAGCGAAATCCACTTGCGCTATTTTCCTGAATCTCCGCATGCCGTGGCGGAGTGGCGCGAGCAGCTCGACACCGGTATCTCGCCAACGATGGAAGTTGTTCATCCTTGGTTGATTCTTCGCGATGGGAAACCAGTCGGTGAATGGGTTGTCACCGTTAATCAACCAGCCGGTGTCGTTTTAATGCTCTTTGGTGCAGTCGATAAATCGGCAAGAAGTGATTTGCCTCGTGAATGGTTAGGCCGATTCTTGACTTTCCTCATCGATCGCTGTCAGCAGGAATCGACTCTCGCTGGATTTCCACTTCGTGCGGTAATCCTGGAAAGTGAGCAGAGTCATCAAAGTCGCTGGGAAAGTGCAGGTTTCCTACATGCCGATGTTGGGTATCTAGAACCCGAACTTGGCATGCATTGGAGTGATCAAACTGAGGTGAGATTCATTGACAGCAATCTTGCTTTCATCAGGCCTATTACTGATATCTCAGGCAAGCCTGAAAGCGAATTATTCGTGCTAGCACTTCGAGCCTTGCTCATTGATCATTATGGATTGCCAGAAGATCTTCCTGAAGTGCAGGCTATGTTGACTCGAGCAGCTGCGCTTTCAATTAATCAAAATTGAGTTTGTCGAGCAAGGCTTTACTGCCTGCTTTAACAGCACGCTTTTGAATGACGGAGTATCGCCCATCGCTTTCGCGCAATGCCCCATCGCTGAGTAAGAGATCGATTGCTTTAGAGAGTTCAGCGGGATCGAATTCAGTCAGGCGTGCCGAAATTTCGGCGTGAGATGAGTTGCCTTCGCGCAAGATTGATGCCACGATCCGACGTTCAGCGGGAGTGCGATCGAGTAGCCCCATCATACCGGCAGAAATTGCTTCACGTGAGAGTGACCTAGTCACTGTTGTTTGAACCGCGATTGCATGTTCGCCGCGTTCTTCGCCAACCGTAAGTCGCAGGTCACCACAATGATTTCCTGGGCCGAGGATCGCGACTCGTCGTAGTTGTCCATCTTGGTTTTGGGTCGCGATTTCAACTGATCCGGAAATAATGAATACGACTCTGTCTGCCGCAGCTCCTTGGCGGTAAATGAAATCCCCAGATTCATATCGCTCAGTGAGCATCCGAGTGAGCAAATTTTCTTGCTGTCCAGATTCGATTCCAATACTTGAAAGATCAACTTCGCCGGTGCTGAGTCTGCGTGACCACAACTGTGCGTACTCCGGTGAACTGACAAGGAGTTCTTCGTGCGTCGCGAGTTGATGACCCTTAGCAGTGCAGTACAGAACTAGGTCAACTTCATTGGCTAAATCGGGATCCCGCAAGCACACGAGGATATTTGGGATGTTCGACTCTCGAACGATCTTGAGCAATGGCCGTGCAGTCTCGCTGTCGGCGAGACAAATGAGCGGACCAATCAACAAAGTTGTTGGTGCGGCCGCAAGTGCTATGGCTAATGAAAGGCGCTGACGTTCATTAGGAGTCAGGAGAGCACTTCCGGGACCAAGTGGAGTGTCGAGACCATTTTCTGAAATTGCGAAATCGTCGATACCCACCTGGGTGAGTAACGCTCTGATGTGCGCATCACTTAAGCCGGGGGTAGTGGCTTGGAGTTGTTCGCGAATCGTCGAATTGAATCCGCTGGGATCATCAGGGACGAGCATCACATCAAGGTTGACTTGATTGGTGCGCAAGCGATGGCCATCAAGGGTTTCACGCCAGGAATCTGTTTCGTGTCCGGCCGCGAGAATAGAGAGCACGAGCGACGGATCGATGCTGGCATCCGTTACGAGTCCAACAATTGCGTTGGGCGGGAAAGATAAATTGTCTAGACGCAAAGCTGGATCTAGGGCTTTTGTGAAAGCATCAACTGAGTCACGCTGTTCTTGTGAACCAAGCAGAATCTGGTCGACACGTAAGCGACTGACAAGTGCAAGTTGAATCGAACGAATCCATGGTGGGAGTGCTTCGAGACCTCGAACTACACCCTCGACATACAAAAGTGCTGCGGCAACGGCAGACAATGTTTCTTGGCCAGAGGTAATGGCAAACAACACGACAAATAAGAGCCCAGCTAATCCAGCAGCATGTGCACCCGTGACAAGTTTGGCAATGCTTATTCCTTGCCGGTGTGAAGCTTCGCTGAGGTCGTGAGTGCGAGTACTGAATCTCGAAGTTATCCAGTCGTGTAAATGCAAACCAGAAATTATGCGAGGCGAAGTAATAGCCTCATCGACAGATTCGCCGACGAGGCTACTTGCATCAAGTTTTTGGCGGTCTAACGTGATGAGATTTCGGCCGATAGCGCTTCGAATGAGGAGGAACACCAGGGTTGCTACCACCATCGCAACACCCGCGTGCCATTCAATGTATGTCAGCAATGTAAGGCTGATCAGGATGCGAAGAACGCCAGGAATTCCTAAGTTCAGGGTTTGTTCGAATGCCTCACTGATGTGATCCACGTCAGTGGTGTGGCGGCTTACAACTGATGAGCGAACAAGCCCATGTCCTTGCAATGTCTTACCCGTCAAGGTCACTTGGAAAATTCTGCGACGCAATTGAGTCGCAGAAGCAACCGCAACATTGTGCCCAGCGATATGTGCGAAGTAGCCGATTACTAGCTGGGCAACCATCAGCCCGATCAGCCAGTATGCCAACGAACTCCAAGTGCCGTGGTGAAGCAATGTTTCAAGTACAAGTGGAATTGCAGCTTGGCAGGTCAACATGATGGCGGTAAAGATCAAGCCAAAAGTCAGTGTTTTTCCTGAACCTTTGAGGTAAGGCCGATACCAGCGAAGTAGATTGCGGAAGGCACCTCGGGTTTGCGCGCGATCAGTCACGAGAGCATCCTGCCGCATCAACCATCATTGTGTTCTCCACCCTGGGGCTTAAAGGCGATCGAGAAGAGCTTTTATCTTGGGAGTTGTTTTCGCACCATGGGTATGAAGGTGCATTCGCCAACGCGGCTCGCCACCAAGGCCACCGATGCCACCAACTAATTCTTCAACGAAACCGCGATCTCCGAGCCAGTTCATGCGGCTTGCGGCTTCGATGTCATCGATATTTAAATTCGCTGCGATTTCATGAATGGTCATCGGCCCGCGTCGGAGTAATACTCGCTGTGTAGCGCGAATAGCTGGAGGTGTTTCAAGCAAATCAACCATGCTTTTGTCAGGCAGATGCATCACTACATCTCGCGTGACACCAACGCTGAGTTTCGCATCGCGAATGTGCATCTCGTAGTTGTGGCCGCCAGTGGTGCGCAAGTTGTCGAGTCCATGTAAATGCAGTCCAGCGATCGCGGCACCAGGTTCGAGTTCGGGAAACCGAAATCCAACGAAGACTCCGTAGAAAGGCATGTGCTCCCAACGCACTTCGTCTACCGCGCACACTTCTGCATAGGTGCGGTACGGCGGATCCTGCGGTTTCACGCTTCGCACGAGTACTCGACTAAATGACCCCTCCAGACGCACAGAAACAATCGCACCGGGATCGTCGACGAGTTGCTCAATGATCACTTTGACTTCATCAAGGTCAACATCTTGTAATCGCATCACTGTTGGCGAATCCAGGGTCGACACAATCGCAAATGGTGTGCGGGTATTGAGCGGCATGAGTTCTGCAGTGCCATGCCAATCCACACGCCAAGGTTCACCGTCGACAACTACGAGTTCACCATCGAGTCGATCGACTGTTCCTAAGCCGTGGTCGCCCCCCGCTAGTGCCTCCGCAAGTGTGGCAACACCATCAAAGCCGCCATCTAAAAGCACATGCGCAAGTTGCAGTTGGTGGACGGCATCGTCAATCGAACACGCGTGAGGGTCAAGGCCAGCACGTTTGATGGTCGCGGCTGCCACGAGGGATGCGTCAAAAGTCATAGCTGCCTTTCATAATCCTCACCGCTCTCGATGAGGACCCTTGTCAGTTATGAAACAGAGGAGCAATGGATTGCGGTTGTCGGCTAGATGCAGGGACAAGGCTCACATACAGTTGGATCATGAGTGACGAGGGCACGCCCACAGCAGAGCAAACCTGGCCGAGCGATCCAGAAGCACCAGGTGGCCTCGCCGACCCTGTAGCACTGCCACAGACCGCAGATGAGCCAGCCGCCGAGCCTGCTGACGATGCCGCCGCGCATACCTCGAGCGATGCAATTGTCGCGTTCGTCCTGTCGCTGATCTCTTGGATTGCCTGCCCGATCGTTTTCGCCGTTGTGGCGTTGATCTTTGCGATGAAAGCGGAAAAGTCGATCGCAACCTCTGCTGGTCAGGTCTCTGGCGGGGGTCTACTGCTGGCCGCCAAACTGATTGCTTGGATCAATATTGGCTTTTGGGTCGCGGTTTTGGTCATTGGTGGGTTTATCGGTATCGTTCTACTCCTCGCAGGTGCCGGGTCCCAACCCACGCATCCGTGAGGGAATTAACCCAGTTTGGCCCAAGAGTGGACCCCGTTTTGACTCTTGGAAGCAAAGCCGGGTAATCTTCCCCTTCGTGTCTGACCCCTCAGCCACAACCCGCTGTGCGAACTTCCCCCGAAGCACGCATCGATGCGAATCTCGCATCTGGGCTCTACTTACGATGTTGGTGATCGTTGCTGCCGCAAGGTGCGCGACACACCCGACCGCGTGGGTCGGAGACTGAGGGACAAGAAACAGCAAGGTCAACAACGAGAAAGGCAACACGTGCCAACGATTCAGCAGCTGGTCCGTAAGGGACGGCAGGACAAGGTCACTAAGACCAAGGCCCCCGCACTTAAGGGCAGCCCACAGCGCCGTGGCGTGTGTACCCGTGTGTACACAACGACACCTAAGAAGCCGAACTCTGCGCTTCGTAAGGTCGCCCGTGTGCGTCTGACCTCTGGCATCGAAATCACTGCCTACATCCCAGGCGTTGGTCACAACTTGCAGGAGCACTCAATCGTTCTTGTCCGCGGTGGTCGCGTTCGCGATCTCCCCGGTGTTCGTTACAAGGTCATCCGCGGCGCACTTGACACCCAGGGTGTTAAGAACCGCAAGCAGGCCCGTAGTAAGTACGGCGCGAAGAAGGAGAAGGCTTAATGCCTCGTAAAGGTCCTGCCCCGAAGCGCCCGATCATTATTGATCCGGTCTACCAGGCACCAATCGTTACTCAGCTGATCAACAAGGTTCTCCTTGATGGCAAGCGCTCGACCGCCGAAAAGATCGTTTACGGCGCACTCGAAGGCTGCCAGGAGAAGACCGGAACTGATCCAGTGCAGACGCTTAAGCGCGCACTCGACAACATTCGTCCAACCTTGGAAGTTCGCTCCCGCCGTGTTGGTGGCGCGACCTACCAGGTGCCAGTTGAAGTTAAGGCTGGCCGTTCAACCACACTCGCACTTCGCTGGTTGATCACCTACTCACGTCAGCGTCGCGAAAAGACCATGACTGAGCGCCTCATGAACGAACTGTTGGATGCTTCAAACGGACTTGGCGCTAGCGTCAAGAAGCGCGAAGACACCCACAAGATGGCTGAGTCGAATAAAGCCTTCGCTCACTACCGCTGGTAACACCCACTCTTCTTTTTTCACCACAAGCAACGGAGAACACTCGTGTCAACGCAGACCAGTCTCGATCTGGCCAAGGTGCGCAACATCGGCATCATGGCTCATATCGACGCGGGCAAGACCACGACCACCGAGCGCATCCTGTTCTACACCGGTATCAACTACAAGATCGGTGAAGTGCACGAAGGTGCAGCAACGATGGACTGGATGGAACAGGAACAAGAGCGCGGCATCACGATCACGTCCGCCGCGACGACCTGTGTCTGGAAAGACCACACGATTAACATCATTGATACTCCAGGTCACGTTGACTTCACTGTTGAAGTAGAGCGTTCCCTTCGTGTACTCGATGGTGCTGTCACGGTGTTCGATGGCGTTGCCGGTGTTGAGCCACAGTCTGAAACTGTGTGGCGTCAGGCCGACAAGTACTCAGTGCCTCGTATTTGTTTTGTCAACAAGCTCGACCGCACCGGTGCTAACTTCTTCCGCTGCGTAGACATGATCGTTGAGCGCCTTGGCGCAACACCACTTATTCTCCAGATTCCAATCGGCGCTGAAGGTGACTTCCTCGGCGTGGTTGACCTCATCGCGATGAAGGCTTTGACCTGGCGCGGCGAGACCGAAAAGGGCGACGACTACGCAATCGAAGAGATCCCTGCGGATCTCGTGGATCAAGCAGCCGAGTACCGCGAGAAGTTGCTCGAAACTCTTTCCGAAGCTGACGACGCAATCATGGAGAAGTTCCTTGATGGCCAAGAATTCAGCATCGAAGAACTTCAGGCAGCTATCCGCCGCGCAACTCTTGCTTACAAGCTGACTCCAATCCTGACCGGATCTGCTTTCAAGAACAAGGGCGTTCAGCCCATGCTCGATGCAGTTGTTGCTTACCTTCCTTGCCCACTCGATGTGACCGCAGTTGAAGGTCACAAGATGGGTCACGAAGATGTCATCATTGAGCGCAAGCCAAGTGATGATGAGCCATTCGCTGCACTCGCATTCAAGATCATGACCGACCCACACTTGGGCAAGCTCACTTATGTGCGCGTCTACTCAGGCCGTTTGAACACCGGAACAATGGTGTTGAACAGCGTGAAAGATCGCAAAGAGCGCATCGGCAAAATTTACCGAATGCATGCGAACAAGCGTGAAGAAATTCCTTCAGTGGGCGCCGGCGACATCGTGGCCGTCATGGGTCTTAAGGACACCACCACTGGTGAAACTCTGTGTGATGCATCGAACCCAGTAGTACTTGAGTCGATGACCTTCCCAGATCCAGTAATCCACATCGCTATTGAGCCAAAGACCAAGAGCGATCAAGACAAGCTTGGCGTTGCAATTCAGCGTTTGTCTGATGAAGACCCAACCTTCCATGTGCGTTCGGATGAAGAGACCGGCCAGACCATCATCGGTGGCATGGGCGAACTTCACCTCGAAGTACTTGTCGACCGTATGAAGCGCGAGTTCAACGTTGAAGCAAACGTAGGCAAGCCTCAGGTTGCGTACCGCGAAACCATCACTAAGAAGGTCGAAAAAGTCGACTACACCCACAAGAAGCAATCGGGTGGTTCTGGTCAGTTCGGTCGCGTCATCATCGACATCGAGCCAAACACCGATGAGGGTGGCGGCTACGCGTTCGTGAACAAGGTGACCGGTGGTCGTATTCCTCGTGAATACATTGGCTCAGTCGACGCAGGTTGCCGCGATTCACTCGAAAACGGAGTGCTTGCTGGTTACCCAATGGTTGACATCAAGGTCACGCTTACCGATGGTGCCTACCACGATGTTGACTCATCTGAACTCGCATTCAAGATCGCCGGCACAATGGCGTTCAAGGAAGCTGCACGCCGAGCAGGAGCTGTCATCCTTGAACCGATGATGGCTGTTGAAGTGACAACCCCAGAAGATTACATGGGCGATGTCATCGGTGACCTCAACTCACGACGCGGCCAGATCCAGGCCATGGAAGAGCGTTCCGGCGCTCGTGTTGTGAAAGCAGTTGTACCGCTTTCCGAAATGTTCGGTTACGTAGGAGATCTTCGTAGCCGCACACAAGGTCGTGCGTCGTACAGCATGCAATTTGACTCCTATGCGCAGGTTCCTTCAAATGTGCAGGTGGAGATCATCGCTAAGGCTCGCGGCGAATAGTCGCGGATCAAAAAAAAGAACACAAATATCCAAATATCCAAAACCCGATCCGCGATAACGCCGGACGGCTACACGACAAGGGAGAACTCAAATGGCAAAGGCCAAATTTGAGCGCACCAAGCCGCACGTCAACATCGGCACCATTGGTCACATTGACCATGGCAAGACGACCCTGACTGCTGCAATTACCAAGGTGCTGCACGACAAGTACCCAGATGTAAACCCATTCACTCCATTCGACATGATCGATAAGGCGCCAGAAGAGCGCCAGCGTGGTATCACGATTTCGATCGCACACGTCGAATACCAGACCGAAGGCCGTCACTACGCACACGTTGACTGCCCAGGACACGCTGACTACATCAAGAACATGATCACTGGCGCGGCTCAGATGGACGGCGCAATCCTCGTGGTTGCAGCGACCGACGGCCCAATGCCACAGACCAAGGAGCATGTGCTTCTTGCTCGTCAGGTTGGCGTTCCTTCAATCGTGGTTGCACTCAACAAGTGCGACATGGTTGATGACGAAGACCTTCTTGAACTCGTAGAAATGGAAGTTCGCGAACTTCTTTCAGCTTACGAATTCCCAGGCGACGACATTCCTGTTGTCCGCGTTGCAGCGTTCCCAGCACTTCAGGGCGATGCAAAGTGGGGCGAATCAATCTTGGCTCTCATGGACGCTGTGGATGAGTACATCCCAACGCCAGAGCGCGAAGTTGATAAGCCATTCCTTATGCCAGTTGAAGACGTCTTCACGATCACAGGTCGTGGAACCGTTGTCACCGGTCGTATCGAACGTGGAATCGTTAAGGTCAACGAAGAAATCGAAATCGTCGGCATCCGCCCAGGTATTCCTTTGAAGACCACGGTCACCGGTGTTGAAATGTTCCGCAAGTTGCTCGACGAAGGTCAAGCAGGCGAGAACGTTGGACTTCTTCTTCGTGGCACCAAGCGTGAAGACGTAGAGCGTGGCCAGGTTTGCTGCAAGCCAGGTTCGATCACTCCTCACACCGGCTTTGATGCTTCGGTCTACATCCTTTCCAAAGATGAAGGTGGCCGTCACACGCCGTTCTTCAACAACTACCGTCCACAGTTCTACTTCCGTACCACGGACGTGACCGGTGTTGTGACTTTGCCTGAAGGTAAAGACATGGTGATGCCAGGCGATAACACTGACATGTCGGTTGAACTGATTCAGTCAATCGCTATGGAAGAAGGCCTGCGCTTTGCAATCCGCGAAGGTGGCCGCACAGTTGGCGCCGGACGCGTTGTAAAAATCACGACCTAGTAGCTGATTGTTGGGGGCGGGCAACCGCCCCCAACGAACAACTTGCACGACCTGCTCTCCCTGTAACACAAATGCATTGGCACACGAGAAGTAAGGACACCAGCCACCATGGCGGGACAAAAGATCCGAATCC
>Ga0209829_10002236_pt1 | contig 14808 bp, 13 predicted proteins | sample C_140205_EF_Meta_FD_187311 | JGI IMG/M metagenome (GOLD analysis project Ga0209829, IMG submission 187311) | Freshwater microbial communities from Lake Croche, Canada to study carbon cycling - C_140205_EF_MetaG (SPAdes) (version 2) | ecosystem: Environmental > Aquatic > Freshwater > Lake...
TTGTCCGGGTGAACCGCTTCCGCCGCGCAATGGAATCGCCTTCACCTCAACCGGCTGCGTGGTTTGCCGGACCGGCTACACCGGTGAGGATGGCTTCGAATTTTTCTCCCCGGCTACTGAAGGTGGTGAGTGGTTGAAACGCTTTGTGAAATGCGGCGCGAAACCCTGCGGTCTCGGCTCGCGCGACAGTCTCCGTCTGGAGATGTGCTATCCGCTCAATGGCAATGATCTTTCTCCCTCCCGCACGCCGATCGAGGCCGGGCTCGGGTTTTTCGTCGATCTGGAAAAGGGCGACTTCATGGGCCGGGAAACCCTCGCCAAGCAAAAAGCCGAAGGCACCGATGTCCGCCTCGTCGCACTGGCCTACACCGACAAGGGCGCGCCACCTCGGGCCCATTATCCGGTGCTTTCCCCGGAAGGCGAGATGCTCGGTGAACTCTCCAGCGGAATACTCTCCCCGAGCCTTGGCATCGGCATCGGACTTGCCTATCTTCCGATCGCTTGGACGAAGCTCGGCACCGAAGTGCGGATTGACGTTCGCGGCCGTCTCAATCCAGCCAAGGTGGTGAAGAAGCCCTTTTACAAGCCATCGACAAAAGCCTGATACCCATACGCACCTCTTTTTCGACCATGAATGTTCCATCAGACCTCCGTTTCAATTCCTCCCATGAATGGGTCCGCCTTGAGGGCGAGATCGCGACCGTGGGCATTTCTGATCACGCACAGGAAGAGCTCACCGACGTGGTGTTCGTCGAACTGCCACTCGTGGGCCGCACGGTCGATGCCGGTGACCCGACCGCTGTGGTCGAGTCCGTGAAAGCCGCCAGTGACATCTATGCGCCGATCAGCGGCGAGGTGGTCGAGGTGAATCTCGATGTCGAAGCCGACCCGGCGCTCGTCAATACCGATCCCTATGGCCGCGGCTGGATCTTCAAGCTTCGGGTGAAGAACGCTGCCGACGTGGAAGGGTTGCTCGATGCGACGATGTATTCAGCCCAGATCGGCTGACCCCTTGCATTGATTGATTACCGATCTTTCATGAAGGCGCGCTCGACCAGTGCGCCTTCTCCCTTTCAATCCTCCTCCTTTTCCCATGTCTGCCCGTATTGATTTCCTCAGCCGTCACCTTGGCCCCGTGGACACCGAGCGCGATGAAATGCTCCGCACGGTTGGTTTTGACTCGCTCGATGGCCTCGTGGATGCCGCCGTGCCTGCCGACATCCGACTTGATCAACCGATGGACCTGCCGCCCGTGCGCTCGGAGCAGGAGGCCCTCGGCTGGCTGAAATCGATTTTCTCGAAGAACGTCGTGATGAAGTCCTTCATCGGCCAAGGCTATCACGGCACCTTCGTCCCGCCGGTCATCCAGCGGAACATTCTGGAGAATCCGGGCTGGTACACCGCCTACACGCCGTATCAAGCGGAGATCGCGCAAGGGCGTTTGGAGGCGCTGCTGAATTTCCAGACGATGATCACCGACCTGACCGGCCTGGATGTGGCGAATGCCTCGTTGCTCGATGAAGGAACCGCCGCCGCCGAAGCGATGAGCCTCGCGCTGTCGTCGAAGCCGAAGGGTCGTGCGATGTTCGTGTCGGACCGCTGCCATCCGCAGACGATCGATGTGGTGGTCACCCGCGCCGAGCCTCTCGGAATCGAGATCATCGTGGGTGACTGGGTGGCCTTCGACCCCACGTCCACGCCAAATCTTTTCGCGGTTCTCGTCCAATATCCTGACACCCGGGGCCGGATCGACGACTTCACTGAATTCTTTGCGAAAGCGCATGCCATGGGTGCGGTGACCATCGCGGCGGCCGACCTTCTCGCTCTAACAGTCCTGAAAGCGCCCGGCCGGTTCGGCGCGGACATCTGCGTCGGCTCCAGCCAGCGCTTCGGGGTGCCGATGGGCTTCGGTGGGCCGCACGCGGCCTTTATGGCTTGTCGCGATGACCTCAAGCGCAAGATGCCGGGCCGCCTGATCGGCATCTCGATCGACTCCCGGGGCAAACCCGGCTACCGGCTTTCCCTCCAGACTCGTGAGCAGCATATCCGCCGCGACAAGGCGACGTCCAACATCTGCACCGCGCAAGTCCTGCTCGCCGTGATGGCCTCGATGTATGCGGTCTATCACGGCCCTGAAGGCCTGGAGCACATCGCCGGCTCGGTTCATGCCCGCGCCGCGCAATTGAAGAAGTTGCTGACAAGCATCGGCATCGACACGGAGTCCGGCCCGTTCTTCGACACGCTCGTCGCCATTGTTCCCGGTAAAGCCTCGGAGGTCCATGAGTGCGCCCTTCGTGCCGGTGTGAACCTCCGCAACCTCGGAGCGGATCACGTCGGAATTTCTTTCGACGAGACGACGACCGAAGGGGATGTCCTGCGCGTGTTTTCCGCTTTCGGCGGAGCGGGGGAACTGCCGGATGTCTCCGTAGTCGCCTGGCCTTCCGGGCTGGCGCGCGATACGCCCTTCCTCACCCAAGCCGCATTCAATCGCTTTCACTCGGAAACCGAGATGCTCCGCTACCTGAAGCGCCTCGAATCCAAGGATCTCGCGCTCAACGATTCGATGATCGCGCTCGGTTCCTGCACGATGAAACTCAACGCCACGGCGGAAATGATGCCGCTTAGCTGGCCTGAGGTTTCCTCGATCCACCCCTTCGTTCCGGCTGATCAGAGTCAGGGCTATCGCGAGATGCTGGTGATGCTGGAGGATTGGCTTGCCACGATCACTGGCTTCGCTGCCGTCTCCCTTCAGCCCAACGCCGGCTCGCAGGGTGAATACGCCGGTCTTCTCGCCATTCGACGCTATCACCTCGCACGTGGCGATGTTCATCGCGACGTCTGCCTAATCCCGGTTTCCGCCCACGGTACCAATCCGGCTTCAGCGGTGATGACCGGAATGAAGGTTGTCGGCGTGAAGTGCGACGACAAGGGCAACATCGACGTCAACGACCTCGAGTCCCGCATTGCCGAGCATCGCGAGAACCTTTCCTGTCTGATGGTTACCTATCCGTCGACCCACGGGGTGTTCGAGGAAACGATCGTCGATATCTGTCAGAAGATCCACGCGGCCGGTGGACAAGTTTACATGGACGGCGCCAATATGAATGCCCAGGTCGGCCTCACCAGCCCTGGCTTCATCGGTGCGGATGTTTGTCACCTCAACCTCCACAAGACCTTCTGCATCCCGCACGGCGGCGGTGGTCCTGGCGTGGGGCCGATCGGTGTCGCCGAGCAGCTCGTCCCCTATCTTCCCGGCCATCGCGAGCTTCACGCGGTTGAAGGCAGCGTCTGCTCCGCGCCTTGGGGCAGCGCCTCGATCAACACGATCTCGTGGATGTACATCGCCATGATGGGTGCGGAGGGACTAAAGGACGCGACCTCCACTGCCATCCTAACCGCCAATTACGCGGCCAAGCGGCTCTCACCATTCTATCCGATCCTCTACACCGGAAACCTCGGCCTGGTCGCTCACGAGTGCATCATCGACGTCCGTCCGCTCAGCGAGAAGAGCGGTATCACGGTCGAGGATGTGGCGAAGCGTCTCATGGACTACGGTTTCCACGCGCCAACGATGAGCTGGCCGGTCGGTGGCACGTTGATGATCGAACCCACCGAGTCGGAGTCGAAGGTCGAGATCGACCGCTTCTGCGACTCGATGATCGCGATCCATGGCGAAATCATGGCCGTCATCAATGGTGAGGCCGATGCCCACGACAACCCACTCAAGAACGCCCCGCATCCGGCGGAAGTCATCTGTGCAGATGAGTGGTCTCATGCCTACTCCCGCGAACAGGCGGCCTATCCGCTGCCGGGACTTCGGAATCACAAGTTCTGGCCATCGGTCGGACGGATCGACAACGTCCACGGGGACCGCAATCTGGTCTGCACCTGTGACACGGTGGAGGCATACGCGGCAGCAGGATCCTGATGAGCCAGGAGCCGTCGCCGGTGGATTGGGAGTCGTGGGTGCCGGAGGTGCCAGCAACCCTGATGTTTGTCATTCGCGACGGTCGCGTGCTGCTCATCGTCAAGAAGCGGGGATTGGGAGCCGGGAAAATCAATGGCCCGGGTGGCAAGATTGATCCTGGTGAAACCCCCTTGGCCTGCGTCATCCGGGAAACCCAGGAAGAACTCGAAATCACTCCCCTAAACCCAGTCAAGCTGGGTGAGTTGTGGTTCTCGATGGGGGACATTCCCGACATCCTTTGCCATGTTTACCGGGCTGAGGATTTCAGCGGCACTCCTGTAGAAACGGACGAGGCGATTCCGCTTTGGGTGGATGTGAATGCCATCCCCTACGAGCAGATGTGGGCGGACGACGAACTGTGGCTGCCCCTGCTTCTCTCAGGGACCACATTCATCGGAAGATTCGTCTTTGCGGGAGACGACTTGCTCTGGAACCGGATCGAAACGGGCCTTCGATGGTGAAAAAAAGCCGCCACCCTGAACGGAGTGGCGGCTTGGACTTTTTAGATGTTAGTGTGTAGAAATCAGAGGGACTTCTTGAGGACTGCGAACTCAGCCTTCATTTTTCCGAGTGCAGCTTCAGCGCTGTCGATCTGCGCAGCAAGTGCCGACAGCTTGGCGATTTGCGAGCTGAAACCACCCTTGGTGCTGGCAACCTTGGCGGTTGAGCCCTTGGGACGACCGACCTTGGCGGTTGAGCCCTTGGGACGACCGACCTTGGCACCAGCGCCCTTGGGACGACCGACCTTGGGACGACCGACCTTGGCAGGAGCTGAACCCTTGCTGCCCTTAAGCCAGCTGGAGATGGTGAGCTGGGAAATATTGAACTTGGCAGAAGCTGCGCTCTGGCCGCCGCGGCCCTTTTCGGTATTTACCTTTTCGACGAATGCAACGACCTCGGCTTTTTCAGCGGGGGTGTAACGCTTGCCTTTTGCGGAATTAACTTTTCGTTTAGTGCTCATGACGAGAACATCGAATGCTCCGATAGATTCCGTGACAAGACAAAACATCAGAATTGGTTGAAAATATTATCAGTGGAACTGCGCATAATCGGGCCAGCAGTGAGGGCAAAATCCCCAATTATCTATCAGTCACAAAATCGGCCATATGCTCAATCCACAGGTCTGCCCCGGCTTTGACCTTGGGACGCTGGACCACTCCGCCATAGCCCACGAACCGATCGACATCGGGTCGCGTCTCAAGATCGGAAGCGCCATCGCCCATCATGATCACACGTGTCGGCAACATAGCGGCTTTCCATTCCCGGATGATCTCGTTCTTTCCACCGCTCCGAGTCGTGGGATAGTGAGTTCCATATCCACCGTAGCTGCCGTCCGGATTGATCGTGAGTGGAACCGCTTCCACATGGGCGATGCCAAGTTCTCTCGCGAGGGGCTGGATCAGGGGTGCGAAGCCCCCAGAGAGGATGACCGGAGTCCAGCGCTCGTGCTTGATCCGGGCGATCAGTTCCCTGCTGCCCGGGGTGATGGTTTCAACATAGAGTCTCGCCACCTCGTCGCAGGATTTCCGGTCAGGTTGAATGATCGCCATGCGGCGTGGAAAAACCTCGTCCAATGGAATCTCCCCGTTCATCGCAGCGTTTGTTAGCGCAACCACTTCCTGGAATACCGAATCGCCTCTGGCTCGTGCGAGTTCATCAATGCCTTCAATCGAGGAAAGGGTGGAGTCGCAATCAACAAAGAACAGTTTTCCGCGCGGCTTTGTGGGCGGGATGATTTCAAGGGGAGTGCCAGTTGCCACAAGATCAAACAGCTCGATGATGTCGTGATTGGCCATTCGAAGGCAGCCGTGGCTGGCGGGTTCTCCCAGCAAATCCTCGCGATTGGTGCCGTGGAAGTAGATGTAGCGGTCGAAGGTATTGTTGTTCTCGGGGTCGAGCCCGTCGATCCGGAGGATGCGGGTGAGAATGAGATCATTCTCGAGCACAGGGCTGTCGGGAGACCAGACTCCGACGGGAATACGTGCGTCGAAAATGGTTCCGGGCTCCGCTTCCTGACCAATCTTCTCGGCGATTCTGAATCGTCCGGTTGGAGTCCTGTAGCTGCCTTCCTTGAAGCCGACTCCCTTGAGCCCACTGGAAATGGGGTAGGCTCGGATCAACTCCCGGTCATCAAGGACACGGAGCATCTGATCGTCGATGGAAACTTGGAGGCGCAGGTCGGAACTCATGGCGGGGCGAGGACGAGCAGGGCGTTGTGACCACCCATGCTGTGTGAGAGTTTGAACAGGAGGCCGGAGGCGTCGAGCCCGGTGTCAGGCAGAATGAAACTTCCGGTGGAGCATCGTCCGGGAAGGTTCGGAGTGAGTTTTCCTTTTCCGAGGAAGGCCGCCAGGATCGCGGATTCCACCAGACCGCTGGCTCCGATGGTGTGGCCGATGAAGGGCTTCAGCAGGTGGAGGCTCGGGATCGGGTCGGCCTTGAAGACCGAGTTCAAGGCGGCGGGCTCGGAGGTTGCATGAACCGCAGTGCCGGTGGCGTGCGGACAGATGGCAGACGGGCGGCCATGCCTGGCGATCATCTGATGGATCAACGGGATGCTGGCGCCACCGTTGGAAGGCATGCCCAGAGGGTCGCTGGCATCGGAGTTGGCGGCATAGCCGAGGAGGGACGGGTGGCCCGGTCGGCATGACTCCAGCGTCATGGCAGCGGCACCCTCCGCGGGAATGAAACCGTCGCTGCTGGGGTGGTAGGGATCACTTCGACAACCACTCGCCAGCAACCCTGATGAGGCGTAGCTGTCGAGCAGGCAGGGAACCAGAGGGAGGTCCACCGCGACGGCGAGGGCGCGCGGCACCACTCCGCTCTGGACCAGGAGCCCGGCGATCCCGATGGCGTCCAGGCCAGCAGAGCAACCGCTGGCGAGCACATGGTAGGGCCCGTGAATCCCGAGCTCGATCGTGATGGCGGCGGCGGGTTCGCTGTGGATTGTGTTGCTGGCAGCCATCAGCTTGAAGGGCCGCCGACCCGGCCAAGGGCCCAGCCAACCGGCGGCATTGCCCCGGCTGGTGCCGAGCACGACGGCGGCGTCACGAAGCTCTTCGGCCGACCATTTCGCGCTGGCCACGGCCTCCCGGGCGACATGCAGCGCGGCCATCGACGCCGGGCTCCACTTGCGATGGCTCAGCAGCTTGCGTGGCTCGATCCACGCCGCCGATACGGAGGCATGAGGGCTGTCAGGACCCAGTAATTCGGAAAGGGGTCTGAACGCGGTTCGCCCGGACTCGATGGCGAGAACATGATCGGCAGTGCAGTGCCCCAGGGCTGTTAGAATTCCGAGCCCGGTGATGGAAAGTGCTTGTTCGATGCGCCCGGCTTATCAAGCGGATCTGCAAATCGGAAATGCAAAAGCGGAACGAATCAGCAGCAACCGCATTTCTCCTCGTTGGCGGTCGCCGGAGAAAGCGGTCGATCGGAGCAGGCGGAGGGTGATTCGAGTCCCGGATTCGGGGCCAGTGTGCTGAGTCCAAGCTTGGCCAGCAGGGCCTGATCTTTCTCGACGGCCGGGTTCTTCGCAGTGAGCAGCTTGTCGCCGTAAAAGATCGAGTTGGCTCCGGCGAAGAAGCAAAGCGCCTGAGCTTCGTCGGAGAGCCGGGTGCGGCCGGCAGAAAGGCGGACCTTGGCCTTCGGGATCGCGATGCGGGTGACGGCGATCATCCGGGCGAGATCGAGCGGGTCGACCTGGGCGTTTTCCGAAAGCGGGGTGCCGGGCATCGGCATCAGTGAGTTGATCGGCACGCTCTCTGGCTGCGGATTGAAATTGGAAATGACCTCCAGCATCTTCAATCGGTCTTCGATCGTCTCTCCCAGACCGAGGATGCCGCCGCAGCAGACCGACATGCCGGCTTTCTGGACATTGCCGATCGTTCGCAGGCGGTCGTCGTAGGTGTGGGTCGTGACGATGTTCGGGTAGTGCTCCGGAGAGGTATCAAGGTTGTGGTTATAGGCCGTGACACCGGCTTCCTTGAGCGCCACGGCCTCCTCCGGACCGAGTTCGCCGAGGGTCACGCAGACTTCCATGCCGAGCTGGGAGACGTCGCGCACGATGTCAAGGACCTGCTCGAAACGCTGGGTACCACCGCGCACGCCGCGCCAGGCAGCGCCCATGCAGAAGCGGGTCGAGCCGGTGTCGCGGGCGGCCCGGGCGCGCTCCATGATGTCGTCCTTCGCCATCAGGCGCTCGACCTCGATGCCGGAGTTGTAGCGGGCGGACTGGGCGCAATAGGAGCAGTCTTCCGAGCAACCGCCGGTCTTGATCGAGAGCAGGGTGCAGAGCTGGACCTCGGCATGGGCCCAGTTTTCCTCATGAACCGCGCGGCCTTGCTTGAGGAGTTCGAAGAAGGGAAGGTGGTAAAGGCGGTGAAGCTCGGCGTAAGTCATGGGCTTGGAGGTGTGCCGGGAGTATCCAAGCCCACCGCTCCATGGAAAGGATATAGTCGGCCTGGCAATGCCGCCGCGCGCCACACGGCTAGGCCAGCGCATCACGGCAATACTTCACCGTGCGGGCCAGCTCGGCCATCCGGGTCGAGCCTTCCGGCACCTTGTATTCGAATTCGACGGTGGCCTGGATCGGCCATTTGTTGTCGCGCAGCAGCTGCAGCACTTCCTTGATGGGGGTGTCGCCTTCTCCGAAAGCCACGGACGGGCCACCGGCCTTTTTACGGTCCTTGATGTGAACGTGGGTGATACGATCGTGATGCTTCGTGATGAATGGCACGGGTGAGCCGAAGTTGCCTGCGACGAAGTGGCCGATGTCAACATTGGCGAAATTGTAATCCGAGAGGGCGAAGGCCTTCTCCCAGTCGTCCGGGCCTGTGGCGGTGTGGCCGTGGTAGCCGATGGGAAAGTTGTGCTTCGTTGCAAATCCGCCGACGCGTTTCAGCTCTTCCTCACTGTGGGCGATTTCGGTGGAGAGCGCACGTGCGCCGAGGGCTTTCGCGAGCTTGAAGACGTAGTCGAGTTCGCCGTCACTCATCTTGAAAATCCCGTCCACCTTCACGATCTCGATGAGCACGCCTGCCTCATCCCAAGCCTTCCGGTAATCCTTCGCCCGATCCACCGCGACGGACTCCCGCCACTGACGGGTTGAAGTGGTGGCGTCCTTGCCATTCTCAGGCTTGACCAATCCAAGGAAGAGCTCGACCGGCTGGGTGCGCAGTTCCACCGCGCTGACGCCGAGCTCGATGCAGTAATTGAGGATCTTGTCGCCGGTCGGTGCATCCCTGCCGAAATTGTAGGGGACATTCATCCCGATCTGGACTCCGGAGAATTTCGAGTCCGGTTTGGTCGCGGCGAACAGCGGTCGCGTCCAGGCAAAAACACCGGTGGTGAGGGCAAGTGCGGAAAACTGGCGGCGGGTTTGAAGTGACATGACGCTGGTGCGGAAAGAATACGAAAATGGACGCTCACTTATTTCTCCTTCCCGCCAAGCGAGGCAAGCGTGATCCCGCTCACCTTACCCAGCCGCTGGAAGAAGTCGGAAGCGTGCCGTGGCCGACCCGGTCGTAGTTCGTCGGGCCGGTGGTGGCTTCGAGTGCTTGACCGGTGGCGCTTTTCCACTTGCCGCTCATGCTTTCCGCGGTGTGGCAGCCCCAGCTCTTGCAGTAGGCGTTGTTGGCAAAGACCGAGGCGCTGAGACGTGGCAGGTCGCGCTCATGGACCCAGGCAACACAAGCGGCCATGATCTCACTGCTGTAATCGAGCAGAAAGCAAAAGCGGTTCGAGTGGCCGAAGTAGTCGAAGGTCTGGATCGATCCACGCGGGCGACCGTTCATGGCGCGGATGAAATCGCCGCCGTTGTTGATCCAGATCAAGGTCGCACGGCGTTCAGAGGCGAGCTGGCTGATCCAGGTGGTATAGGGCTTGGCATCCTCGCGGCCACGGGCGGAGTAGCCCGGTAGATAGACCATCCAGACGAGTGGCGCGTCCTTTCCATAGGCGGTGCGGATCTCCGCCATGCGCAGGGTGGAGGCACGGATGAAGTTCGCCCACCAGCGGTCGTGCTGGTCGGCCGGCACGCGGTAGTTCTCCCACTTCCGCAAGGCGCATCCGCCGGTGAGGATCACATGCTCGGCGGGTGCGAGGCTGCTGAAGGTGAGCGAGAAAACGGCGATGAGTCGCAGGAGGCGTGCCATGGGAAAAGACTGAACCGCTGATTTGGAAAATCGAAGCAAAAACCGGCTCACAGATGAGCGGCGATCTTTTCCAGTCCTTCCAGCATCCGGGCGCGTGGGCAGCCGAAGTTGAAGCGGAACCAGCCGGGCCATTGGAAATAAGCCCCGTCGGACAGGAAAAGCCCGGCGGTTTTCTCGAAATGCTGGGCCGGATTCCCAAGCGAACTGCCGTTGATCCACGCAAGGTAGGTGGCTTGACCGGGCTCGATGGAAAGCCCGGGGCAGCGAGTGCGGATGAACTCGACGAGCGTCTCGCGGTTTCCTCGGAGGTAGGTCAGCAGCTCCTGACGCCACGGCTCTCCATGGCGATAGGCGGCCTCGGCGGCGTAATAGGAAAGCGCGTTGATCTCGGAAAGCGTGTGGCCGCGGGCGGCACAGAAGCGTCGCCGGACGGAGTCATCCGGAATCACAGCGAACGCGTAGCCTAGCCCGGCGATGTTCCAGGTCTTGCTGGGGGCGAGGAGGGTGATGAGCCGGTTCTGGAAGCGCTCGGGCAGGTTCACTCCGGAGACATGTTCAGCCTCCGGATCGAGGATCAGGTCGCAGTGAATTTCGTCCGATACCAGGATCAGATCGTGGCGCTCACAGAACTCGGCGAGCTGGATCAACTCTTCGCGGGTGAACACACGGCCGATTGGATTCTGAGGGTTGCAAAGGATGAAGATGCGGGTTTTTGGCGTCACAGACTTCTCCATAGCGTTCCAATCAAAGTTCCAAACGCCATTTTCAAACGAGTGATCGACCGTGATCAGTTCGCAGTGGGCGTCGTGATGGACCCCGATGAACGGCGGGTAAACCGGGGTGCAGGTCATCACCGCCTCGTCGGCCTTGCAAAAGGCTCGGGCGGCGAGGGAAAGCGCGGGAACGAGCCCCCCAAGGTGGACCACATGATCAAGCGGCACCTTCGCCCCGCGACGGACATCGAGGTAGGAAAGAATGGCCTCATTCAGGCCGTCATGCGCCTGGGCGTAGCCGAAGATCCCGTGATCCACACGACGGTGCAGGGCCTCCAGGATCTCCGGGCAGGAGGCGAAATCCATGTCCGCGACCCAGAACGGATCGAGCTCCGGCCGGCGGTCATACTTGATATTGCCCGTGCCTCGGCGCGGAATCGGCGTGTCGAAATCAAAGGTCACGCGCCGGGTGTAGCGTCGGGGAGGCGGGAGGCAAATGATTTTCAGAAACGGAAGGCATCGAGATGGTCTGAAAACACCAGGCTTGCTCCCTGCGAATATTGTCATACATTTGTCACACAATGCCGGTCGTGACTGTCAGATTGTCGGAAGAGGAAAAGGCCGTTCTGGATCGTCGTGCCGCAGCGGCAGGGGTGAAGGCGGGGACACTTGTGAGGAAGCTCATCGCTGACGAGCCTCTCGTGACAGGAGCGGAGATTCTCTGCTACGTGGAGTCGCACCTGGGTGATAAGGGACTTCGGATCAAACCGGTCAAGAAAGGCGCATGAAGACCCGACCAGTTTTACTGGATTCGTCGTATTTGATCGATCTACTGAATGAGACTGCCGACGCGAAACCAGGTGCGGCGTGCGAGTGGCTCCGACGGAATCCGAAAGCCAAGCTTTGGATCAGTCCGGTGACTTGGGCGGAGGTGCTCGAAGGTGCCGAAAATGCCGAGGCCGTGAGGGATTTCATGAAGGTCTTCCAATGGCAGGGGATCCATCACGCCCATGCCGAAGCTGCAGCAAAGCTCCAGCGGCGTGCACCCAAGCGGATGGGCGAGAACGATGCCTGGCAGGCCGCCGTTGCCTTGTGCATGGGCGGCATCGTGCTCGGCCACGATCCGAAGGCATTCGCCCGATTAGGCGATGCCTACGTGGATCATCGGGCGTGAATCAATTCACCGCGTCTTCGCATCGTCCTCGATCCATTTCCACAGCGAGTCGAGTCCGGCTTTGATCTCGGCTTTCGAGTCGGCGAGCTCACCACCCGGCGCGGCTTTGCCAAACAGGTAGAACTTGATCTTCGGCTCGGTGCCGGAGGGGCGGACGGCAAAGCTGCGGCCATCGGCGAGATCGACGAAGATCATCTTTTCCTTCGGCAGGAGGTCGCCTTCCTGGTCGAAGAGGTCTTGTTTCGAGAAATCGCGGACCTTCGCCACGGCGGAACCATCCACTGTCTGCGGCGGATTGGCCGAGTAGGAATTCGCAAGCGCTTGGATCTTTGCGGCTCCATCAGCTCCTTCCATGACGAGGGACTTTCCGCCTTCGAGATGATAGCCGTATTGGGTGTAAATTTCATCCAGCAACGCGGGCAGGGTCTTGCCGACCGATTTCGCGTAGGCGGCGACTTCGGCGAACATGACGGCGGCCCCGTTGCCGTCCTTGTCGCGCACGGCATCGGAGCCGAGATAGCCGTAACTCTCCTCGCCGCCGAAAATGAAGAAGCGCGAGTATTCGAGGCGCAGGGCGCGGGTTTGCGATTCCGTTAGAGAGCGGTAGTCGCCCTTCTTGTCGACCGGAATGGCGTCCTCGTATTTCTTCAACTTCGAGGCGATGTACTTGAAGCCGGTGAGCGTATCGACCAACCCGATGCCGAAGCCATCGGCGATGGCAGCCTGGAGCTCGGTGGTGACGAAGGTCTTGATGAGAAGCGCGCGGTTGCGGGTGGTGTCGTTCAGCCAGCCGAGGTCGAAGGCGGTCTTGACGCGATACCACGCCATCAGCGAGCCGATCTGGTTGCCGGTGAGAAGCTGCATTTTTCCGGCGGCGTCACGGACAGCGATGCCCATGCGGTCGCAGTCCGGGTCGGTGCCGATGACGATCTCCGCACCTTCCTTTTCCGCGAGGTCCATGGCCATCTTCAGGGCCGGGGCGTTCTCGGGATTTGGCGACTCGACCGTTGGGAAACGGCCGTCTTGGATGTCCTGTTCGGGCACGGTCAGCACCTCGAAGCCGAAGCCACGAAGCATCGGCACGATGAGGTGGCCGCCGGTGCCGTGGAGGTTGGTGTACACGACCTTGGTCGCGGCACCATCGAGCAGCTCGGGGCGCATCAGCAGGGTCTTGAGGCGCTCGTTATAGAGGGCGTCGAATTCCGCACCGAGGACGGTCACTTTCCCGCGCTGGGCTTCCGGAAGGGCGTCGTAGCGTTCACTGGTGATCGCATTCACCTCGGTGATGATCGCGGTGGCGTGGGGCTCCACAATCTGCGCGCCGTCATTGAAGTAGGCCTTGAAGCCGTTGTCGGTCGAGGGGTTGTGACTGGCGGTAAGGACGACGCCGGCATCGGCACGCAGTTCGCGAATCGCGAATGAAAGCTCGGGCGTGGAGCGCGGGCCTTCGAAAAGATAGGCGTCTGCCCCGAGGTCCATGCAGACCTTGGCGCAGAACTCGGCGAAATCGCGCGAGAAATGGCGGGTGTCGTGGGCGAAGACCAGCACCGGCTTGCGATCCGGTCCGGCGAAGCGCTTCGCGTAAATGACCAGCCCACGCACCGCGCGACCGACATTGAAAAAGTTCATCGTGGCGGTGCCGACGCAGGGATGCTCCGGGCGATCATTCGGGCCGCCCTGGCCTTGCTCGACCGAGGTCACCACCTTGCCGATCGTCCGACCGCGCAGGCCACCGGTGCCGAAGGCGAGGGTCTTGAAAAAGCGGTCGTTGAGCTCCTCCCAGTTTCCGCCGTCGACCAGTTCGGTGATCGAGCGCAGGGCCAGATCCCCAGCAGCGCCTGCCAACAGGGCTTCGATGTTGGTTTTGGCGGCGGCCAGCAGCTTGCCTTCGGCGACGGATGTTTCGAGTCGTGCGGTGAGATCGCTCATTTCGCGCTGGATGATAGAGATCCGAACAGGCATGGCAATCCCGCCCATGAGAGATCTTTTGAAAGCCGCCCTGGCCGCGCGGAAACTGCTCATCACCCCGGATACCAACGCGCTGCGCTTGGTGGATGGCGACGGCGATGACTTCCCGGGCGTGATCCTGGAGACCTTCGCGGATCGTTGGCTGGTCTCCACCGACGGTGGGCGCTTTCCACAGGGCTTCGAGCGTGAGGATCTCCCAGTTTACTGGAAGCGTCTCGATCAGCATCAAAAGGACGCGCCGGTCCATGTCTCCGGCCCGACCGTGGATGAGCCTTTCCTTATCCGGGAAAACTCCGCGGCCTTCGAGATCTCGTTCCAGTCCGGCTACTCGCAAGGCATCTTCCTCGATCAACGCGACAACCGCGCCGAGGTCCGGCGTCGCATGGGGCGGGGGATGCGCCTGCTGAACACCTTCGCCTACACCGGTGCCTTCTCGGTCGTCGCGGCACTCGGCGGGGCGGAAACGACCACGCTCGACCTCTCCCAGCCCTACCTCGACTGGGCGAAGCGGAACTTTTCCCACAACGCCCTCGATCCCGCCGCGCATCATTTCTGCAAGGGCGACACCTTCCACTGGCTGCGTCGTTTCGCGAAACAGGGTCGCCGCTTCGATGCCATCGTGCTCGATCCTCCGACCTTCTCCCGCGATGAAAAGGGCAAGGTGTTCCGCGTGGAAAGCGACTACGGCGAACTCGTCAGTCTGGCCCTGTCATGCCTGGAAAAAGGCGGCTGGCTGCTCTGCTGCACCAACTGCCGCAAGCTCTCGCACTTCGAGTTCGAGCGCCAGATCTCGGAATCTTCCACGAAGCGCCTCCAGCTCCGCCGCACGGAAAT
>Ga0209829_10002237_pt1 | contig 14805 bp, 12 predicted proteins | sample C_140205_EF_Meta_FD_187311 | JGI IMG/M metagenome (GOLD analysis project Ga0209829, IMG submission 187311) | Freshwater microbial communities from Lake Croche, Canada to study carbon cycling - C_140205_EF_MetaG (SPAdes) (version 2) | ecosystem: Environmental > Aquatic > Freshwater > Lake...
CCCAAAAAAAGATACCCAAAAGGGCCGAAATCCGCAAGCGGAAAAGGCCTTTCTGCAAGATTTGGCCGCTTGGCCGCGACTCTCTCATTCCGCATAACAAACCGGCGCGTTGACCAAAACAGAGCGTATTCTTAAGTTCAGGAAAATCGTGCTCTAGGAGAGATGCCGTGGATTCGACCTACTTCAAGCGTTTTCGGATGGACGCGGATCTGACGGCGACTCGCGGCTCGCCCCCCCTGCGGCCCTGGTACCGCTTCGTGCCGTGGAGCGAGGCACTGATCGACGTCCATGCCAGGGCCAAATTCCGTTCATTTCGTGACGAAATCGATGCGATGGTGTTTCCGTGCCTCGGAAACCTGGAGGGCTGCCGGCGACTGATGCGGGAAATCCGCAATAAACCGGGCTTTTTGCCGGATGCCACCTGGCTCATCGCATGTGGACATTCGCCGGAGGAGCTCCAGTGGTGCGGGACCATTCAGGGCGTTTCCGACGGCGTTTTTGGGCTCATCCAGAACATCGGCATTGTGCCTGGGCATCGGGGCATCGGTCTGGGCTCCTGCCTGATCGAGCAGGCGCTCGCCGGCTTCCGTGGCCGCGGACTACGCCAGGCCTCGCTGGAAGTGACCGCCGATAACCATCGCGCCGTCCGCCTCTATCAGCGACTGGGTTTCCGCCGCGTCCGCACCGTGTACAAAGTGGTGGACGGCAGCACGGCGGACGCCCCCGCAGCGGGGAGTGGCGTTCCGCTGGCGGCCGTGGCCGAAGCAGCTCATGCCTAGTCATGCCAGTGATGCCAGTCATGCCTAGTCACGCCGTCGCGTGATCAATGCTCCAATGATCCTGTTCCCATGTTCCCGCTTGCAAACGAGTGCCCGTGAAGCAGACTCTTTTCTCGACGACCCTCGACAACGGCATTGTGTTGCTCGGCGAGGAACTGCCTGGTCTCGAATCGGTGGCCATCGCCTTTCACACGCCGGCCGGCGCCCTTCATGATGGGCCGGGCCGCTGCGGATTGGCAACGCTCTCGGGTGAGATGATGCTGCGTGGCGCGGGCAGCCGGAGCAGCCGCCAGATCATCGAGGATCTGGAGGGCTCAGGCGTTCAGTGGGCCCAGGCCGTCTCCACGAGCCATGCCAGCTTCTCAGGCGCCATGGTTGCCAGGCAGCTTACCGACGCCCTTCCCATTTATGCGGACATCCTGCGCAGCCCGCTTCTCACCGAAGAGGAGCTGGAAAACGCGCGACAAATGGTGCTCCAGAATCTGGCCGGCACCGAAGACGATCCTGCCCATCGGGCCATACTGGCGCTCCGCGAGATCCATTATCCAGCGCCGTGGGGCATGCCTTCGGAGGGGCTGTCCGCTGATGTGGAGCGGCTCACTGTCGATGACGTGCGAGCATTCGTGGCCGCCCACGTGCGGCCCCAGGGCAGCATCATTGCCATCGCCGGCCGCATCGACTGGGACGATTTCGTGCCGCGTGTCGAGCGGTTGTTCAGCGACTGGGCCCCCGTTGCCTCCGCGACGGTCACGCCGGGCCCACGTGGACCGCGGGTCACGCATGTGCCCCACGACTCTCAGCAAACGCACATCGCGCTCGCATGGTCGGTGCCGCCATACCACTCCGATGCCTCCTACGAGGCCACGGCCGCGTTGGCAGTTCTCGGTGGCGGCTCCAGTTCACGGCTCTTCTCCGAGGTTCGAGAGCGCCGCGGCCTGTGCTACAGCGTCTCTGCCGGATACCAAACGCATCGCGACTTCGCCATGGCGTTGTGCTACTCGGGCACGACGGCGGCACGCGCCCAGGAAACCCTCGACGTCATGCTGGCCGAGATCCACCGCCTGCCAGGCACGATCCAGGAGGCGGAACTTGAGCGAGTGAAGGCTCGGGCCAAGAGCGGCCTGGTGATGCAGCAGGAATCGAGCGCGGCGAGGGCCGGAGCGATCGCGCGGCAGTGGTACCATCTCGGCAAGGTCCGCAGGCTGGCAGAGGAGCTTGACCGCTACGACCAGCTTAGCGTGCGATCGATCGAGGCCTGGCTGTCGGCCCATCCGGTCTGCGATCTCTCGGTCGTGTCGCTGGGTCGCGAACCACTGGAGGTGCGGGATGCGGTTTCTGCGTGAATGTCTCGACAATGGCCTGGAAATCATCGCCGAGGTGACCGATGGCGGCCTCTCCACGAGCGTCGGTTTCTTCGTCCGCACCGGATCGCGTGATGAATCGGACGAGCTGTGGGGGGCGAGCCATTTCCTCGAACACATGGTCTTCAAGGGCACCTCTGATCTCTCCGCCGACGAGATCAACCGGCGGTTTGACTGGATGGGTGCCAGCGCCAACGCCTTCACGAGCGAGGAGGACACGGTCTACCATGCCGCCGTGCTGCCGTCGCAGCAGCATGAAGCGGTTGATCTGCTCGCGCGGATGATGCGGCCGGCCCTGCGCGAGGAGGATTTCGCAACCGAAAAGCTCGTCATCCTGGAAGAGATCCGGATGTACGACGACCAGCCCCCGTTCGGCGCCGACGATCGCTGCCGGGCCGCTTTTTTCGGACGCCATCCGCTGGCGCGAAGCGTGCTGGGCACCGTCGAATCGATCGAGTCGCTTCCGGTGGAGCTGATGCGGGACTACCACCTCCGGCGGTACAGCCCTGGAAACATCGTCCTGGCGGCCACGGGCGCAGTCGACTTCCCGGCGCTCGTCGCATCTGCCCAGCGACTCTGCGGCGACTGGCAGCCGCACGCCACGCCCGAACGCCGTCGGCCGGTGTCCGCGATTCCCCATCAGCACCTCGAGCACATTGTCCGCTCCACGGCCACCCTCGAATACGCGGTGCGGATGTCGGCGGGCCCGGCCGGCGACGACGATGACCGTTTCGCCGCGAAGCTCTTGGCCGTGGCGTTGGGTGATGAATCGGGCAGCCGACTCTACTGGGCACTGGTCGACTCCGGGGATGCCGAACATGCCTCCTGCCATCACCACGACTTTCTCGATGCCGGCCTGATGATCACGCAGCTCTCCTGCGACGCCGCTGACGTTGTCCCCCTCCTGGACAGGATCCTGGAGGTGTATCGGGCGGCAGCCGTGAATGGCATCGGAGGGAGGGAGTTTGAACAGGCCCGCAACAAACTGGCCGGCCGCGTCGTGCTGGAAGGCGAACGCCCACGGCGGCGGCTCTTCCACGTGGGGCTCGAATGGGCGCATGGCGGTATTTATCGGTCTGTGGCCGATAATCTCAGGATCATCGAGGGGCTCTCGATCGATGATCTCAGACGTGTTCTCGACCGCTGGCCACTCGAAGGCCCCGGAGTGACCGTGCTGGCCGGCCCCGCCGCTGCAGAGACTTCCACTCCGCCGGCTGTGCGTGCATAATGTCGGGCGATTCGGGATGGGCGAGGCGCGAAACCCGCTGACCACCAACGCCCGACAGCGGTTCAGGTGCCACTTCTTTCCCCAGCCGACCACATGCTCTCATCATGACATCCATGCCACTCGTGCCCCTCTTTGCGAATCGTTGGCTTGTCGCCATCCCTCCCATCTGGCTGCTGGGAGCCGGTGCGCTGATCACGCTGCTGGTGCTGGCACTGGCCTGGGCCGCCCTTCTGGTCGTCTGGCCCCGGGCCGCCGCCGAAGCCCGCACGAGCCTGCGTGATGGTTTCGCCGGCCCGTTGGCGTGGCTCCTGCTGACACTCTCGGGGGTGGCCATCGCCTGTGCGCCGCTGGTGCCCATCGGGCAGATCTGGAGATCGTTGGTGCGGCTGTCGGCACCCGACACCGCTTCGGTCACCGTGAACGTGGCCCCCGGCGCGGCGCTCCAGGAAATTGCGATCCCCCTGCGGCCGCAGGAACTGGCCTCCCTCGAACTCAAGAGCGATGCGCCGCTCATCGTGCGCACCCAGCAGCCGATCGAGGGCTTCGCGCTCACGAAGGTGCCCGATGTGGAACTGGCCGCTTCGACTCCCTGGCACTGGAACCGCAGCGAAGGGGCCACGAATCCGTTTCTGGGCGCCCAGGCCAAGCTTGAAGCAACCAACGGCTCCGACAAGCCCGTTCAACTCACCGTGAGCTGGCGGCTCGTGCCGGAGTTTCCCCAGGCGGCGATCCTCCCCTGGACGGTGATCACACTCCTTTCGCTCAGCACCGCCTACGGACTCTTCAGGCTCGTGCCACGCCGCATCGCGGCAGTCGCCTCGGCGACGACCAAGGAGGCGATCGGGCAGCCCATCTTCTCGGTGGCACTGATCGTGGGTGCCGTCCTGCTCCTGGCATTCATCGTCATTCCGTACAACACGTTCGGCGAAGACGTGAAGATGCTCAAAGACAGTGGGCTCACTCTCATCAAGGTGCTCGCGCTGCTGGTCGTCGTATGGACCGCGAGCGTGTCTGTGGCCGAGGAGATCGAGGGGCGGACCGCGCTCACGGTGCTCTCAAAGCCGCTCACACGGCCGCAGTTCATCCTCGGAAAGTTTGCCGGACTGGTGCTGGTGGCACTGCTCGTGTTTCTCATCCTCGGCACCGTGCTCCTGACATCGACGAGCCTCAAGCTTGTCTACGACGCCCGCGAGGGGGCAAAGCTCGACCCGATCTGGCGGGACTGCGCCGACGAGATGATCACGGTGGTGCCTGGGCTCGTGCTCTCACTGCTTGAGACGATCCTGCTGGCGGCGGTAAGCCTGGCCGTATCCACCCGGCTGAGCATCGTGCCGAATCTGATTATCTGCTTCACGATCTACGCCCTGGGCCATCTCGTGCCACTGATCGTGCAATCGAGCGTGGGAAAGATCGCGGTCGTCCGCTTCGTGGGGCAACTGTTCGCCACGATCCTGCCTGTGCTCGAACACTTCACGATCGAAGCCGCTGTCGTGGGCGGCGTGCCCGTGCCCTGGAGCTATCTGGGCTGGGCCGCGCTCTATGCCGGCCTCTATTCGGCCGTGGCCCTGCTCGTGGCGCTGGTCCTCTTCCAGGACCGCGACCTGGCCTGAGTCGCCGACTCCACGCTCGAGGAGCGTTGGGCCACCTCGGCCCAACGCGACGAGGCTTCTGCCAGTCTCGACGGCCATTGCTTTCTGCGCCTACCGCATGACGCCCGTGCTCCCCGCCACTCCGACCATGCCCGAGCCATCACTGGCACCACCGGGCAGCTGCCAGCTCCCTGACTCGGGCGATCGACGGGCCTGGGCCTGGGCCTTGCCGTCGAGGAAAAAGAGCACGCCGTCGCGGAGCCGCCGCTCGATCCGCGGCCCCACCTCGACTCCGAATATGCCCGCCTGCTGGCTACGGCCCAGCGAGGTTTTGAGTTCGAGCACCTCGCGGCCCATGTCGTGATCACTCGACATGCCCAGCCCGCCGACCCATTTCGCAGGCCCTTCGTGGACCACGGCCGGATCTGCCTGCACGCCGGCCGAAAGATTGAACCCCTCGATACGGCTCTTCAACTCGGCTGCCAGCGAATCGGCGCCGCGATCGCGGCCCGAGGGTCCATTCACGATCACATCCAATGGCACCCCGAGCGGGGGCTCTGGCTCGTCCTCACTCCCGGCAATCTCCTGCAGAAACGATGCGATCGATCCGCCCCCCGAGAATTCTTCGAGGCCAAACCCATCGAACACGACCGGAGGCGGCGCCGATTCGGCGGCGACGGTCGTGGCAGGTGAAGCGGTGGCAGGTGCAGCCATGGCCGACGCGCCCGCCCCGCAGCAGGCCGCCAGCATCGCGATCAGGATTGCACTGGTACGGTGCATGCTCTGGGCTCCCGGTGCCGGGCGACCCATCCGCCCCGCCGCATGTGTATCGGCAGCCGCTGGCCACGATCACACCCCAATACCAATCGCCCCAGCGGTCGCCGCCGATCGTACGGACTGGGCAAGCTCAGGCCGTTTTTCGGCTTGGGAAGGCGGGGGCAACGATACCCGGATGCAACGGCAGCGACACGATCGGTGCCGTGTTCCCCAGTCGGTTGCAGACGAGCCCATCCAGCACCCGCATCGCGATCTCGAGCGCCGCCGCGCCGGCGGCCGCCGGCACGAGGGCCGACCGCCGCGACTGCACCGCGGCGAGAAAATCGTCATGCTCGCAGGCGATGGCATTCGCCTCGGGGACCGCGAGAGTTTCCCGGGGCAGGATGTCCGTGAAAAAACGGTCCTTGAGCGCTGCCCGATCGGCCGGCGGCACGGCTGTGGCGACGAATTCACCACGTTCCACCGCTGGCGACGCCGCCACCACCTCGACCGTCTTGGCGTTGAAGTCGGCCGCAACGACCGCTTGGGTGCCCCAAAGCGACACGCACCGGCGGAGCGTGGGATGGATCCGCGAGGCGGAGAGGTCGGCGATCATGCCAGACGAAAAAAGCAACCGGGCCCGCACGGCATCCTCATGGCCGCCCGTGGCCGACAGGCCATGCGACTCGACCGACATGAGCTCCCCTGGTTCGAGTGAGAGCACCAGATCGATGTCGTGGATCATGAGATCGAGTACGACCCCCACGTCGAGCGAACGAAACGTGAAAGGTGCCAGCCGCGACGACTCCACCGCCACGACCCTCCCGCATCGCTCGACAGCCATCTGCCAGGCCGGATTGAATCGCTCCACGTGCCCCACGGCGACCACGCGGCCGTGCCGACGGGCGACGGTCACGATGCTCTGGGCCTCGGCGACGGTGGCGGCGATCGGCTTCTCGATGAGCAGGTCGAGACCGGCCTCCAGCAGCGGCACCGACACGGCGGCATGCAGATATGTGGGCGCGGCGACCACAACAGCGTCGGCCACGCCACAGAGTTCCTGAGGCTCCGCCAATGCCCTGCATCCATACGCCTCCGCGACACGCTGCCGGGACTCCGGCACCGGATCGACCACGGCCACGAGTTCGACATCGGTCCGGGCGGCAAGCAGCCGCGCATGGATCGACCCCAGATGCCCACAGCCCACCACCGCAATCTTGAGCCGGCTCATGCTGCCCTCCTTTGTTCCCGGGCGCGTCCGTGCCGCCCTTCTTGTTGCTGCGAGAGAAATTCGAGGAGTTGCATCACATCCGGCAGGAGCAACCCCTGCGACCGCAGGATTTCACGGGCCGGTTCCAATCCCACCTTGGCCCGGTACAGCAAGCGATGCGCTTCTGTCACCGCCTCGATCGACTCGCGAGCGAAGCCTCCGCGTTTGAGGGCCACCACGTTGATGCACCGCGGGCGGGCCGGCAGCCCCTCGCTGAGCATGAAGGGAGGCACGTCGTGGAGCACACGAGAGAGTCCGGCCACGAACGACCAGGCACCGATCGTCACCCAGTGATGGACGGCAACGGCCCCGGACAGCGATGCCCGCGAATGCACTCGCACATGCCCGCCCAGCAGCGTGCCGTTGGCCAGGGTGCAATGATCGCCGATCCGGCAGTCGTGCGCCACATGGCTGCAGGCCATCAGGAAATTGGCATCGCCGATCGACGTTATGCCGTCTTCCTTCTCCGTGGCCCGGTTGATCGTGACTCCCTCGCGAATGACGTTGCGATCGCCGATGACGACGCGTGTCGGCGTGCCTCGAAAGCTCACGTCCTGCGGCTCTCCGCCCAGCACGGAGTTTGGAAAGAGGTGATTGCGTTCGCCGATACGGACATCGCCCATGATGGTGACATGGCTCTCGAGAATCGTGCCCCTGCCGATCACGGCGTCCCCAGAAACCGAGCAAAAAGGACCGATTCGAACGTCCTCTCCGAGCTCGGCGCCGGGCTCGACCAGCGCCGACGGGTGGACTACCGCCGGCAGGCCTCGCAGCGTCGGTACCCGCGCCGGCGCACCGTCCCGCATCGGCAACGTGGCATCGAAATCGTCCATGCCGCTCATTTCCTTTGGGGATCACTGGGCTTCAAGGGACGCTCACTGGCTCACGCCGACACGAGCGGCTGGCAGGTGGCCGCGAGCTGGGCAGCGAGGGCACCGTTGAGCCTGTGCCCACTGCGGCACGCGCGGATATGAGCATGGATCGGCCGCCCGGCCAGCGACAGGTCGCCCACCAGATCGAGAACCTTGTGCCGCACGCACTCGTCAGGCCAGCGGAGCGTGTTGCCGATCGGGCCCGTGGGCCCGAAGATCAACAAGTCGCCTGTGGTGGCGGCGAGGCCGCAGCCGGCGGCACGCAGCCGCTGGGCATCTTCGGCCGGCAGGAATGTGCGGGCGGCGGCAAGCCCTGAGCGGTAGGCGTCCGGACTCACCAGCAGCGACAGCTGCTGCCTGCCGATAGGCCCGGGCCCGTAGTCCAATTCATAGTCCACCGACATCCCGGCAAACCGGGGGGGCGAGGCCTCGATCCAGGATGATTCATCGCCGACGCGCATGACCGTGTCGACGACGATCGGGTCGACGGGATCTGCCAGATCCTCGCCTCCGACCGCGTCGATCGCCTGCACGAAGGCAAGCGCCGAGCCATCGAGGCCGGGCATCTCCTCGCCGTGCACCTTCACAACGCAACAGTCGATCCCCAGGCCGGCCAACGCACTGAGGAGATGTTCCACCATCTCCACGCGGGTGCCATCCACGCAAAGATTCGTTCGACTTGAAGCCTCGATCCTCCGCGCCACCACGGCGGGAATACGGACCGGGGCACACAGGTCTTCCCGCACAAACACCACGCCCGTGCCAGCCGCAGCAGGCTCGAGACTGACTAGATTTTCACGCCCGCTCCAGTATCCGAAGCCCGAGACGGACACCGGCCTCCGAAGCGTGCGCTGCAACCGCGGGCGTGTAGTGGCATGGGGCATGGGGACACATCCGGCGCCCGATCCTCGGCGCCTCCGGGGGAAAGTCAGGAGAAGGCAAAACGCTACCGGGTGCGCGGCGGCGCGCCACCGGGACGACCGCTCTGGTCAGCGACCGCCGCGCCATTGAGCATCTTGAGGATGTCGGGCGTGATGTCGTTGCCGGCCTCGTAGTGGACGATCGGCTTCGTGATGCCCCGCAGGATCTGGTTGCGATCGGCGCCGTCGACCGGATCGCCGTCAAACCGAAATACCACCGCAATGCCATGATCGCGGGCGAACTGCCCGACGGCCTTCTCAACCTCGGTGTACACCTGCAGGTAGACCTTGGCTTCCCGTTCCATGAAATCCTTCTTCTGAAGCTGTGCGTTGACGTTGAAATCGCCCTGCCCCTTGGCGATCTCGGCTTCCAGCTTCTTGTATTCTGGCGTACCGACATTGAAACCCTTGAGCTGCTCCATCAGGCCGTTGATGCGGTCGCGATCACCCTTGAGGGCATTTTCCGCGACCATCACCTCGTCCTTCATCTTGTCCATGGCGGCCTTGAATCGGATATGGTTCTTGAAGATGTAGCCGACGTCGATCACTGCGACGTGGGACAACGGGCTTGCGGGACGGGCCTGCCCTTGCGGCGGTGCCGGCTGTGCCGGCGCGGCAACGGGGGCTTGGCCGAAGGCGGAAAGCTGCGACAGGGCCACGACGGCCGCACACACGATACTGGCGAGTTGCCTGTTCACGGAATGCACTCCTTGCTGGTTTTGACGGGCGTGGAATCCACGGTGCCGACCGGTCGCCGCCGAAACAATTCCGGGGCAGCCGCGGGTTCGAGGGCGGCGGGATGATGGCGATCCGCCCCCGGCGGCTCAAGGCCAAAAATCGGCACGAAAAGAAACGCCAGCAGAGAACTGGAAGGATTGTGGGCTGGATCGGCTCCGGGGAGTTTGGGGATCGCCCAAGGGAGTAATCCACCAATCCCGGCATTCTTGGCGTTTCTTTGCCCGACTACTTGGGCGGATCGAGCACGACATCGAGGGTTAGCTCGGCGCCGTCGCGCACCACCACCACCGGCACTGTCTCCCCGCCCTTGTGCTTGCGCAGCGCGCTGTCGAAATCCTCGAGCCCCGTGACGGCGCTCCCGCCCAGTCGCACGATCACATCCCCTCCCTTGAGCCCGCCGCGGGCCGCGGGGGAGTCCTTCGTGGCGCCTGTGATGGCGTAGCCCTTCCCGGGCTTGCCGAAGTCGGGAATGCTTCCGAAGTAGGGGCGGTCGCCGTCCCCGCGGGCAAACTGCTTCGACGCCACCTCGATGTAGGCAGGACGATCTGGTGCAGTGGCCAGATCCCGCACGATGTCCGCCACCAGACGGGCGATCCGCACCATGCCGTCATAGTTGATCTTCTCGGCGGTGTCGGTGGGACGGTGGTAATCGGAGTGCGACCCCGTGAACAGGTGCAGCACGGGGATTTTCTTCGCGTAGAAGCTCGAATGATCGCTCGGCCCGAACCCCCCCGGCTCCTTCGCCACCTCAAATCGGTGGACCCCGGCAAGCCGGTCCACCATGGCGTCGAGGCCGGTGCCGGTGCCAGTGCCGTGCACGACGATCTTGTCGCCTTCGAGCCGTCCCACCATGTCGAGATTGATCATGGCAACTGTCTCCGCCAACGGCACCGCCGCGTTGGCCGCGTAGTGGGCGCTGCCGAGCAAGCCACGCTCCTCTCCCGAAAAAGCCAGGAAGACGATCGTCCGCGGAAATGGCCCCTCCTGTTTGAGCATGCGCGCCACCTCTACGAGCAGGGCGGTGCCGCTGGCGTTGTCGTCGGCACCGTGGTGCACGACATGCTCGCCGGGCGCCGCCGAATTGGCGCCGCCGTAGCCGAGGTGGTCATAATGCGCGCCCAGCACCACCGTTTCCGGCCGCGCATGGCGCGATGCCTCGTCCGGACCGGGCTTCGGCCATCCGGTGCCGGGCAGCATCGCCATCACGTTTCTGCCCTGCGTTTCGACACGTTCGATCCCCGTCTCGCCGCGGATACGCCAGCCGACGAGCGCTTCGCTCTGCGGCGACAGCGACTCATCGATTCCTTTCTGGATCGTGTCGAGAGTGCGGCCAAGAGCGGCCTTCACCACGTCGTCGATCACCGCACGGCGGACGTGCAGGATTGGCATCGTCCGCCGCTCCGAGCCATCTCCGGCCCGGGTGAAGGCCATGAGCGTCTCGCCGTCCGCGTCGGCGTCGTTGCAGAAGATGACGCCTCCGACCTCATGCTCCGAGGCGTTGGCCACCTTGCGGGACAGCGCCGCGTACTGCGAAGCCTGATTGCCGTCGAACACGCTGTGTGGGTTGTCCTTTTGCGGCTCCTGTCGCAAAAGAACCGCCGCTGCCCCCTTCGCCCCTGCCTCCTTCGTCCCTGGGCCGTGCAACCCGGGCACCGCGACTGCAAGCGGCCCATAGTCGTCGTAGTGCTCCGCCGGCGCCGTGATGCCATAGCCGGCAAACACCAGCGGCAGGTCAAACCTGCCAGCACCGCCTGCGGCCAGTGGCGTGAAGTCCTTGCCCAGTTCGAGCGGGATCGTCCGCGGCTTGCCGTCGTCCCCCGGGGGCCCCACGAGTTCGGCCGTGTTGCTGGCGGCAGGCCCGAGCTTTGCGTCGAGCGTCATCCCGAACGTCTGAAAGAGGCTACCCCCACCGCTGCCCCCACCGCTACCGATGGTCGTGGCAGTGGCCGGCGGGGTATCCAGGCCACCTGGGCCGGCGTCGGCAGGCCCTACTTCGATCCTGGTCAGCCCGATGTCGGCCAACTGTTTGGCAACCCAGTCGGCGGCCTGCTCGATGCCCTGGGTGCCGGGCCCGCGTCCCTCCCGCTCAGGTGCCGCCAGCCATTCCACCGCGGCCTGCAGCCGAGTGCGCAGCGCTGGATCATCGGGCGTCGCCGCCATGACCGTGGTCGCCAGCACCAACACGATTGTGAGCAAGCCATGAGAAAAAAACTTTTTTGTCGGCATCGAACGACCCTTGGGGATAGGCCGCCCCACCACGGGGCCGGTCTGTCTGGTATTTTAGCGGCCCCGCCCCGCCGAGCGATGGAAGCGGTAGAATCGGCCCCCAGCCAGCGTCCGAGCAGCAGCCTGCTCGTCATTCGCCCGCAACTCTCGATGGAGGAGCATCGTCCGTGCCATCCCTTTACGTGATTCAAGGCAGAAATCGCGGCACTCGCTACGATCTGGCGCAGCACGAGGGGGCTATGAGCATCGGCCGGGATGCAGGCAACTTCGTCCAACTGGATGACAACGAGGTCTCCAGACGGCACGCCGAGATTCGCCGGGTGGGTGCGACCCTGGTGGTGGGCGATCTCAAAAGTTCCAACGGCACCTGGCTCAACAATCGCAAGATCGAGCGGGCGGAACTGGCCAGCGGCGATCACGTTCAGGTGGGCCGCACCATCATGGTCTATGCCAGGGACAGTGCCGACGAGCCCGTTGTCGGGCGTGTGGAGATCGTGCCAGACTCGGATGCGCCTGACGGCTCGCGGATCGTCCGCACGCTCCGCGACTCCGAAGCGATGCTTCCGGATGACACCCAGAATCGCTGGCTGGCGCGGGCACGCAGCAACGTGCAGGTGATGTATCGCACGGCGCTCGCCGTCAGCCACACCCTCGACATCGACGAACTCCTCAGTCGCATCCTGCAACTCGTCTTCGAGTGGGTGGAGGCCGACCGCGGCTGTGTCATGCTCCTCGACCCCGAATCGAAGCAGCTCCGCACGAAGGCCCGCCGCGACCGCGGCGTGGGGCAGGCCACGTCGATGGCGATCAGCCGCACAATCCTCGACTACGTGCTCGAGCGCGGCGAGGGCGTGCTCACGAGCGATGCCCAGGACGACGACCGCTTTAGCGGCGGACAGAGCGTCGTGCGCACCGGCGTGCGGGAGGCGATCTGCGTGCCGATGCAGGGGCGTTACGGCACAGTCGGCGTGATCTATGTCGACACGTCTGTGCCACTGGGCGACGCGGTCGAGGCCGGGCAGCGGAAATTCACCGACGAACACCTCAGGCTCTTAGTCGCCATCGGCCATCAGGCGGCGTTGGCGGTCGAAGACACCACGTATTATTCCGCGATGGTGCAGTCGGAGCGACTCGCCGCCATCGGGCAGACGATCGCCACGCTCTCCCACCACATCAAGAACATTCTGCAGGGCATCCGCGGAGGAAGCTACCTGGTGGACATGGGGCTGAAAGACGACGACCTCGCAGTGCTGCGCAAGGGCTGGGACATCGTCAGTCGCAATCAGAACAAGATCTCGTCGCTCGTCATGGACATGCTGTCTTTCAGCAAGGAACGGGAGCCTGATCCGGTGCCATCCGATCTCGTGGCCGTCATCTCCGACATCGTGGAAACGGTGCAGCAGCGGGCGACCGAGCTCAACGCGACGATCACGTGGGCGCCGCCGACCGACCTCCCCCGCCTGCTCTTCGACCCCGAGGCGATGTCCCGCGCCATTCTCAACGTGGTGACCAATGCACTCGACGCGGTCGAACAGCGTGAGGCTGCCGCCGTGGTGATCGGCGTGGAATGCGACCAGACTGCTGCACTCGTCCGTATCACCATCAGCGACAACGGCGCTGGCATGGAGCCGGAAACCCTGGCAGACATCTTCAATCTGTTCGTGTCGACGAAGGGAGAACGCGGCACCGGGCTCGGATTGACCGTGAGCCGCAAGATCCTGCGCGAGCATGGCGGCGACATCCGCGTCACCAGTCGGCCCGACGAGGGGAGCACATTCGTGCTGGAATTCCCTTGTCGCTTGGGAGAAGACTGGCAGCCAGACGCCATCGCCGAAGACGGCGCAACAAGACTGGGGCCGTCATGACCAATTCGACTGTCATCCCAGTCTTCGACCCGGTCCGGCCGGCCGCCGCATCATTGCCGGCTGCCGGGGCAATGCCCGCGAGCGCCCCGCCGCCCCCCCTGCCGATCTCGGCGGTGATCATCACCTTCAACGCCGCCGCGCACATCGACGAAGTGCTCCGGTCGCTGGCGATGTGCGACGAGCGGCTCGTGCTCGACTCGGGCTCAACCGATGGCACGGTGGACATCGCTCGGGCAGCAGGCGCCCGCGTCGAGCACCAGCCGTTCCTGGGCTACGGTCTGCAGAAGCGGCGGGCCGTTGTCTTGGCAACACACGACTGGATTCTTTCGCTCGATGCGGACGAGATCCTTGACGCGGAGGCACAGGCGGCCTGCCGCCACCTGGATCTGGCGAATCCGTCCCACTGCTGGTCGATCTGGCGGCGCACCTTTGTCGGCCAGCGCGAGATCCGTCACGGAGCGTGGCGGGGTGAACGCGTGCTCCGCCTCTTCAACCGTCGCACGGCAGGCTTCAAGGCGTTTGCCGTCCACGAATCGGTGGAATCACGGCATGCTCCCAGGCTCCTCGCCGGCTCGATTCTCCACTTCGGTTTTACCGACTGCCGCGACGTGCTGGCGAGGTCGCTCCGCTACGCGCCGCTGAAGGCCGGCATCATGAGATCCAACGGACAGATGGCGCGTGTCTGGATGCTGCCGCTCCGCGGGCTGGCGGCGTTCCTGAAAAGCTACGTGCTCCGCAGCGGCTGGCGCGACGGTGCCGTCGGCTACGTGGTCGCGATTGGGCGGGTGATCGATTCCGTCCTGCCGCGAGCGATGCTCATCATGGGGGATGCCGACATCGCGGCCCAGGCCTCGGCCGCTGCTCCCGACGTGCTCCCCGCCAGCATCGATACGGCCCCCGTGGAGTGATCGCTGGCTTTGCCACGCTGGTCATCAACCTGCCAGGCGGCCCTGAATGGCAGCACGTTTCCCAACGTGCTGATTCTTGTGGCAGCGAGTTTCCAACTTGCTGATTCCGACAAGATGAAATCTTGTCACCACAGGGAGGGAGAGATGGAATAAGAAGAAGGAACTGGTCTCAGCCTTTTGTGGCAGCGAGTTTTCAACTTGCTGATTCCGACAAGATGAAATCTTGTCACCACAGGGAGGGAGAGATGGAATAAGAAGAAGGAACTGGTCTCAGCCTTTTGTGGCAGCGAGTT
>Ga0209829_10002238_pt1 | contig 14801 bp, 10 predicted proteins | sample C_140205_EF_Meta_FD_187311 | JGI IMG/M metagenome (GOLD analysis project Ga0209829, IMG submission 187311) | Freshwater microbial communities from Lake Croche, Canada to study carbon cycling - C_140205_EF_MetaG (SPAdes) (version 2) | ecosystem: Environmental > Aquatic > Freshwater > Lake...
GATGTCGGAAGATTTAACGGATTATTTACAGGAAAAGGGCGTTCGCGTACGTTACTTACACTCTGAGGTAGATACTCTGCGCCGAGTCGAGCTTCTGCGCGAGCTTCGCAGTGGTGAATATGATGTTCTTATCGGGATCAACTTGCTACGCGAAGGGCTCGATCTACCTGAAGTCTCACTGGTGGCAATTCTCGATGCCGATAAAGAGGGATTCCTCCGCTCTGCAACGTCACTGATTCAGACCATTGGACGTGCTGCTCGAAATGTTTCAGGTGAAGTACATATGTATGCCGACAATATGACTGCATCGATGGCCAAGGCGATAGATGAAACTAATCGTCGTCGCGCGAAGCAGGTCGCCTATAACCTCGAGCGGGGCGTGGATCCACAGCCACTGCGAAAGAAGATTTCAGATATCACAGATCTGATTGCGCAAGAGAGCGATGATACCGACGACATCATGGCCGCTCTCAAGGGTAAGAAATCCGCGGCCGTTCTACCGTTCTCGTCGAAGTCAACTGACTCTATGCCGCGCCAAGAACTGATTGCGTTGATAGGCTCCCTCACCGAACAGATGCGTGGTGCGGCAGATCAGCTCCAGTTCGAACTTGCTGCTCGTCTACGCGATGAGCTAAAAGAATTAAAGCGTGAACTTCGCGGAATGGATGAGGCTGGTACATGAGCATCGATAAGTTAGTAGTTCGTGGAGCTCGCGAACATAACCTCAAAGATGTATCCATCGAACTACCTCGCGATGCGCTTATCGTCTTTACTGGGCTTTCGGGCTCTGGTAAATCAAGCCTTGCCTTCGACACCATCTTTGCAGAAGGTCAACGTAGATATGTGGAGTCACTCTCTGCCTACGCACGCCAATTCCTAGGTCAGATGGATAAGCCAGATGTCGATTTTATTGAAGGTCTATCTCCTGCTGTCTCTATCGATCAGAAATCAACAAATCGAAATCCGCGTTCTACAGTCGGGACAATCACCGAGGTCTATGACTATTTCAGATTGCTCTTTGCACGTGCTGGTCGCCCGCACTGTCCAAAGTGCGGCAAAGCAGTCTCGCGTCAGAGTCCACAACAGATTGTCGATCAAATTCTTACAATGCCCGCTACAACAAAGTTTCAAGTATTAGCTCCAGTAATCCGCGAACGTAAGGGCGAATTTGTCGATCTCTTTGCAGAGTTAGTGACACAGGGGTATTCGCGCGCTCGTGTTGATGGCGAGACAATCCAACTGACCGAGCCACCTAAGCTGAAGAAGCAAGAGAAGCACACCATCGAGGTAGTAATCGATCGCCTCACTGCGAAAGCTGAGAGTAAGTCACGTCTGACAGATTCCATTGAAACGGCACTCAAGCTCGGAAATGGACTCGTACTGCTCGACTTTGTTGATGCAAAGGGCCCTGAAAAGGAACATACCTATAGCGAGCACCTGGCCTGCCATGATTGCAATCTATCTTTTGAGGAGCTCGAACCACGATCATTCTCATTTAACTCACCCTTTGGCGCATGCGCTGAATGCTCAGGTATAGGAACAAAACTTGAAGTCGATGAAGAACTCATCATTCCCGATGATTCAATCTCGATTAATGAGGGTGCCATTGCGCCATGGGCGGGAGGACAATCTTCTGAGTACTTCCTTCGTCTCCTTGACGCCCTCGCAACTGAACTGAAATTTTCGATGGATAACCCATGGAAGAAATTATCTGTCAAAGCCAAAGAGGCGATCATCAATGGTTTTGAGTATGAAGTCCACGTTAAGTACAAGAACCGTTATGGACGTGTTCGTAACTACTCAACTGGTTTTGAAGGTGTAGTTCCATTTATTCATCGTCGTCATGGCGAGACTGATAGTGATTACAGCCGCGATAAGTACGAGGCCTATATGCGCGAGACGCCATGTCCTGCTTGTAAAGGTGCGCGACTTAAGCCGGAAGTACTTGCTGTCACCCTTGGGGGAAAGAGCATTGCAGAAGTGTGCGCTCTCTCCATCGATGATTGTGCGACATTTTTAAAGCAGGTAACGCTCAATAAGCGTGAAGCACAAATTGCAGAACGAGTGATGAAGGAAGTACATGCGCGCCTCGGCTTCTTGCTCGATGTTGGGTTGGATTACCTTTCGCTCGATCGTCCAGCTGCGACACTCTCAGGGGGCGAAGCACAGCGCATCCGTCTTGCAACCCAGATTGGTTCCGGCCTAGTAGGCGTTCTCTATGTTTTAGACGAGCCATCCATTGGGCTACATCAACGCGATAACAGACGTTTGATAGAAACACTTACTCGCCTTCGCGATCTTGGAAATACCCTCATTGTTGTTGAACACGATGAAGAGACAATTCGAACTGCAGATTGGATCGTTGATATTGGCCCCGGAGCGGGCGAGCATGGTGGCAAGGTTGTCGTCTCTGGATCCTACGAAGAACTAATCGCATCGAAGGAATCTATAACCGGTGCATATTTATCTGGTCGTAAATCGATTGAAATTCCTGATAGTCGCAGACCTGTAGATCCGAAGCGCCAACTTGTTATCAAAGGCGCCAAAGAGAATAACCTCAAAGATATCGAAGTCTCGATTCCACTTGGACTCTTTGTATCAGTGACAGGCGTTTCGGGCTCCGGAAAATCCACGCTCGTAAACGATATTCTCTATACAACTCTTGCCAACAAACTCAATGGTGCACGGCTAGTTCCGGGTCGCCACCGGACTGTCACAGGTATCGATCAACTGGATAAGGTTGTACACGTCGATCAGTCACCTATTGGTCGTACTCCGCGTTCCAACCCTGCAACATATACAGGCGTCTTCGATAAGGTGCGCGCTCTCTTCGCTGAAACAACCGAGGCGAAAGTCCGCGGATATCAGCAAGGTCGCTTCTCCTTTAACGTCAAAGGTGGACGATGCGAGAATTGTTCAGGAGATGGAACCATCACCATCGAAATGAACTTCTTACCTGATGTCTATGTTCCTTGCGAAGTGTGTCATGGTGCCCGTTACAACCGTGAGACTCTTGAAGTCCATTACAAGGGTAAGACAATTGCTCAAGTTCTCGATATGCCAATTGAAATTGCTCACGAGTTCTTCGAATCCGTTCCCACCATTGCGCGCTATCTCAAGACTCTCTGCGATGTCGGCCTGGGCTATGTACGCCTTGGCCAATCAGCTCCAACGCTTTCGGGTGGTGAAGCCCAGCGCGTCAAGCTCGCTACTGAACTGCAACGGCGCTCAACCGGACGCACGATCTATGTTCTCGATGAGCCAACGACAGGTCTGCACTTTGAAGATGTCAATAAACTCTTAGGAGTTCTTAAGCGTCTGGTTGAATCTGGAAATACAGTCATTGTGATCGAACATAATCTTGATGTCATCAAATCTTCTGATTGGGTTATTGATATGGGGCCACAAGGTGGTTTCCGAGGCGGTCAGGTAGTTGCTGAAGGTACGCCAGAAGATGTTGCAAAGGTAAAAGAGAGTTACACCGGTAATTATCTTGCAGAAGTGCTGGCCACTAATCGTAAGGCTGCGCCTGCAAAGACACCTAAGAAGAAGTAGTTATGGCCGAGCCTTCCAGTTATCGCCCAAAGGAGATTCCTGAAGAACCTGGGGTATATCGCTTCTATAACGGCGCTGACAAAGTGATTTATGTTGGCAAGGCGAAGAATCTTAAGAATCGCTTATCGACATACTTCGGTTCCAACTTGGCGCAGAAGACTTATCGAATGGTGCACGAGGCAGTGCGCGTGGATTGGACGATTGTTGGTACAGAGCTTGAAGCACTCGCTCTTGAATTCTCGTGGATCAAGCAGTATCACCCGACCTACAATGTTCAATTTAAGGACGATAAGTCTTACCCATACTTAGCTATTTCACTTGGGGATGAATTCCCTCGTATCTTTATCACTCGCAAGGAGAAGCGACCGGGCTTAAAGTACTTCGGTCCCTATACCAATGCATGGGCGCTGCGAAATACCTATGAGGTACTTCTGAAAGTTTTCCCAGTTCGCTCATGTAGCGCTGGTAACTTTCAACGTGCTCAGCGCACCAAACGTCAATGTTTGTTGGGTGATATTGGAAAGTGTGCAGCGCCATGTGTGGGGTGGGTTACTCCAGATGAACACCGCGCGATTGCCGTCAAGCTCGATGCATTTATGGAACAAGGCATGGAGAATTTGCTTCCTACCCTTCGTGCTGAAATGGAGGAATCCTCAGCTCGTGAGGAGTTTGAACGCGCAGCACGTCTTCGAGATCAGATTGAATCGTTTGAAAAAGCCCAACGTTCAACACAGGGAAATCTCTCTGATGAGCTCGATGGGGACTTCATCTCTCTGCACGAGGAAGGTCTTCATGCTGCAGGGTCTATCTTCATAGTGCGTCGTGGATCGATTAAGGGTTCTCGTTCGTGGATTGTGGATCAAGAGCGCGCACTTGAAGGTGATGATCAAATTGGTTCACTCTTCTTCTCTATCTATAGCCAGAGCGCACCGTCTGATATTCCCTCTGAGATTTATCTCAACCATGAACCCGTAGATCGAACTGCGTTGGAAGAGTGGCTCACATCGCTGCGCGGGGCAAAGGTTGCCATCAAAGTTCCTCAGCGCGGGGAAAAAGTTGAGTTACTACAGACCGTCGAGCGCAATGCGCATTACGCACTTGTGCAGTACCTCAGTAAGCGCGCCACCGATGCTGCAGTATCAGGTAAGGCGCTCCTTGAACTTGAGGAAGAGCTCCAACTCTCTCGTACGCCACTTCGAATCGAGTGCTACGACATCTCAAATATTTCAGGAACATCAGTTGTCGCATCCATGGTGGTCTTCGAAGATGGCCTAGTGAAGAAGAGCGAATACCGCCGATTTATTATCGACACCGATACCGCTCAAGATGACACGCGCGCTATGCATCAGGTAATCACGCGACGTATGAAACGCCTGTTGGCAGATCGCACAGTAAATCAAAGTGAGGTTGCTGAAACTGGAGGAAGACTCAGTAAGTTCGCTTATCCACCGCAGCTCATCGTCGTCGACGGTGGAGCACCACAAGTAGCAGCAGCGCAGCGGGCACTCGATGAGTTAGGTATTACCGATGTCGCTCTCTGTGGGTTGGCTAAGCGTTTGGAAGAAGTGTGGATGCCGGGGGATAAGGACCCACTCATTCTTCCTCGTACTTCCGAAGGCATGTATCTACTACAACGTATCCGCGATGAAGCGCACCGATTTGCAATCACCTTCCATAGATCTCGCCGATCTAAGGTGATGCTTGAATCATTGCTTGATGAAATTCCACAATTAGGAGAAACACGTCGCGCCGCTTTACTGGATCGATTTGGGTCGGTGACTGCCATGCGTAAGGCAAATGCGGAAGATTTAGCTGCGACTCCTGGAATTGGTGCAACGATTGCAACGATTATTTATACCCACCTGCAGAACCTCTCCCAATCTGGAGTTGAAATGTCAGGCGTTGATATGGCTACCGGCGAGATACTTGACACCTAAGGCACAATGACAACATGGCGACTAAAGAGCTACTTATCCTCACCGGGATGTCTGGTGCTGGGCGCTCCACTGTCGCCCACGCGCTAGAAGATCTCGGTTGGTATGTCGTCGATAACTTGCCGCCAGCGCTATTGCCTCAACTGGCCGAGCAGAGCCTTGATTCACATGCAGCACTTGCAGTTGTGGTCGATGTCCGCGGCGGTAAATTCTTTGATGAATTAAGTAACGCGTTGGCAACTCTGCAAGTGTCTTCGATTCCGTACCGCTTGCTCTTCCTCGATGCCACGGATCAATCACTGGTTCAGCGATTTGAATCAACGCGCCGCCCACACCCATTGCAGGGTAAGGATCGCATCGTTGATGGAATTGCCCGTGAACGTGCCAAGCTGGAAGAGATTCGTGCACAGGCAGATGTCGTTATCGATACGACAAATCTCAATGTTCACCAGTTAGAAAAACGTACCGCTGAAATCTTCGCAGAAGGTATGTTGTCGACTCTGCGAATCAATGTTCTCTCATTTGGATATAAATATGGAATTCCAGTTGATGCAGATTTGGTTCTGGATTGCAGATTTATACCGAACCCGCATTGGATTCCTGAACTACGTCCCTTGAATGGATTAGATAAGCCAGTCTCTGACAAAGTTCTTGGATCTGAAGGAGTCGCTGATTTCGTCACAAGTTATGTCTCGGTTGTTCGGAAGATGATTCCTGGATATTTCCGTGAAGGTAAAAAGTATGTCACCATCGCTATTGGTTGCACTGGGGGCAAGCATCGATCCGTTGCCATTGCAGAAGAGATAGCGCGTCAACTCACCAGCGCATCTAGCGATTTAGAGATATCAGCTCACGCTACACACCGCGATGTAGGGCGTGAATGAGTTCTGGTAAAAAAGTTGTAGCACTGGGTGGCGGACATGGTCTTGCTGCAACTCTGACTGCGCTACGAAGTTTCACATCCGATATCACTGCGATTGTGACTGTTGCCGATAATGGTGGTTCCAGCGGTCGACTACGCCAAGAGTTTCCCATCCTTCCACCTGGTGATTTGCGTATGGCACTTGCTGCGCTCTGCAGTGATGATGAATGGGGTCGCAGTTGGGCTGAGATCATGCAATATCGTTTTACGAGCAATGGTGAACTCAACGGCCATGCCATAGGAAATCTACTTCTGGCAGCGCTGTGGGATCGTGATGAAGATACCGTTGCCGGACTTGATCGCGTCGGCGCCTTATTGAAGGTGATTGGTCGCGTCCTTCCTATGGCTGCGCAACCACTTGATATTGAAGCAACTTTTGACAATGCAATTGGTACACAGATAGTGCGTGGTCAAGCAGAAGTTGCCACAACTAAGGGACGACTAAAGTCATTACGTATCATTCCTGAAAATCCAAGTGCACGGCCCGAAGCACTCGATGCGATTGCAGACGCTGAATGGATCACCATGGGTCCAGGCTCGTGGTTTTCAAGTGTGATTCCTCATCTGCTTGTCCCAGCACAGCGAAGTGCAATCACTTCGTCACGGGCAAAGAAGATTCTTCTCCTCAATCTCGACACTGCAGATAAGTCGGCCGGGGAGTATGCAGGTTATTCTCCACTCGAACATTTACAGATTCTTTCTACCTATGCCCCCGAACTTCGTTTCGATTGCATCGTTATTGATAGCTCTGATACGGGTCAGACAGAGCTACGTGAGCATCTTTCAACCATAGGTTCACAGTTGGTCGTCGCTGATTTACGCAATACAGATGACCATTTACATCATGATGTGAATAAATTAGGTCGACTTTTCGCACACATTGGCGCAGAAATACTGGTTGGATAAGCACATGGCAATGACAGCAGCGGTAAAGGATGAGCTCAGCCGGCTCTCAGTTACCAAGCCATGTTGTCGCAAAGCTGAGGTCGCTTCGCTCTTGCGTTTTGCAGGAGGACTTCATATTGCAGCAGGCAAAGTCCTGATTGAGGTCGAGCTCGATACCTCGCAGAGTGCACGTCGCCTCAAGAAAGATATCGCCGATATTTACGGCCATGACAGTGATTTAGCAGTTCTTTCATCTAGCGGGCTGCGAAAAGGTTCCCGCTATGTCGTTCGCGTCGTCGAAGCAGGAGATGCACTAGCGCGACAGACCGGTTTAATTGACGCCAATGGCCGTCCCGTCCGTGGACTCCCGCCACAGGTAGTTGCGGCAAATGTCTGCGATGCAGAAGCGGCGTGGCGCGGTGCCTTTATCGCCCATGGCTCACTGACTGAACCTGGTCGCTCCTCTTCACTTGAAATTACCTGTCCAGGACCAGAGGCTGCCCTCGCACTTGTTGGCGCAGCTCGCCGACTTAATATTGTGGCGAAAGCTCGTGAAGTACGTGGCGTTGATCGCGTCGTTATTCGTGATGGCGATGCCATTGGAGTACTTCTTACTCGACTAGGCGCACATGAAAGTGTGCTTGCCTGGGAGGAACGTCGCATGCGCCGCGAAGTGCGCGCAACAGCAAATCGTCTGGCTAATTTTGATGATGCAAATCTTCGACGTTCTGCGCGAGCAGCAGTTGCTGCTGCTGCGCGAGTACAACGTGCAATGGAGATTCTTGGCCCAGAGATTCCAGATCACCTCAAGGAAGCAGGAGAGCTTCGTATCTCTCACGGGCAAGCGAGCCTGGAAGAGCTTGGTTCTCTTGCAACTCCTCCAATGACAAAGGATGCAATCGCTGGCCGAATTCGAAGATTGCTTGCAATGGCTGATAAGCGCGCACAAGAACTTGGCATTCCAGATACTGAAGCAGGGCTCTCACCCGACCTGCTCGGTGAATAATTGATGAAGAGTGGACTTTCGCACGCTCACTAACTGACTGGTAGCCATCCACAGACTGATAGACTTCCGACCTAAGCCCCCAATGTTGTGGTGTAACAGATAGCCACCTATATGCGGGGCAATTCACTTTCTAGAAGAGGTTTTCATCATGATTAATGTCGGAATTAATGGTTTTGGACGTATTGGCCGCAACTTCTTTCGCGCAGCGTTGACCAACCCAAATATCAATATCGTAGCCATCAACGACCTTACAGATAATGCAACTCTTGCTCACTTGCTTAAGTACGACTCAATCTTGGGACGTCTTGGGCTTGAAGTAACACATACAGATGACACCATCACCGTTGGCGGAAAGACTATGAAGGTATTTGCAGATCGCGATCCAGCTAATCTTCCTTGGGGCTCAGTCAAGGCAGATATCGTCATCGAATCAACAGGTCACTTCACAAAGGCTTCAGATGCTCAGAAGCACATCACCGCCGGAGCTAAAAAGGTCATCATCTCAGCTCCTGCAACGGATGAGGACATCACCATCGTGATGGGTGTAAACCACGAGAAGTACGACCCAGCAAACCACAACGTTATTTCTAACGCTTCATGCACAACGAACTGCCTTGCTCCCATGGCTAAGGTCTTAGACGAAAAGTTCGGAATCGTTCGCGGTCTTATGACAACAATTCATGCTTACACGAACGACCAGGTAATCCTTGACTTCCCTCATAAGGATCTCCGTCGTGCACGTGCTGCAGCGACAAATATCATTCCTAGCTCAACAGGGGCTGCCAAGGCAATCTCTTTGGTACTTCCACAACTCAAGGGCAAGCTCGATGGCTTTGCGATGCGTGTGCCAGTTCCAACAGGCTCTGCCACCGACCTCACCGTTGAACTTGCAAAGGAAGCCACAGCTGCAGAAATCAATGCAGCGATGAAGGAAGCAGCAAACGGTTCACTCAAGGGATACCTTACATATACAGAAGATCCAATCGTTTCATCAGATATCGTGACAGATCCTTCTTCATGTATCTTCGATGCGGGTCTTACCAAAGCAATCGGAACAACTGTCAAGGTTGTTGGTTGGTATGACAACGAATGGGGCTACTCAAATCGTCTCGTTGACCTCGTTGGCTATGTAGGTAAATCTCTGTAATGACTTCTTTGGCTGACCTAGATGTAGCAGGAAAGCGCGTATTTTTGCGTTGTGATCTCAATGTTCCTTTGAAAGAGGGAAAGATCACCGATGATGGACGTATCCGAGCATCCCTTCCCACTATCAATGCGCTCCTTGCAAAAGGTGCAAGCATTGTTATTGCAGCACATCTAGGTCGACCAAAAGGTGAAGCAAAACCTGAACTTTCATTAGCTCCCGTTGCACTCAGACTCACTGAACTTCTTGGCAAGCCTGTGCAATTTGCTGGTGCGATTATCGGAACGGATGTCACTTCCAAAGCAGAGGCACTTGGTGCGGGGGAGATTCTGCTGCTGGAAAACATTCGCTTTAGCGCGGCTGAAACATCGAAAGATGAATCAGAGCGCGCAGCTTTTGCCGCAGAGCTGGCCAAACTTGCCGACTTCTATGTCGGAGATGGTTTCGGCGCTGTGCACCGCAAACATGCATCAGTCTTTGATCTGCCACGGCTTCTTCCTCATGCGGCAGGCACATTGGTCTCTGCAGAAGTTGAAGTATTGAAGAAATTAACAATCGACCCAGTACGTCCATATGGAGTTGTTCTCGGTGGCTCTAAAGTTTCAGATAAAATTGGCGTAATCGCTAATTTACTTGGAAAAGTAGATGTGATGGCTATTGGTGGCGGAATGCTCTTTACCTTCCTTGCGGCCCAAGGCCATGAAGTTGGTAAATCACTTGTTGAGTTAGATTTGCTCGACACCGTACGAGGACTTATCAAACAAGCTGAAGATTCTGGTGTAAAGCTATTGCTTCCGACAGATATCGTCATTGCACCTGCATTTGCAGCAGATGCAACCCCCACGCTTGTACAAGCGACCGAAATTCCTGCAGATCAAATGGGACTCGATATTGGACCCGTCACAGCTGCCGCATTTGCCGCTGAGATTAAGAAATGTAAGACCGTGTTCTGGAATGGCCCCATGGGCGTCTTTGAATTTCCTAACTTTGCACACGGAACAAAAGTTGTAGCGCAAGCGCTGACCGAAGTTTCTGGTATCTCTGTCGTAGGTGGCGGAGATTCGGCAGCTGCAGTACGAGCGCTAGGCTTTGCGGATTCTGCTTTTGGATATATCTCAACAGGCGGGGGAGCTTCACTCGAATATCTCGAGGGTAAAGAACTTCCTGGTCTGACAGCTTTAGATCTGTAATCACATAACGGTAAAGGGAGTACACGATGCGTAAACCGCTCATGGCTGGCAATTGGAAGATGAACCTCAATCACCTCGAGGCGATCGCCGTTGCACAGAAGCTTGTCTACTCATTGGATGATAAAGATTATGACGCCGTAGATGTCGCCATCATTCCTCCATTTACTGATATTCGATCGATACAGACAATGGTTGATGGGGACCGCCTCCGCCTGCAATATGGCGCGCAAGATCTCTCACCTGAAAGCTCAGGTGCATTCACCGGCGATATTTCGGGCTCAATGCTGGCAAAGCTCGGCTGCACCTTTGTCGTCATTGGCCACTCTGAACGTCGTGCAATCCACAATGAAGATGATGCGCTCATTAATCGTAAGATTAAGGCTGCGCTGGCCAATGAATTAACACCTATCTTCTGTGTTGGTGAAGAACTTCCTATCCGCGAATCCGGAACACATGTCTCTCATGTAATTCGCCAAGTACGCGCCGGACTCGAAGGATTCCACAAACCAGAACTGAAGAAGATTGTCATTGCCTACGAACCTGTGTGGGCAATTGGCACTGGCAAGACTGCAACCCCAGAAGATGCGCAAGAAGTATGTGCTGCTATTCGAGAAGAGATTGAGCAGATTGGCTCCGCTGAGATCGCTGCACATATGCGTATCCTTTACGGAGGTTCTGTGAAATCTGCCAATATCGCCGAGATCATGAAGCAGGCTGATGTTGATGGAGCACTTATTGGCGGAGCAAGTCTTGACCCTGAAGAGTTAGCGAAGATTGCTAAGTTCCACGCTCAGGCTTAATTTTTATCCAATTCAAGACTTTCTATCTCAGTCGGGTATCCTGTACCCCTACCTCTAGAGGAGTTCTACCGTGGCTTTAGCGCTTTCCATCTTTCTGATCATCACCAGCGTTTTGATGGTCCTGCTCGTTCTTCTCCATAAAGGAAAAGGTTCTGGTCTCTCCGATCTCTTCGGCGGCGGAATCTCATCCAATTACGGTGGATCTTCAGTTGTCGAACGTAACCTCGATCGCATCACAATCGTCGTTGGTGGCCTCTGGTTTGCAGGCGTTGTCTCACTCTCTCTCGTTTTGAAGGGTTAATCCATGGCAAGTGCAATTCGCGGTAGCCGTGTCGGCGCAGGCCCAATGGGCGAAGCAGAGCGCGGAGATCAAATTGAGCGCTCTATCGTTTCGTACTGGTGCGCTAAAGGACATGAAGTTCGTCCCTCTTTTGCAGTCGAAGAGACAGTTGTCATTCCAGATCAGTGGGATTGCCCAAAGTGCGGATTACCTGCAGGACGCGATAAAGCTAATCCACCAAGTGCAGTAGTCAATATTCCTTACAAGACGCACCTTGCCTATGTAAAAGAGCGTCGTACAGATAAAGAGGGCGAGAAGATTCTTGAAGATGCGCTTCGTAAACTTCGTGGAGATGACCTCGATTAATCTTTAGCTAAGAATTAGAGAGATCTTGCTGCTGCAAGAATCTCATCGATACCCGCACTTCGCTTCTGCAGATGCAGACGAAGGAGCGGGTATTTTCTTGTCGCAAGCGCGCGGTTATCACCAATTGCTTGGGCAAAGAGAAGAGTACGCAACGAGAAGGGACGACCGGGAATCTCGTAATCACCTGAAGTCTCTCCGGTGATCTGCAAGAACGAACCATTCTTCTGTCCGCCTTTATGGAACTGGCCAGTCGAATGCAGGAATCGAGGTGCCCAACCAAATGATGTTGGTCGCCCCGATTTATCGGCAAGAATTGCGCGAAGCTCTGCAATCTTTACATCATCGCGTCTATCGAGATAAGCCATAATCGCTATATAGCCACCATCTCGAACATCTTCGATAAATGTGGCAAGTGCATCTTTCAATGATTGTCCATCACCAAAGATGTCCACGCTATTTTCGGTGCAGGAAGCTGCAAGGACTGGTACTTGGTTATCCCACTCGGTCAGGCACGCAGCAGTCTGTTCTTTCGCTTCGGTGACATTGGGTTGATTAAATGGATCAATTTTGAGCGCTGCTCCCACAAGTGCTGTGGCCCATTCCCAGAAGATAAAGTGTGCACCGAGTGAACCCTCGACAATCAGATCGGCGGAATTCCCGCCATACGCAATCGAGAAGGCGCCACCGATGCGTGCAACAGAAGTATTTTCCACTGCTATCGGCAGGCGACCTTGCGCATCTTTTCCTGTCGACTCAGCAATTAACTGTTCGATCCAATCGGATAAACCAGGAACTGCAGAACCATCGTCAGTGAATGCAATGTATTGCTGCGCTTGCGTAACCATCAGGAAGGCAACATCGATAAGAGTTTGATCCTGCGTAAGAAATAAAGCTTTCTCTGTGCTGGCATCAGCGAGAAGTTGGTCTATGGGAGCGCCAACAAGTGCTGATGGCAAAAGCCCAAATGCGCTCAGCACACTAAATCGTCCACCGACATTGGGATCTGCATTGAGAACGGAGAAGCCAGCAGCACGAACGTCGATATCGAGAGGAGATCCTGGATCGGTCACAAAGACCATATGGTCTGTGGGTTTCAGGCCCGCTATTTCAAACTGTGATTGAAAGAGTGCGCGCTGTGAAGAAGTTTCAATTGTTGACCCTGATTTTGAACTGACAACAACTACGGTCTGTGACAGATTGTCACCGATTGCATGCTTGGCATAATTTGGATCGGTAGAGTCGAAGACGAAGATATCTTTCTTGTAGGTAAGAGCGATAACTTCAGGACCAAGTGATGATCCACCCATGCCGCATAGGACAACCCTCGAATGGCTCGAAAATTTCTCAACGAGTTGAGCAATCTGGGGGAGAAGAGCCGCAGATGTTTCGGGGAGATCAATCCAATTGAGTCGGACTGCAGCCTCAGCCGCAGCCTTTGATCCCCATGTTGTGGCATCCTTCTGGGCAATTCGCAGATGGGTATCTCTTAACTTTCGGTAGAGATCACTCTCACGATCAATCGAGGTGAGTGATGGCCCAGTAATTTTCATTACGCCAGAGCCTGCTTCACATCTGCGACGACGCGCTCTGAAGTAAGCCCAAATTCAGTGAAGAGCTTTGCAGCAGATGCTGATGCACCCCAATGATCAAGTGAGATGATCAAACCTGAATCTCCCACATACTCACGCCACCCCAGTGCAATTCCTGCTTCAATGCTGACTCGAAGTGAATTCTTAGGAAGAACTGTTTCGCGATATGCGGCTGGTTGCTCGTTAAACCATTCCAGGCATGGTGCGCTGACTACGCGAGTGGAAACTCCCGTTGCTTCAAGTGCAATCTGTGCATCGAGTGCAATTCCAACTTCAGAACCAGTTGCGATGATGACAACCTTCGGCGCAGATGATGCTTCTTTTAGAACGTAAGCACCCTTATCAACGCCTGAGACTGCGCCATGTGTTGTGCGATCGACGGTGCGAAGGTTTTGGCGTGACAGCAAGAAGCCAGCAGGCTTATTTCGCTTTAATACGGATTTCCATGATTCTGCTACTTCGTTGGCATCAGCAGGGCGAATGACTGCAAAGTTTGGAATCGCACGAAGGGCAGCAAAGTGTTCGATTGGTTGGTGGGTTGGTCCATCTTCTCCCACTCCGATCGAATCATGAGTCCAGATAAAGATCGACGGAATATCCATAATTGCAGCAAGTCGCACAGAAGGGCGCATGTAATCACTAAAGACTGCAAATGTTCCACCGAAGGAGCGACTGAGTCCGTGAAGTGAAATTCCATTGATGATCGATCCCATTGCATGTTCGCGAATTCCAAAGTGAATGATGCGTCCATAAGGATCCGCGTTCTTCATTTCACTTGTTGCAGGTAAGAATGAATTGCCGCCTTCGATAGTAGTCATATTGGAATCTGCCAAATCTGCAGAGCCGCCCCAAAATTCAGGAAGCAACTTCGCAATTGCATTGATGACGTGACCTGATGAGGTGCGAGTTGCTACATCTTTACCAGCTTCAAATACTGGAATCGCTTGCTCCCAACCTGCAGGAAGTTCTCGGGCAACCAAACGCTTAAGCAACGATGCGCGATCCGGATGAGCGCTCTGCCACGCAGCAAACTTTCCATCCCATGTCTTGCGCGTCGCGGCCCCACGAGCTTTGACCTCGCGCACATGCGAAAATACATCGGCAGGCATAGCAAACTTTTCTTCTGGGTT
>Ga0209829_10002239_pt1 | contig 14797 bp, 13 predicted proteins | sample C_140205_EF_Meta_FD_187311 | JGI IMG/M metagenome (GOLD analysis project Ga0209829, IMG submission 187311) | Freshwater microbial communities from Lake Croche, Canada to study carbon cycling - C_140205_EF_MetaG (SPAdes) (version 2) | ecosystem: Environmental > Aquatic > Freshwater > Lake...
ACTTGCGGCCGCGGCCGGGCCCGACCCAGGTGGCGGCTTTGTGCCGAGGCAGCACGTAGCGGACGCCGGCAATCCGGCCGGCTGGGCCGCGGATCACGGACAGTCGCTCCAATGCAAAGGGCGGCCGGGCGCAGTATCGGAGAAGATGCTCAAGACTCTGGAAATAGCTGGGCACATCGCGGTCGATGAGTGTGATCCGGACACTGGCGTCGACTGAAAACCCGCTGTTCTCCCAGGCGAGCATGTCGGCGGCGGCCGCGGCGTCGAGCAGGCCCGCAAGCCTGAACCATCGGATCATGCGGCGGCGTACCCGCTCGGTGAGCGTGGCCAGATCAGCCTGCGTGATCGATCGTGCGGGCAGGAACGCCGGCGGGGTGTCACACGCTGCTTCGGCAGCAGCCGGCACGAAGACGCCGTCGGTTACGCATGCGTGGAGGTGCACGTGGTGGTTGAGCGCGGAGCCGAAGCGGTGCAGGAAGGAGACGGCGCCGAGCCTCGGGCGGGAAGCACTCGGCGTGTCGGCAGCAGCGGTGACACCGGAGGCCGTGATCAGAGTCCGCTCGATCTCAGCAAGAAAGGTCTTCGTGAGGGCGTTGACAACTGCGGGCCGGTCGGCAAGCATGCCGCGCAGGCGCTTGGGTACGGAGATCACCCACTGCCGCACGGGCACCGGCGGGATGACATGATCGGCAAGATGCGCGGCGGTCTGCGTCATGTGGCGACCGTTGCAGGACGGGCAGACGCCGCGGCCCTTGCAGGAGAATGCCACGACGAACGCCTGGCCGCAGCCCGTGCAGCGAGCACGGGCGAATCCGAAGCAGAGGAGGCCGCACTCGAGATAGCCGCGGAGTTCCTCCTCGACGGAGCCCGGCACGGGCCGCTCGGCGGCTTCTCGCCAGGCGAGCCAGTTCTCGAGGTTCTCGGAGACCACTCTGTGGAGCGGCGTCTTCTCTGGGCGGCGGCGCTCGTAACGCCGTGACGGCGCGGGGCCGCCGTGCGGGCGGAGGCGGCTTCGCGCAGAAAACCCTGTGAACGCGACTGCGGCGACCATGGGCAGACCGGAGGGTGGACGGGGTATGTGTTCGCCTGTACACTAGTGCACCACCGCCCCCGATGCGAATGCGACCCAGCCGCTTGCCTCGGCCTCGACTGGCGGCAGCACGTTGTCCGCGATCCCGCCCTCACGCGTCCCAGGCCTGGGGTGGCCACGGCGGCAGGGTGTACGCAACAGCCATGGCCGCGATGACGCTTGAGGTTTATTATCGCCATTTACCCATGCACCGGCAGGTGGCAGACGTGACGTCGCTGCTGCAGTGAAAAGCGGTGCGGCTACAATTGTCATGAGTGCATCAGTCTTGTCGATGCCTTGAAGAAGGAATCGACCCGAGAATTTTTGGGTGATTGTTGCGAATCGGTGAGCGCACACCACCGCCATGGGGTCCGGGGAGCGGATGGAGCCGAGTCAGCCCCTGGAGATCCGCCGCCGGGCCCGCTTGACGGCCTTGGCGTCAACTCTGGCCTGCCGCTCCTCGACCCGGTAGATCCGAATCGCCTCGGGGTGCGATTGCTTCCAGACGTCAGGGCGAAGAACGTCGTAGTTTGTCTCGCCAGCCAGCAGTCGGTCGAGGACGTCCTTCACGTAGACGAAGATGTCGAGGTCGTTGCGATGCGCACTGCTCACGAGCGACATGAGATCGGCAGCGCGGTAGCCCGCAGCGACGCTGCCAATGAACATCCAGTTCTTGCGGCCCAAGGCCACTTGCTTCATCAGCTGCTCGGTCTCATTGTTGTCGATCGGCATCAGACCGTCGTCGAGGTAGATGAGCAGGTGCTCGAACTGATTCCGCAGGTAGGTCAGCGCCTGTCCGAAAAGCTCCTTGGGCATCACGTTCATCATCGCCTCGCTGGCAAGATACTCCCGCATCCGCACCCAGATCGGACGCGACTCTGCATACCGTAAGGCCAGACGATCTTCGGGAGTGAAGGCCTTGGCACGGTCTTCGATGTCGTAGAGCTGCCGGAACATCGACAGGAGCATGCTGGCATGCACGGGACTGTTGTCCCGTGACTCGAAGACCTTCCGCCGCGCATGTGCCACGCAGGCGGCGCGTATGATCCTGCCGTCGCTCTTCGTCTCCACGGAGTCATAGCCCGCGTAACAGTCGGCCATGAGGCTGCCGGTGAAGCCATCCAGAAAGATCTCCGGACCTTCCCGATGACGGCTGACGGTGAAGTCGAACACGTTGATCGGCACCGTGATGCTCCGATAGACCCACATCCGCGCGGTAATGCTGCCACGCGATTCCGCCTGCGCAGCCGCGATCACCTCGCGGGCGCGAACGTTTTTCGGGTTGTCGGCATCACCGGGTAGTGGAGAGTCTTTCAAGACGAGCGTCACCGTCGTGTCATCGGTGCCGATGATCGGGCCCGCCCGCACCACCTCCCGGAGGTGCGCTATGAGAGGACGAATGAGATGGGCAGCCGCCTCGAGAACGTTCAGGAGCGTGCTCCTGGCGGGCGTCCAGCCGTGGGAGGCGAAGAAGTCCTGCTGCCGATAGACCGGCAGATGGTAGGCGTATTTCGCAACCATGATCTCGGCCGCCACGCTCGTGTCGTACCTGTTGCCCTCGACCAGGCCCACCGGCCGCGGCGCCTCGACGACCCCGCACTCCGGCCCCTTCGGGCAGGCCAGCTTGGGGATCCCGGTGCGACGCACCATCAGCTTCGGCGGGACGACTTCGAGCGTCTCCTGCCAGTCGTAGCCGATGACCCGCCGCTCGCCGTGCTCGGCACACGTCTTCAGATCCTCAGGCACGTCGAGCTTCACCTCGTACCGTGGCAGGTGGGCCGGGAGCTGTTCGTTGCGCGACTTTGCCTTGGCCTGCTTGCGACGCTCGTAGCCGTCGATCGTTTCGAGAGCTGCATCGGCGATCCCCTCGGCGGCATCGACGACATCGGGCATGTCGCCAAAGTCGAGCACGAACTGCTTCGGGTCGGCGAGGTAGCGTTCGATCTTCTTCCGGAAGGCGAGTTGTAGGGCGGCATCCCGCTCCGCCTGAAGCTTCGCGATCTCCGCCTTCTGCTCCTCGAGTCGCTGAGCTTGCTGCTCGATCAGGTAGCCCATGCCGGTGAGCTCGCGATCCTTGCCAACAAGCTCGCGATCCTTGCAAGCAAGCGCGCGATCCTTGTCAGCAAGCGCGTGATCCTTGTCAGCAAGCGCGTGATCGAGGGTCGCAATGACGCGAGCATGCTCCGAGAGCATCGCGTGGCACGCGGTAAGATCGTTCGGAAGTGCTTTTTCATCAGCCATGCCCGCAACATAATGAGACCTCAGCCAATGCGCAAGCGCCATTTTGGCAGGTGCAAAGATTTGTTTAGATGAGGGCTCGACGGAAGCGCTTGCGTCGCTCCACCGTCTCCAATCGCACGCCGCCAAGGATCATGGCCAGCTGCGTCGAGTCGATCTGCACCCGCTCCTCGCCGCTTCGGGACGGCACCGTCTCGAACGTCCCCTGCTCCAGCCGCTTGTACCAGAGCACGAAGCCGTCGCCGTCCCACCACAGCGCCTTGATACGGTCCCGACGCTTGTTCACAAACAGGAACAGGCTGCCGTCAGCAGGGTCACCACCGAAGTTGCCGCGGATGATTCCCGACAGGCCGTCGAAGCTCTTCCGCATGTCGGTGGCGCCGGAATGAAGATAGATCGTCGGCGGAGGCGCGATGCTCAGCATGGCTCCGGTTCTCCGGCGAGCGTTGCGATCGCGATGCGGACAAGATCGACGCGGTCCTCGGGGATCTCCATGACGCCGCCTGCCGCGAACCGAATCACGACAGCCCGCTGGCTCAACAGATCCACAGCCTGGAAGACTGGTGCCGCGAGCCGCGAGACCTGCTCAGGCTGCTGCGGCGCGAGCCTTTGCCGCCAATAGTGAAAGGTGGCGACCGACACGCCCTCGCGATCACAGAACTTGGACACCGTCATGCCTGATGCCGTGAACTGCTGCAGTCGTCGCTGCCATGCCGCGGACTTCCGCGGGTCTATTGGTCGAGCCATGAGTCGCCTCCTTGAAAACGGGTTGAAAAGTGTCAACCCGCGAGGCTATCAGGGCGGTCAAGAGTGGTTGTGGTGGGCGCTCACTACTCGTCACGGACCATGACGGTCGGGAAACCAGCATTGAACTGGCCACTCTGATGGCGGCGGCGAACCGCAAATAGCCTGGCCGGCACAGCGGCAACGCGTACACGGCAGCCAGTGGTGAATGTTAAGAATTCAGTCAGCGAGCGCGCGGTGCACATCAATCGCAGAGCGCGGAATATTCAGCAATCGCAGCGACCACATCGGGCAGTGAATGCCTGTGGTCCACGCAGAAGACAGCCATGCGCCCAGGTCGCTCAGTAAGCGGACAGTATCTCTCGACGAGAAAAATCTCCGGTCGGTCCATATAATCATCGAACATGATCGATGTGCCTAGTCGGGCGCACAACACGCTATACAGAAACGACGCCACTCTGAGTCGGCCGTCAACGAGAACGAGATCAGGCACCCGGTTGCGCGATTTCGCCACATCCCATGGCAAGACCATATGCCGCCAAAACTGTCGCGACTTGTTCATGTGGAGGGGCTTGCCCCAGTCGCCAACGTCGCAATGAGTAATATGGCTATGACGAGGCGTGTTGGTCACCGATGCTTTGACTGCGTCAGCCTAGTTCGTCGAGGGTGTCAACGGAAATAATGTTCTCCACTCCTGCGACATGTGCCGCATAGGCAGTGCTCCCGCAACAGCCATATTCAAGAAACACTTCGCTTTGAGCGACCGCGCGCGTGAAGAATTCCAAGCCCTCCGCATCCATCACCGGAACCAACGACAGATCAGGCATGAAGCGTCGCCTTTTATAAAATAGAGATTAACAACTGAAAACACCGTAGGCACAGTTGTGCTGACGGTGTGTAGGGCAGGGGCCCTGCGCGCATCCGCACCGCAACGCAGTGCAAGGAGTGGCACGAACAGGAGTATATAAACGAGCCTTATCAGCCGGATCTGTGGCCATGTTTCCGCTAGGCTCATTCGTAACACATGCGACGCCGCAAATGCGATGTGACAGCCGGTTTGCATCGGCGGTTCAGCCGCTGCAAGTAGCGATGCTTACAAGACACCCTTATTCGTGTCCGTCAGCAGATCTCGGGGCAACAAAAGCCTCTGCAGGCAACTCTTGGACGATGGGAGGATTATACGATGTGGCTATCGGTTGATTGCGGTCCGGCCACTCAAGGTCGCCGCTGATCGGTCGTTTTGGGGTGCTCGCAAAGTCATACGCCAGAAACGCCAGCACAAATTGGACGCCAATCAGGATGGGGAGTGCCGCAAGCATGATTGTGCCAACGGGGGTGTAATTGCCGGTTATCATAGCGACGGTCCAGTAATATGCGCCGAAAAGCCCGCCGCCTAGAAGCATCGCAATCCCTGCCAGCAGTTCGAGCGAAGCCACGCTCATGTCCCGAAGGAAATAGTTGTAGAAGATACGCTTGAAGAAATTTCTAATGTGCTTAAACAGAAATTCAGGCAGAACCTGCGTTATTCGGAGATGGCTGGTTTCTTCGCCGTAGAAGGCGTTCATCGGCATGTCAACGACGACGGCGCGCAGCGTGTTGAGTCGAAAGAGCATGTCGGTTTCAAAAAAGTAACGCGAGCTGATCTTTGCAAACGGGAGATGTGCTGCGACAGGAACGGCGAGGGCGGTAAATCCGTTGGTGGGATCGAAAACACTCCAATATCCAGTTGAGAATTTCGCCATGAAGGAAAGAATGGCATTTCCGACGATTCGGACCGTGGGCATCTGCTTGATTTGCGATAGGTCGTAGAATCTGTTTCCCTTCACATAGTCGGCCTGGCCTGTAATGATGGGCGCAACGAGGCGAGGAAGGAGTCTGGGGTTCATCTGGCCGTCGCCGTCTATCTTCACGACGATATCCATTCCGTCGGCAATGGCTCGCCGATAGCCGTGCATGACCGCGCCTCCGACGCCGAGATTCACCGGATTGCGGAGAACGCGGACGCGTAGATCATTGGTATTTTGCTCGACAAAGTCGCCACTGCCATCCGGGCAGCAGTCATCGACAACGTAGATCCTGTATACCTCCAGGCCGATCGAATCGATGACGCCACGAATGTGCCGCTTCACTCGGTAGCAGGGAATCACGACGGCGATCAGCGGAGCATGGGACACGCGGGGAGGCGAGTGGGAAGTGTTGGGGACTGCCATGAGTTGCCTTTGTGGGAGGGTTAGCCGCCGCAGGTGGATCAATGAGCCGCTTCCGCCGCATTAGAGATATCTATTAAATATTGATTTCGGTTGAAGTGAAAAGCAAGTCAAGGCAACGCCTGTTATTCTGTCGTTGAAAAGCCTTGTTTAAAATGGGCGCCGCCTGCGACTCTTGTCCCAAGTCGGCCTCTCGGTCTCAGAGACCGAAGTAAAGCGAGGCCATCAGTCTTGGATTACTGGGCCGACCACCAAGACGGGGGCGGCGTCAAATCCGCCAGATTCTCTTTGTGGAATTGGTGCGGCTTATGGATGCCACATCAGTCACGCACCCTGGATTCCACTCACGGATATGCGTGACGCGCATACTCCAAAAACGCTTGAATGTCGCTATTCATCAACAGCGGCGCGGCGGCCTGAATGCGTTCTCGGCTCCAGTTCCACCATTGAATACGTTGTAGCTGCTCAATAACTTCAGGCGGAAAGCGGTGCTTGACGACCGTTGCTGGTGCCCCCGTCGCAATGGCGTAGGGTGGAATGTCTCGGGCGACGACGGACTGCGCGCCGACGACACCACCATTGCCTATTCTAACCCCAGAAAGAATGGTTGCGCCAAGTCCAATCCAAACGTCGTGCCCAATCTCGACATTGCCTTTGCTGCTGGGATGACCAGTAAGACGTCGACAACCGGGAAGCAAGACGTTGAATGGATAGGTAGAAACAAAATCTGTGCGATGCTCGCCTCCAAGCAGTATCTTCACATTGCTGCTAATAGAACAATACTTGCCGATCGTGAGCGAAGTCGTGTTATCCCACGTATACACTCTGGGTGAACCGTAGGTCCCATGGCCAAAGCTAATGCGCTTGCCTCGGTAGCGAAGCCTTGCTGTCGCCTCCCTGACCTGCTGAAGCATCTGTAGAATAGTCATGACCACTTCGGGTGCCGATGTGAGGTTGCGGTAGTAAAAATGTGTCCTGTGTATTATCGGAGCATGACAAACACGCCCGTCATGATCAGTCCTATACCACACAGCTGTGCCACGGAGACTTTTTCGTGAAGAAACAACACGTTGGCGCCGACGAGAAAAATAAAGGCAATGCAAGTAATAAAAGCGGTTACCGTGGTAGCCGCATTTGCCAAGGCCGGGATTTTAAGCACAAAATAATTAATCCCCACAAACGACACGCGTGCCACAATAGCCAATCCTATGGATAGCCAGAGTTTCCAGTGGAGCAGAATTCTACAAGCCCAATCAACGCTAAGCATATTGCCAGATAGCAAGCCGCGATCTCCCAAGAGCGTGGTCGAGGCTGCGGTTGCCAAGGAAAATATGAGGGTCAATAAAGCGATATACAGATAGCAATGGGCTGTGGACACGGCGAAACCTGCTCTGATGTGATGTGCGTTGTCTAGTGGACGATGGCGATCGCGAAGGCCATTAAGACTACCCCGAAGTTGTTGCTAACGCTGCCCCCGACCACGTTGGATTTCTAAAGGCACGCCACCAGCGTTCGTGCCCTGCAAGCGACGGCGATGACCTAGTCCCCTCGAGGGAAATGAATGATCGCCGAACAGTGCGCTAGCGGCACCGGCCGTACGCCGCTCCGAATCAAAGCCTGATCGATTGCGAGACGAGCGCCAAGGTCGTTGAGGCCATTGTAGTCGTCGAAAACGATTCGCCCGCCTGGCGCAGTACGCGGAATGCAGTAGTGGCAGGCATCCAACGTGCCCTGGTAGATGTTGGCATCGATGTGCACGAAGGAGAACTGCGGCTTACGATCGGACCAAGAGGCAAACGTGTCGGCGAACAATCCCTGGCAGACTTCCAACCGATCGTCCACTTGCAACTTTGTCGCCTGTGCCTGGATGATCCGCACCTGATCTTCAGGCGGTGCGAATTCCCCGGTCGGTCGCCGGCCGTCAAAACGCGACGTAGCGGGCATCCCTTGAAACGTGTCGAGGACCATAATGCGCTGTTGAATATTATGCAGCCTGCCCAACGTCGCGAGGAGTAACGAGGTGGCCCCGCGGTATGCGCCGCACTCGATCGCGTCACCCGGACTGTCGTGGGATGCCCACCAGGCCGCGGCTACGGCCTCCAATCGCACTGGTGGCAGGGAGAACCGAACGCCCGCGTCGTAGGAGAGCGCCAATGCGGCCTCAAAGGCGGGCGGCAAGGGAAGTTCGTGATAGGCCTGTAAGTGAAACTCTCTCAGCGGGTTCCCAACTACAGCGAAGTCGACGCCAGGCAGTTGCAACTGCCGCCGCTGCCGAAAATAGCGAGGCACATCGATTAAGTAATACTTGCCGCTCAATTCCAAAGATCGCTTGAGCTTTTGAAACCCAGAGGAGGCGTATAGGCTGGAGTCGTAAACGTCTCCCCTCGCCTTGTGTGTGATTTCTGGTGTCATGTGTAAGGCTGATAGGTACAGCCGACTAGAGTGCGGTGAGGTGATTGTCGGAATATCGTGCCATCTGTAGCCTGCTATCCAATCAAGTGCTTTCCGTTTGCCGGTTGGCTTGTCGACATACACCGGTATCATGTCTTGTCGTGTACTTGCTAAAGGCACGGTGGTAATATGCTCGGGCAAGCTAAGACGGACAGCCTGTGTAGGCTCTCAGGCGTGTCCGCGTCGACTACTCGCCCAATGCCAAGTGAACACAGACAACATTCGCTCATTGCCGTAACTACTTCCGTGCAACAGCGATCAGGAATTCTGGCTCCATATCGGGAGGGATGTCCTGTGGCCTGTGACGCGTCATGCTATCAAACGGACTGTTTGCCAGTTTACAGCATTGATGCAGTCGCACGGCCGTCATTCTGTTAAGCTGCGCTGTCGCGGCAAGAATGTACTGCCATCTATAGGAAAACATTGACTGACCAAGTATGGAAACACAGGAAAACTCCGGCTCGAAAAGGTCCTTAAACTCCTTGCGGTCATATTCGCGTACGTGATGCGGATTAAATGGGCGATCCACGAGAGCTGTTCCCGGGTTTGTCAAAACGCGGTTAGGCGTTGAGCAGAGCATCACTCCCCCGGGGGCGAGAATCCTGCTCGCCTCTGTAATAACTTTCTTATCATCGTACACGTGTTCAATTGTTTCAAAGCACACGTACACATCGATAGAGGCGTCGGGGAGCGGCATCTGCGTAACATCGCCGGCCCGAACGGTCACGTTGCTTAGTCCGGAACATCGCTCCGTGGCCTCATTGACTGCGTGTTCGGATGTGTCGCACGCGACTACCCTCGCCGCGCCGCCTTCAGCCATGATCCGTGAGCCGAATCCAGTGCCGCAGGCCGCGTCAAGCACAGTGCGGTCTCTCACAAACTCTCGGGACCAATCGTACCGCGTAACGTGCTGAAATCTAATCCAGCTAGGCAAGGCGGCGTCCGTTGAAAACCGCTCGGCGACTTTCATAATATCTCTAATGTCGAGGTTAAAAAATAGGAAGTGTCAAAAGAAATGTATCGCGAGATCAAAACCGGCTGGCAGCAGCCGTGAAGAGTGTCCAGAGGAAAAACCCAGACGCCGCCATTCGCGTGTCGCAGCTTAGGCTTCTCATGTGTGTACCAACAATGTTCTCAAATGTGATCGGCCGGTGCTGGCTCATTCTTGTTGACGTAGGCTCTGTCGGCCTCAGCGTGTGAGCGTCGCGGACTAGGTGCGATCACTTGTTTAATATCAGTTGCTTGCCGGTGAGGCTGTGCGCAGCCAATAAAGCGTGTATTTCGGCTGGCGATCGTGCGGTCTTTTTCTCCCATCGCTGAGTCACAGCGAGCGGCAGGCCGAGGAAGGCTTGGAAATGTCCGGCTATCATCGCCTGGATTAGAGCGGTTGGGTGACCAGCCCTTCCTTTTCCTTGTCTTGTTACAACCGCATAGATCATGAGCAGATAGCGATAGCAAGTGAAAAACGGAACCCACAACAAGTCCCGTAGCGGCAGCGTCTTAACAGCCGTCAAATAATGGTTCCGTTCGACAAGTTGCATCTTGGTGGCTGAGTAGACGCCGGCGCTTGCAGAGTACTTATGGTAGATAATCGCCTTTGGCGCCGACACCGCCTCCCAGCCAGCCCATCGGCCTCGTAGGCCCAGGTCGGTGTCCTCGCAGTAGGCAAAAAAACGTTCGTCAAACAACCCGATGGTATCGAGCATCGATTTGCGATAGAGCGCGGCACAGCCGCTTGGGATCAAGATGTCGTCAAGGCCATCGTACTGCCCGCTATCTTTTTCCCCGCGGCCACGGCCCTGTCCAATAGCATCGGCGCACAAAACGAGTCCGCCGACCGAATCGATTTCTTCGCGGTCGTAGAAATTAAGGATCTTCGGCGCAACCATGCCAATGTCAGGTCTTCTCTCGACCGCCCGAACTAATTCCTCAAGGAAGCCAGGGGCCGCCTCAGTGTCGTTGTTGAGCAGCACGATGTAGCGGCCGCGTGCGTGGCGAATACCTTCGTTATTGCCGCCTGTAAAGCCTAGGTTGCGGGGCAGACGCACCTCGCGTGTTGCCGGAAAGAACTCTTTCGCATGCAGGAGTGAGCAGTCGCTTGAGCCGTTGTCGACAAAGACCACCTCGAAATCGCGGTACGTTTGTTTCGTGAGTGAACCCAAGCAGTCACCCAGTAAATGCGCCCCGTTGTGATTCACGATAATTACGGAAACAGCAGGCATGATGAGGATGATCAGGTGGGAGGAGCGAGAGAAAAGACAGTGTGCACAACGGCAACCGAAGCGGTAAAAGTATAGCGCAGGGAGAAGTGTTACGGCCTATCGCACGTCAAAAGGTTTGGCCCGACGGCATGGGCAGGACGTCCACGGGGACTTACTGGGTGTGGGGAAGACGCGGGGTAAGCGTCCTGATTGTTGTTCGCATCGCGTGGCTGCGGGAGCGTGGCGACGTTAAAAGGCACGGGAACAGGATGCGCATGGGTTGCCGTCGAGAGTAGGATTAAACAAGTGGTCCAGAAAAGGTGGTTACCGGTTGCGTGTGAGCGGCTTGGGAAGCGTTGCCGAGACGGCCGGAGACCGTGGGGATGAAAGGATAGTGCGGGTTGTGGCACGCTCATTGCTGCAGGGAGTTCTTGACAATTATGACGGGTAGATTCGCGTGCGCAACTGCGTAGACGACAACCATCGCGGCTTTGGCAGGCGCCTTAACGTCCATTATGTGTTCGACCGGTTCAGTGCCGCACTCAAACGATTCTGCGTCGACGTGAATGGCCTTCCCCTTGGCATCGAGCCAGGTAAGCTGCGTGCGGGCATGCGATTTGCCAGACTCTGAGCGGGCGGTAACGGCGTTGCGGTATCTGCGACCGGGGATCGCCGTGACGATGTGGAACGCATTGCAGCCAGGTGTTACTAAAAGATCACCCTCCGGCGTTCTTTGGCCGCACGCGGGTATCTGCCAGCCGGACCAGTCGCCACCCGTGCTTGTCAACAACTCCTGTGTGAAGAACCAGTCGTCACGGATTCTCTTGACGGCGATTTGGGGCAATGAGAATACCGTCGTACTTATTTCATCTAAGAAGGTGAGTTGTGCGGGATCTTTCCACGCGGTGTCGGCGATAACATACTCCACGCCTCTTGCCCCCAGAAGCTCTGAGAGTTGTTGTTTTGAGGTGACAGCTGCGATGTCTCCAAGGAATGACGGATTATACGGGTATGCGTGGAGGGCGTCGGCAGCGAGGCCAGCAGCCAAAGGAGCGCCGAGAATGGCAACCGGCGCAAGGTTGCTGTTTAGCTCGTTGACGACTGCGACCGCCTTTCTCATCGGCGCGTGGGCCGCGATATAAGGATCGCGTGCCCGTGGATTAAGCACGACGTGCAGTGGGAAATCGTCGTACCAGGTGGGGCCAGCATTGAGAAAAAGGCAGTTAAGAAGCGTGACACACGCCAGCAGGATCGTTGCCACTGGACGCAGCGGCAGCGGCATGAATGATAGGCCGAGTCCGATGGCTGCGATCAAGAAGGCCTGTGCAGGAAAAACGTAACGGAGATAAGGGGTTACCGCAAAGACCGCCGCGAGCGAGCTGAGCCCAAAAGCGACAAGTGCTAGGCCTCTTTTCTTCTGATAGAGAGCGATCAATAGGCACGTCGCTGGCAGCAGAGGAAGCCACTCGAAGCCTGCTACGCCATTGCGGGCCTCCATGTAGCGAGCGCTGTCGAAGGTAACCGTATAGAGGGTCTGCCAGTTTAGTCCAGCACTCCACCGTTTGTCGATGAGCTTGATCGGGGAGGAAAGCTGTGAGTGGAAAATGTTGTTAAAGAAAGGGTAGACAGGATTTCCGGTCAACGCCCAGGCGGTAATGTAAGGCACGGAACCGACCGCAGTAAGCGAGAGTGCCGCAGCCACGACTCCGCGAAAATTCGAGGGGTGAAGAATCCGTGGGTAGAGGATTATCGCGACAACGGCGATCGCCGGCAGCATTGCCAGTGACCACGCCTTCGCAGCTAGCGCCGCTCCGAATAGCAGGCCGCAGACTGCTAGGCCGCCTGCGCGGGGCGGTGCGCTGGCGGCCCGCAGCAAACTGAGCCCTCCCGCGACGACATAACACGCCCACACCGCTTCAACAAAGAGGGCTAAGTTTTCTGTGAACGTGAGCGGCGTTGACAGAAATAAGATCGCGGCCCATGTCGCGCCGCGTTTCTCTCCGCCTCCCCAAAGAACCATATCCCGAATAACCGTAGCGAGTGTAAGTATAAAAAGGCAATTCAGCATCCGGGCGCCCGTTTCGCCCCCCAGCATGTACCCTGCCGAGAATGTCCAGTCGCCTAGCAGCGGCATCACGGCCCATGAGTAGGTTGAGGCGTCGAATCCCCATGAGCCGCGTAGAGCGAGATGAGCGGGTATGAATAGATGCATCGCCAGCGCATCGTGCGTAATGCTGGGCATGAGTGCAACTGTAAAGTGAAGAATCCCGAGCGAGGCCAAGGTCACGTCCAACCAAAACCCCGGGCGACGCAAAGTCGCTGGAACGCTCCCATACCGCATGGCCGCGATGATCCAGCCGCGCAGCCGTTCCCGGAAAATAATGCATGGTGCCAGCAGCATTGCCGAAAACGTTGCAGGGCTGTTGATCGGCAGATGGGCGGCGAGGCCCACAAGCGTACCGATCAGTGCAGCCCCGACAAGAAATGGAATAGACGAACCCCTCGCCCGACTTCCACACAATCTCATGAAGGCATCGCCAACCAGCATCGACGCAATCCAGAACCACAATGCCACGAGTAGTGGCCATGCGGCATTTGCGGCCAACGCGATTAGGAAAGCGACCGTCAAGCCGGCCGCAAAAGGGTGCCAGCGAAGCACGGCCGCCATGCCCGCGACTATTGCGGAACTTGCACCCAGCAACATCATCAGGCGGTTGAGGCCGATGGCATTAAAAGGTATGCAACGAGGCCAGTCCAAATGCACGAGGCCCCACACCGAGATAGAAACACCAACGGCGAGTGCAAGGCCCACGATTAGCGTAATGCACCAGCGAAGCACTGCTGTCCGCGTTTTCATCCCATTCGAGGCGGAGTCTGGCTGAGCGTCATCGCCGCAGGGGGCGGGTTCTGTCACGGAGAGTCCGTCATTGCTATGGGGCACTGATGTGAATGGTATTAAGTTCATGATAGCGTGGTGACCATCCTTCCCGATGTGCAGTAGATGTATGCCGTTATCCGGCCGCGTATGTGGTAACGCTTAAGTTTAGAATCGTTGGCGAAAAACAAATTGAGGCCAGATCTGTTCGGAATGGATGCGCTGAGTCATGACGAATTCCTCGACCGCCTGGGTGGCACCCAGGCAGGAGCTCACGCAGGCGTCGTCGTAGACGAGATAGCCGCCACGACACATGTGGGTGAGGACCGTATCTTGGGCGAATGTCACTGCAGAATAGATGTCGCAGTCGATGTGCGCGAGCCCGAATCCGCCCGCGGTCTGATAGACTTCCGTGGCCGTGTCTTCAAAACGGCCTTTGACAAAGCGGAGGTTGTCGAGGTCGTGCTCGAGGGCAACCGCCTCCAGTTCTGGAAGATCGACGTCCGCGAAGTCTCCCATGCGGTGTAAGTCGATGACGGGGTCCGTTTGCGGCATTCCCTCGTACGTGTCGAGCGCGTAGACCAATGCACCGGGGTGGAGTTCCTTGAGACAGGCTGCCATGAACAGCGCATTGCCACCACGCCAGCTGCCGAATTCAATAATGTCGCGGCAGGCGAGCCGCTCAAGGAAAAAACGGATGATCAGGAAAATATTCATGCGGTTTGCCTCAGTGACCACCGAGCGACCGTGCGCGAGTTGGCTTGCGCGTTGGTAGAGCGGGTCTTTCAGGATGCGCTCTCGGAGGTCACCGAACTGGAGTCCCCATCCGCGTTGGTAGCCCTCGTAGGGGTTGCGGCCATTGACGAACTCGCTCGTGCGATTGGGGAACTCGGGCAAGGACAGGCTCATGGCAGCATGCTTCTTCGTGGCAGTATGGTGGGGATAGTCAACGCTACAGCGGGGATACTGAGAGAGTAGTTCGAGCTAGGGTGAAATCAACTGTCGCAATTCA
>Ga0209829_10002240_pt1 | contig 14792 bp, 16 predicted proteins | sample C_140205_EF_Meta_FD_187311 | JGI IMG/M metagenome (GOLD analysis project Ga0209829, IMG submission 187311) | Freshwater microbial communities from Lake Croche, Canada to study carbon cycling - C_140205_EF_MetaG (SPAdes) (version 2) | ecosystem: Environmental > Aquatic > Freshwater > Lake...
CGTGGGCCAAGGCCATCGTGGAGACCATGGGCAGCTACACCGAGATCAGCCCCAGCGGCACCGGCCTGCGCATCCTGGCCCACGGCGAGTTCCATACCGACTGGAACAACCACGACATCGGCATTGAGGTCTACAGCGGCCACACTCCGCGCTTCCTGACCATCACCGGCGACACCAAGCTGGCCCGGCCCATGGTGCCCGCCCAGCCCCAAGCGCTGCAGGCCCTGTTCGACGGCATGCGCAAGTCCAGCCTGCCCACCGCCAACGTCATACCCATCGAGATGCCCGAGCTGGTCAGCGAGCTGGCGCTGCCCGACGTGGCCGAGATGCCCATTCCCGAGGCCACCCGCGAACTGCTGCTGCACGGCCCAAGTGACGACGTGCAGGACAGATCCGGCGCGCTACACGCGGCGGGTGTCCACCTCTACAGCGCGGGGTACGACGACGCCACCGTCCTGAGCATCCTGGCGGCCAGCCAGCCGGTGATGGACATCGCGCTGGCCCACCGCCGCCAGGACCCCGATCGGGCGCTGCAGTACCTGTGGCTTGAGCACTGCCAGAAGGCCAAGCCCAAGGCCACCACGCCCACCGACGTGCTCTCAGAGTTTGACGACCTGTCCGAGACCACCGAGGTGGTTGAGGCAAAAAAGGTCGCGGCGGTCCATGAGGAGCGCTTTGCCCTCAAGACCGCCGAGGAGTTTGCGAAGCGGCAGAAGTCGAGCTGGATCGTCAAGGGCTTGATACCCAACGCCAATCTGGGCGTGATATACGGCGCCAGTGGATCTGGCAAGAGCTTCTTTGTGCTCGACCTGATGGCCGCTGTATCGCGTGCCCTTACAGCTCAGCAAATCAAGGAGGCCTTGGCCCAGGGCAAGGAGATTAAACACAGCACCTGGCGCGGCCTGAAGGTGTCGGGCGCCAAGGTATGCTGGATCGCCGCCGAGGGCCAGGAAGACATGCGCAAGCGCGTGCAGGCCTACGCCCTCGCGAATGCCGTGCCACTGGCCGGGCTGCCCATGGCGTTCATCGACGTCGCACCCAACTTCTTGGAGGTGGCTGATGTCAAGGCTGTGATCAAGCAGATGCGCCTCAAAGGACACTTTGACATCGTGGTGGTCGACACCCTAGCCCAGGTCATGGCCGGGGGCAACGAGAACAGCGGCGAGGACATGGGCAAGGTACTGGCCTACTGCCGCGAGATCACTCGGCTCACGGGCGCCATGGTCATCCTGATCCACCACAGCGGCAAGGATGAGAGCCGGGGCGCGCGTGGCTGGTCAGGGCTGCGGGCTGCCTGCGACTTTGAGTTTGAGATCATCCGGGCCGACCAAGACAGGGTTGCCACTGTCACCAAGATGAAAGGCGGGGCCGACGGCGCTGAGTACGGTTTTAGGCTGCGCACCCTGGTGGTGGGCAAGGACGAGGACGGTGACGACGAGACAACGTGCGTGGTGGATTACACCGACAGCAGCCGGGCATCTGTGGCGGCGTCGCAGGGTCCAAAGGGCGATAACCAGAAGCTCATTATGGAGAAGGCCGTGGGCATGATCGACCTCGCGGGCACTGGCGTCACGTTCAATGAGATCGTCTCGGTGGTCTGGCCACGGTACCCGCGAGGCGACGAGACCAAGCGCGACCAGCGCAAAGCCAACGTCGGGAGGGACCTGCGAACGCTCATTTCGAGCGGTTTTCTGGCCCAAAACGACGCTGGCATAGTCAGTTTGCCAACGAAAGGATAGTACATGAACGACAACATACAACGCATTGATAACGCCTTGAGATTGCTGGCCGACGTGACGCAAGAGCTGCACAGCCTGCGCTCGCTGATAACACAGCCAGAGCCTTTAGAAGAGCGCGGCGAGTGGGTCAACACAACAGAACTAAACCCACAAGAGGCGCGGGTTTTGGACGCCTTGACCTTCTGTGGCACGGCCTATGGCAACTTGGATCAGGTTGCCGAGGTGGTCAAACATCTCTTCCCGGAGCCCATTAACGGACGACGCGATATGCGAAAAATCAATGCAAGAAGGGCCGTGAAGGCGCTCATTACAAAGGGGTACCTGTACGAACACGACGACGGGAGCCTAGACTTTGGCATGACGTGAGCACGTAATGTTTTACACGTTTGCAAATAAATGCGTGCTTCAAATGCTTCAAGCTGCTTCAGAAGGCTTCAGAAGCAGTGCAAGTTGCTTCATTCGCTTCATCCCCCTTTAGGGGTGAAGCGTGAAGCAGAAGTTTGAAGCACATGTATGCAAAAAACAACAGAATAAAAAATATTTTTGGGCGGGTGTAAATTACAACAAAACTCTTGTACACTTCCTCCATCGCAACGTCGCGATGACATACACACATAGGAGTTAAACATGGCTAAAGCAAAGATGGTGGTGGAGTTGAACGAAGGCTCAGTGGATCGCCTGGGCATGTTGTTGGCGCAGATCGCCGACCTGACCGCAGAGGCAGACGCAATCAAGGACGCAATCAAGAAGTCGGGTGAGAGCCACGAGGGTTCGTTCTTCGCGGCATCGTTCGTTGACAGCGACCGCAAGATCTTCGACAAGGACTTCTTCATCGAGCAGCACGGCACCGCCGCGTACGACGCCTACACCAAGAACATCGTGGTGCGCTCGGTGCGCGTTACATCCCGTTAATCAACCCGCCCCTTTGGGGGCTTTTTTAGGAGACGACCATGCAGACGATCACACTGGGCAAAGCCCGCTACACCATACGCGACGACCGTGAGGGGTTTCTTGAGGAGGTGCTCAAGTTCACCGGCAAGCACAAGAAGGTGCGGCCCCAAGGCGGCGTATCCCGCAATTACCCGCGCTACGGTGCGTACTCCAGCACGGCGGAATATGTCCGCCAGTACCACATAGCCAACGCGAAGGTGTACACATCGACCGACGGCAAGGGCAAAATTTACGACCATTCTGGCTACGTCAAGTCCATTGACGACTTTTTCCAGCCCATGAGCACGCACCAGACGGTGCCACAGGGCGAATACAGCACGGAGGTGGAGGCATGAGCACCAAACCGGCCACAAAGTCGCCAAAACGGGCCGTTCCGGCCCACGCCGAGCCCGTCGCGGAGTACCGCATGCCCACCGATGTCGCGGACTGGATACGTCAAGCTGAGGCCCGCATACGGTACCTGACGACCAAGGTTGAGGAGCTGAAGGCGGAGAATGCGGGTCTGAAGCGCTCGCACAAGCTGATGGAGCAAAGAGTCATGGGTCAAAGCCAGGAGTAGCACATGGAAAAAGAATTGAGCCCCCTCGCCCGGCAACTGCTGGGCACCAACAACCACGTGAAATTTTTCACCCAGCAGGAGTTCGATGCCGCGCTGGCGTTGGCCAAGGCCGAGATCATCGACATGGCGGTGCAGGCCACCAGGCACGCCATCGGCATTGAGAATGAGGCCTGCGCAGAGCTGGCCGAAAACTGTGTGGACATTGAGAAGCTGGCCGACGCGATCCGCAACCGCTGGAGACGTCCGACGGAGCATTGAACTTTACAAAACTTTACAATTGGGCATGGCATATTCTGTAACTTTGTGTTACAGTTCACTCATCGCAATAACGCGATGACATACACACACACGGAGAACATCATGGACGGAATCACAATCACCACCGAAGAGCGCACCCGCATCAGCGTGGACGCGTGGGAGAACTGGACGGACGAACCGCAGAAGGTCTGGATTAACGTATCGGTGGCCATGGCCTCGATCAGCGCGAAACTGACCGTCAAGGAGGCCAAGGAGCTGGCTGCAGCCCTGATTGCCTTTGCGGAGGCAGCATGAGCCAAGTACAGATGCACCCCCAGGAATGGATTGTCTTCGTGAACGGCAACCAGCACACGACCGTAGAGGCGTGGACCGAGGAGGATGCGGTGGAGAAGGTGCTGTTTGGCGGCACGATAGGGCGGTACGTGTACGAGATCTCCGCTGAGCCTTACGAGTCCGATCAGGACCCGGAGGAGGACTACTACCCAAGCCGCAACTACAGGGGATGAGGGTAAACACCTAGAAAATAATTTGCAAAACAAGCGTTTTACAACAAAACGCTTGTATACTTTAGCCATACCAACACACACACTGGAGTTAAAAATGACATCCCCAACCACTATTGCAGTAAAACAAACAGTTGCCGCTATGTTGAATGAAATTGGCTTGCTTCGAAAAGTGGTTTCAATTGACTCCATGCCGGACAAGTTGCAACAGATTCGCCAGTTGCTGCGTGAGCTGGATGCTGAATTATCAAAATAGACTAAAATGACACATAACGAGTTGCCTATTTGCGCGGTATGTCGAAAACCTGTAGACAGGTTTATAGTAGAGTATTTTGTGGACCGAGATGAGAAATTGTTCCGAGCAGAATGCCACGGGGAAACACAGGTGGTGCAGCTCACGTCGGAATTTATGCTGAGAGCGGACAACATTGAGTTGGGTTTCGCTTTCGAAAAATTGGCTTTGCGATAAACTATGCTCCTAACGCGCTGAGAGATGCGCTAAGGAGCGGATATGGCAACAGGCAAGAAGATGGGGCGTCCACCGGGCGATTCCCCGTACCCGAACAAAGAGAAGATCAAGGACCAGCTCGTGGCGTGGCTGGCGCAGGGCAAGACGCTGCGCGAGTTCTGCCGACAGGAAGGTATGCCGCATAACACTGTGCTGTACGCATGGGAGCAGCAAGACGAAGAATTCTCACAGCGCATCGCGCGCGCGCGCGTTATAGGCCACAACGTGATCGCTGAAGAGTCCCTGGCCATCATGGACACCGAGCCACTTGCAGTATTTGACGAAGCGGGCAACAAGCGCTACGACCCCGGCAGTATTGCCTGGAACAAGGGGCGCGCCGAGCACCGCCTCAAGCTACTGGCCAAGTGGAACCCGCGCCTGTACGGCGACAAGACGATCCTTGCAGGCGACGAGGAAGCCCCGCTGGCCGTCGAGGTGAGCTTTGACGTGTTCGGCGAGCTGCTGAAAAACATCGCGCTTACCCGACAGTCAAGTGAGTAGTGCCGTCACCCTGCTGCAGGACCCCAAGGTCCGCGAGCAGTACGCCAAGCTCAAGCCCGAGCAGCGCGCGGCCTTCGAGTGGCGCGCCAGGTGGCTGCTCAAGGCCCACAGGCACCAGATCGAGCCCACGGGCGACTGGTGGTCGATCTGGCTCATGTGCGCAGGCCGTGGCGCAGGCAAGACCCGTGCAGCCGCCGAGAACCTCGGCTGGTGGGCGTGGGAGCAGCCCAACACCCGCTGGCTGGTGTCGGCGCCCACCAGTGCCGACTTGCGCGGCACGTGCTACGAGGGCGAGTCGGGGCTGCTGGCCGTCATCCCGCCAATGCTGGTGGAGAAGTACAACAGCTCGCTGCACGAGATCACGCTCACCAACGGCAGCCTGATCAAGGGTATCCCGGCGTCCGAGCCCGAGCGCTTTCGCGGTCCGCAGTTCCACGGTGGCTGGCTTGATGAGCTGGCCGCTTGGGAGTACCTGCAGGAGGCGTGGGACATGATCCAGTTCGGCATCCGGCTGGGCAAGAAGACCAAGCTGATCGCCTCAACCACACCGAAGCCTAAGCCGGTGGTGATGGACCTGATCGACCGCAACGGCGACGACGTCGTAGTGACCACCGCGTCCACCTACGTCAACATCAAAAACCTGGCTCCATCGTTCCAAAAGCAGATCTTGCAGTACGAGGGCACGAAGCTGGGCCGCCAGGAGATCCACGCTGAGATCATCGACCCCGAAGAGTCGGGCATTGTCAAGCGCGACTGGTTCAAGCTCTGGCCCAACGGCAAACCCTTCCCACGCTTTGAGTACATCGTGCAGAGCGTGGACTGCGCCGCCAGCGAGAAGACGCACAACGACCCGACGGCGCACATCACTTTCGGCGTGTTCAAACCTGAGGACGGCGGCATGTGCGCAATGGTGGTCGACTGCTGGCAGGACCACCTGCAGTACCCCGACCTGCGGCCCAAGATCTTGGACGAGTACGAGACGGTCTACGGTGAGGGCAAGTCCAAGAAGCGCGTCGACCTGCTGCTGATCGAGGACAAGAGCGCGGGCATCAGTCTTATACAAGACCTGCGCAGGGCGGGCGTGCCGGTGCAGGCCTACAACCCTGGCCGCGCCGACAAGATCCAGCGCCTCTCCATCGTGGCCAACATCATCAAGGCCGGGCGCGTCTGGATACCCGAGTCGGGCAACCGCAAGGGCTTCGTGCGGGACTGGGCCGAGGGCATGGTCAGCCAGGTCTGCAGCTTCCCCGAGGGCACGGCCCATGATGACTTTGTTGACGCCATGAGCCAAGCCCTGCGATACTTGCGCGACGCTGGCTGGCTCACCATCGACTTCCCCCACGAGTGGGTGGACGAGGAGGACTACGCCGACGCCAACCCGCGCAAGGCCGAAAACCCCTACGCGGTATAAAATGCCCGCAAACCACGCAGGACCAAGCCATGGCCGACAAACCCTACCGCGACCCCAAGACCACCAAGATCGAGGATTGGCAGTGGCGCCCTCTTGAGAGCGTGCAGGCCAAGCTGGGCATCGACGAGGTGCCCGACTACATCCAAAAGGGCTTCGGCGAGTTCATGAACGCGCAGGCCGCGCGGTCAAAGCGCGGCGAGATGTCCCCCCGCGACCTGATCAAGGCCTACACCATCGCCCAGTCCAGCATCGGGCGCGGCGGCCTGAGCCGCGACACGGCCACCAAGACCGGCATGCGCCTGCCCAACACGGGCGGAGAGGTGCGGCCTGAAGGCGCCTTTTCCGAGTGGCTTGGCTCCCCGGCTGGCCAGCGCTACTTAGACGCAGCCGAGCGCGGCACGGCGGACATGACAGCCATCGGCGACCTGCAAGGCAAGTTCGCACCCTTTGGCAAGCAAAACGACCAAGCCGAGAAGATGGTGCTGGCGGCCAAGCTGGGCCAGACTATGGGGCCGGGCCTGAACCAAGCGCTGACCGGCTCAACCGACGACTACCGAGACTTTGCCGAGAAGATGAAAGGCATCGCTGGTGCAAAGAGCGGGTTCATCGGCTCGCTGTTAGGCCGGGGAGACCTGCCCACGCTTGATGCCCGCCAGCTCAACCTGCACGCCCTGCCCGCGTCCGTGGGCATCAATTCCATCATGCAACGGGGCAAGGGCAAGGGCGCCCGCGAGGCCGTAGACCGGCTGTCCGCCCGGCAGCGCGCGATGGAGCTCGGGCTCGACCCCAGCTTCGAGCCGCACTACCAACACCTTGCGCATCATGCGGTTTGGGACAAGGCCAGCGACACCCAGACAACGCACGACAATTTAATGCGCGCCATGCGTGGCTATGCCCAAGGAGGCAACGTGAACCCAACACCCGACCAGATGCGCCAGATGCTTGCCCAACGCGGCCATCTGACCAACACGCCCCTAAAACGCAATCCGGCGGTGGGTAAACGCTTTGACGTGAGTGAGGCCACCGGCTTGGCGCCCAAGACCCCCGTGGACCTGGAGAAGCACAAGGGCGCCAGCCTGATGGTAATGCCATGGGACAGCACCAGCCGCAATGTGCAGGTGCGCGGCATCTCCGGCCACGAGCTGCCCGAGGCCATCACGACGCACGGCGGCCAGGACTACGCCCGTGACCTTGAGCACATGGCGCAAGGCGTCGCAGGCGCATCGGGCAATGACATTGCCAAGCGCATTGCCACCCGAGAAGCCATCGCCCGCATGGAGAACGAGCAGCAAGGTGGCACCGGCCAATTGCTGCACATGCCCATCACCATGGGCGAGCGCGCCGAGGATTTCTCCATGACGCCCACCGAAATATTGCACCAGTTGGTAATGCGTGGCATGCTGCACCCCGGCGAGCTGGCGCGTATGAACGCCGAGATTCGTGCGCACAAGATTATCAAAAACGATAAGCCCGTCCAGCCGTTTGGCGGCTTTGTCGGGCTGGAGCACCCCGAGTTTGATGAGCAGATCGTCACCGGCAAGGGCCTTGACACCACGGCGGGCGAGTTGCGCAAAGCCATCGTGGACCGCGTTGGTTACCTCAAGGCCAATCAAAAGGCGCTGGACTTCAACATGGAGGACGTGGCCAATGCCGTCACCGACCCCGCACTGCGCGGTGTGCCCAAGGGATACATTGGCAACACGGTCATCGGCGGTGACCCCGACCACATGACGCTCACGCCGTCCAAGAACAAGGCATATGACACCAACTTCTCTGGCCAGTACCTAGGCACAATGGGCCATAGCTTTCCTGCCGAAGTGCTGTTTGGCAACAAGATGGCCGATCTGAAAAAAGAGTTTGCAGGCAAGCCGGGTGATATCCGCAACATGGTGCTGGGCGCGTTGGAGAAGCGCAATGAAGGCATATCACAGATGCTGGACAACGAGACGCTGGACAAGTACGGCAAATACCTGATGGCGCGTGACAAGAAACTGCGCACCGGCCACTACGCCGAAGGCGGCGAGGTCAAGGCCGACGAGCCCAGCCACGACGAGATGCTGGCGCACGTCATGCTGCACAACATGGCAAGCCTCAAGAATGTTGGTGCCAATGAGGCGCCCAACCTGAAGGTCAAGGAGTACGTGGTACCGGGTACCGGCCCAGGCCTGCCCGTGGGCGGCGTGGACTTCCAGCCTGAGATGCCCGGCCAGCAGATCCTACCGAGCCAGCCCGCTGCCCCGATGGGAGCAATGCCGCCCCAACCAAGTCAGCCAGCAGGGCAAGTACCCCCAACGGGTCAGCCACAGGGCCAGCCACCAGCGCCAGCACCCGGCGCCCCGCGCAGCAACATCCTGCAGATGACGCAGCAGGGCCAAGCACTGGCGGCCATGCGCCCTAACCAGCCCATGCCGCGCATGGCGGGGGGCGGCACAATCAAGGACTACATTCGCATCACGGAGCGCAAGCTATGACCGGACTGTACTCACCCATCAATCGGCTCATGGAGCAGGTCACCCGCCCCAAGGGCACTGGTGCGGAGTACATGGCCGAGCTGCAGAAGAAGCCCGGCTACAAGCCCGCTGAGGCTGAGGACCGCGACTTGCAGGCGCTCATGGCGCTGCCCCAGATGGCGCGTGCGGAGTTCATGGAAAAGCTCAAGGCGCAGGCCAACAAGTTCCCGCTTAAGCAGCGCGAGCTGACCGGCAGCCAGACGCACCACGAGGACTACACCCTGCCCGGCGGCGAGAACTACCGCGAGATCCTGCTGCACACGCCCATGCCCAAGGGGGAGGGCTTCCCCGGCGTACCGCATCACTTTGGTGGCATGCCCAACATCTTGGCCAGCGTGCGCGTCAAGGACCGTGTTGTGCCCGGTGAAATGGGTTACACCCTGCGCAACAAAAAATCAGGGTTCAAGGGCCAGCACTACGCAACACCAGAAGAGGCGCAGGCCGCAATCCAAGGTTATCCTGAGCATCTGCGCCCCATGTTGGATGTAGTCCCCAATCAAGGGCCAAGCAAGAAGGTGTTGCATCTTGAAGAGATTCAGTCCGACTGGCACCAAGAGGGGCGGGAAAAGGGATACAAAAAAGAATTAACGCCCCAACAAAAACAAGAAATGCAAAATCTTTTGCAAAAGCATGCAGATGAAGATGGTTTATTTCAAGAAGATAATGCTCGATTAGGAGAATTACTTGATCTTGAAAATAAAGGCGTGCCATACGGCCCCCACGCCAAAGACTGGCACGAGCTGGCGCTCAAGGCCATGATCCAGCACGCCGCCGAGAATGGCTACGACCAGATCGCAATCACTCCGGGCGCGGAGCAGAACAAAAGGTACGGTTTGGCAAAACATTTAAATGAAATACAGTACAACCACACGTTTAAAAGATTGGCGGGGTTTGATAAATCAGGAACTCCGGTTATTTATCAGGCTGATGTTGAGCCCGAACAACTTTCAAATTACATCGGAAAAGACGTAGCAACAAAACTTCTTGCGCAACCTAAAAACAATCAAGAACATTCACTTAAAGGGGTAGACCTTGAAGTTGGTGGCGAGGGCATGAAGGGTTTCTACGACAAGATGGTGCCTACCTTCCTGAACAAGTTCGGCAAGAAGCACGGCGTGCAGGTTCAGCAGGGCGGCATTCAGACCGATGAAGACGAAATGGTGCCCGACAACGCTGGGCTTGGCATGATCCGCTCCGGAAACAAAAGAGTGGCGCCCGTCCACACGTTCGACATCACCCCGGCCATGCGCGAGGACGTGCTCAAGAACGGCATACCGCGCTACGCCGAGGGCGGCGATGTTCCACGTGGAACAGTCAAAGAGAAAGTTACAATCTCGCCCAATATGGATGTGATGCAGTACGAGCTGATGGGCATTAAGCACCTCAAGAAAGCAAAATAATGGCTGACACCTACGACAACCAAAACGACGAGATGGACCCCGACTTGAACGAGGACGGTTCGGCGGACGTGGAGCTGCCAGAGGACATTTCCGACGTGATGGAGATGCCCGACGGCTCTGCCGTGGTGAGCATGGAGACCAGCGGCCCGGAGGAGTCGCCCGACTTCTACTCCAACTTGGCTGAGTCGATGGACGGCTTTGAGCTTGACACCCTGGGCATGCGCTACATCAGCCTGCTGGACAAGGACAAGGACGCCCGTGAGGAGCGCGACAAGCAGTACGAGGAAGGCCTACGGCGCACCGGCTTGGGCAAGGACGCCCCCGGTGGTGCCAACTTCATGGGCGCCAGCAAGGCGGTGCATCCGGTTATGGCCGAGGGTTGCGTGGACTTTGCCAGCCGCGCCATCAAGGAGCTGTTCCCACCAGACGGTCCCGTGCGCACCAAGATCCTTGGCAAGGTGGACGACCTCAAGCAGGAGCGTGCCGAGCGCAAGCGCGATTTCTTGAACTGGCAGATCACTGAGCAGATTGAGGAGTTTCGCGATGAGCAGGAGCAGATGCTGACGCAGCTACCGCTGGGCGGCTCGCAGTACCTAAAGCTCTGGTACGACGAGAACCAGAAGCGGCCCGTAATTGAGTTCCTGCCCATTGACCGCATGATCCTGCCGTTTGCGGCCAGCAACTTCTACACCGCCCAGCGCGCGGCTGAGGTGCATGAGATCACCGAGTGGGAGTACGACCGGCGCATTGCCAGCGGCATGTACAAGGACGGCACCCACGTCACTTCCGGCCAAGAGCCCGAGCAGACCCGCTCGCAGAAGGCCAACGACAAGATTGAGGGCCGCAAGTTCCAAGACAACGAAGACGGCCTGCGCAAGGTCTACCACGTCTACACCTGGCTGGAGCTGGAAGACGACAAGGAATCCGGCGGCAAGATGGCCCCGTACATCATGATGATCGACGAGCAAAGCTCGGAAGTAATCGGCCTGTACCGCAACTGGGAAGACGGCGACGAGACGATGGCCAAGCTCGACTGGATCATTGAGTTCAAGTTCATCCCGTGGCGCGGCGTGTTTGCCATCGGCCTGCCCCACCTGATCGGCGGACTGAGCGCGGCCCTGACCGGCGCCCTGCGCGCGCTGCTGGACAGCGCCCACATCAACAACGCCGCCACCATGCTCAAGCTCAAGGGCGCCAAGATCAGCGGCCAGACCCAGCAGATTGAGGTCACTCAGGTGGCCGAGATTGAGGGCGCACCGGGCGTGGACGACATCCGCAAGATCGCTATGCCCATGCCGTTCAACCCGCCCAGCCCCGTGCTGTTTGAGCTGCTGGGCTGGCTGGACAACGCCGCCAAGGGCGTGGTGACCACGTCCGAGGAGAAGATTGCCGACATCAACTCCAACGCGCCCGTGGGCACCACCCAGGCGCTGATTGAGCAGGGTGCTGCCGTCTACTCCGCGATCCACGCACGCCTGCACCAGTCGCAGGCCCGCTTGATCAAGGTGCTGTGCCGCCTGAACCGGTGGCATTTTGACGAGATGCGCAAGGGCGACATGGTCGCCGATCTTGAAATTGAGCGCGAGGACTTTGAGAAGAACACCGACGTGATACCGGTGTCCGACCCGCACATCTTCAGCGAGACCCAGCGCATGGCGCAGATGCAGGCCGTGCTGTCCCGCGCGGACGCCAAGCCCGACCTGTACGAAGCCAAGGCCGTGGAGGAGCGGTTCCTCAAGCAGCTCAAGATCCCGAACGTCAGCGAGCTGCTCAAGGAGGTGCCTGAGCCCGAGCAGCGCACGCTGGCCGACGAGAACGCGGCCATGTGCATGAACCACCCAGCGTATGCCTACATGCAGCAGGACCACCTGGCGCACATCCAAGGCCACCTGATGTTTGCCATGGACCCGTCCTTTGGCTCAAACCCGTTCATTGCCCCAACGTTCCTGCCCAAGGTGGTGGACCACATCAAGGAGCACATGACGCTGTGGTACCTGAACCGCATGAACGGCTACGTGGCCAACCTGCGCGGCGGCAAGCCCGTGGACGACTACGAGAACCCCAAGCTCACGGCCATCATCGACAAGCTCTACGCCACCGTGGGCCAGCACGTCACATTGGACAGCGAGCAGGTGTTTGCGCAGATCCTGCCGGTGATGCAACAGCTCCAGCAAACCCTGCAGTCCACCGCCAAGCCTGCCGTGTTGCCGCCCGACGCCCAGGTGGTCAAGGACACCGCAATGGCCGAGACGCAGCGCAAGGCCGCCAAGGACAAGCAGGACGCCCAGATCGCGCAGGCCAAGATCCAAGACGGCCAGATGCGTGGGCAGGCCGAGATGCAAGCCGCCGCGCAGCGCGATCAGCAAGACGCGCAACTACAATTGGAAATAGCGCGGATCAACAACCAAGCGCGCGTTGAAATTGAGAACGCAAAGTTAACCCACCAGACCATACAGACCATGGTCCAACCTCAACTAGGAGCCCCAAATGGCAACGTCTGATACCGAACAGAAAAGTATTCTTGTAAAACAGCATTATCGACTTGCTATGGGCGAGAAGCTTGATGGCCAGAGCATGGGTCCCAAGGGCGGCAACAAACCCGCTGGCGGCCTGAGCGCGCTGGCTAAGAAGAAAAAGTGATCTCGGAGTTAATCCACCAGATCCAAGTACGGCAGGCGGAGCTTCGCCTGTCGCTGGTGAACAACCCCGTGAGCGATCACGCAATATATTCCCGCATCGTGGGGGAGTACCAAGGCCTGCAATGGGTCATGGACGCCCTCAACATGAAACTCGCCGAAAACGAATAAGGCCGCAAGGCCCCAAGCAGCGCTGAAATATGCGCATTTTTGAACCTGAAATATGGTTTTGTCGATAGGAGTGAGTATGAGTGAAGAACGAGTTCCCTACATCGTAGGGACGCAACAGCCGTCCGACCCTGCCGAACTGGCATGGGCATTTCCAGACGTACCGGCAGGTCAGGCTCCCTTGGGTGGCCGGGTCATTGTCCAGCTTCGCCGCATCAAAAAGAACGCGGGAAAGATCATCTTGGTTGAAGAGACCAAGGAGAACGAGAAGTGGAACAACATGATCGGGCGCGTAGTCGCAATCGGCCCATTGGCGTACCGCAACCGCGAGACCATGGCGACATGGCCGGAGGGTAGCTGGGCGGAGATTGGCGATTATGTTCGCGTACCGCGTTGGGGCGGCGACCGCTGGGAGCGGCCCGTCATTGATGAGGAGAACGGCGACCTTAATCCGGTGTTGTTCATGACCATCAACGACCACGAGGTAATTGCGAAGGTCACCGACGACCCGCTGTCCTTTAAAGCCTACGTCTAAGGAGCTACCATGGCCACAGAAAACAAAGAAGACGACCTGAAAATCCAAGAAGGACAGGACGGAACCGCCACGGTGGAGCTGCCCGAGGGCATTTTGCCTTCCGATGACGGTGACAACACCTCCGCGCAAGCCCCCGCAGACGATGGCGGCGACGAGGACCACCCCGATGACAGCGACGCAGTACGCGCTGCGCGCCGCGCACGCCGCCGTTCCAAGAAAGAACTGATCCGCAACACCAACAAGGAGAAGGACGTCCAGCTCCAGATGCTTCGTCGGCAGAACGAAGAGATGATGAACCGGTTGGCGCGCATGGAACAGCGTACCCAAGGTGCGGATCTGGCTCGTATTGACAAAACCATTGAGGACCAGCAGGTGCGGCTGGAGTACCACCGCATGAAACTGGCCGAGGCCACCAGCGCGGGCGACGGCGAGAGCGCTGTGAAGGCCCAGGAGGCGCTTTTTGAGGCACGTCAGCAGGTAGAGCAGCTCGCCAGACTGCGAAAACAGGCGGAACAGGGTGAAAGACAAGCCCCTCCGACCATTGATCCTGCAATTCAAGCCAACGCGGCCACTTGGATTGAGCGAAATAGCTGGTACAAGCCCGATTTATCGGACACGGACAGCAAAATTGCAAAACAGGTCGACGAAGTGCTTGCAAAAGAGGGTTTTAGCCCCTCCGATCCCGATTATTGGGACGAATTGGACAACCGCTTGCAAAAATATTTGCCGCATCGTTATAATGACGCGGACAAGCGTGAATCCAGTCAACGAACACCAAGGAATACCGTGGGAAGCTCAGGCCGTGAAGCATCTGCCGCATTTGGGGGCACAAACCGCACCTTTACTCTCTCCGCTGAACAAGTGCGAGCGATGAAAGATGCGGGTATGTGGGATAACCCCGAAAAGCGCGCCAAGATGATCAAACGATATGCAGCCGAATCACGTAACCGGAGTAACTAATCATGGAATCACGTTTAAAAAAATCTCTCAATGCTGGCGGACGCGAGGATCGCGCAAGCGAGGACGCAAGCCGCGCAGCACCTGAGGACAAGTTCGCTTCTACGCAAGAACGTCGCAAGATGTGGAACGAGGAGTGGACGCAATCAGCGTTGC
>Ga0209829_10002241_pt1 | contig 14792 bp, 10 predicted proteins | sample C_140205_EF_Meta_FD_187311 | JGI IMG/M metagenome (GOLD analysis project Ga0209829, IMG submission 187311) | Freshwater microbial communities from Lake Croche, Canada to study carbon cycling - C_140205_EF_MetaG (SPAdes) (version 2) | ecosystem: Environmental > Aquatic > Freshwater > Lake...
ATCGTCTTTGTGATGCACGGCCAGGCCCGCAACGGTGACGAATACCGCGACCAATGGGCCGATCTCGCCGACCGCTACGGCTTCCTCCTGCTCGTCCCCACTTTCAGCAATCGCGACTTCCCCGGCTTCGACAGTTACAATTACGGCAACGTCCTCTTCCCCGACGGCACGCGCCGCCCCAAGGGCCTATGGGCCTTCACCGCCATCGAACGTCTCTTCGACCACGTAAAATCCACGGCCGGTCTCACCGCGCCCACTTACTTCATCTACGGCCACTCCGCCGGCGCGCAGTTTGTTCATCGCTTGTTTTTCTTTCTTCCCGATGCGCACGCCGCCCGCGTGATCTCCGCGAACGCCGGTGCCTACCTGCTCCCCGAGTTCAAAACCGCCCATCCCTACGGCCTCGGCGGCTCCGGCGTCACCGAGGCAGATTTGAAAACCGCCCTCACGCGTCCCCTCCTCGTCCTGCTCGGCGAGGCCGACATCGATCCCAACCACCGCCCGATGCCGCGCACTCCGGAGGCGAACGCGCAGGGCCTTCACCGTTTCTCCCGCGGCTTAAATTATTTTCGCCTCGGGACGGAGCAGACGGTCCGCCTCGGCGTCCCCTTCGGCTGGAAAATCGCGACCGTCCCCGGCGTCGCCCACAGCAACACCCTCATGGCCCCCGCCGCCGCCGCCCATTTTTTCGGTCCGTGAACCTGCCGTTCCGCGCCTCACTCCAGCTCCGTCCAGCGCGTAAACGCCTTCGCCAGTTCCGCCTCGATCTCGTGCAACCGCTCCGTCGCGTGCGTGACCTCCACGGGTGATTTTTTAAAAAACATCGGGTCCTGCAGCTTCGTCGAGAGGTTCGTCTGTTCCGTCTCCAGTTTTTCGATCACCTTGGGCAGCGCGTCCAATTCCGCACGTTCTTTGTTCGAGAGCTTGCGCACTTTCTTCACCGGGCCCGCCGCCGCCTCGGCCGCTTCCTTCGCGTCGCGCTTGGCTTTTTCCTCGGCTGCCGCCGCCGCCAACGCTTTGGCCGCTTTCTCTTTCTGCCAATCGTCGTAGCCACCGAAATATTCCACGACCCGTCCGCCGCCTTCGTAAACCAGGAGGCTCGTGCAAACTTCATTCAAAAACGCACGGTCATGGCTCACGAGCAACAGCGTCCCGCCAAACTCCACCAACATATCCTCCAGCAATTCCAACGTCTCCGCATCGAGATCGTTCGTCGGCTCGTCGAGCACGAGCACGTTGCAGGGCTTGGTAAACAGCCGCGCGAGCAACAACCGGTTTCGTTCCCCACCCGACAGCGCCTTGATCGGCGTGCGGGCCCGCGTCGGATCAAAGAGAAAATCCTCGAGATACGAGATCACGTGCCGCGTCTTGCCGTTGATCGTCACCGTCGGATTGCCGTCAGCGACCGCGTCCTGCACGCGCATCGTCTCGTCGAGCTGCGCGCGCAGTTGATCAAAATAGACCACCTCGAGCCGCGTGCCCTGTTCGATGACCCCGGCCTTCGGCGCCAGTTCACCGAGGAGCAAACGCAACAGCGTCGTCTTGCCCGCGCCGTTGGGCCCCACGATGCCGATCTTGTCTCCGCGCTCGATGCGCACCGTCAGATCGCGGACGATCCAGCGCCCGTCGTCCGCATAGCGAAAGCCGGCTTCTTTGCATTCGATCACCTTGAATCCGCTGCGATCCGCTTCCTGCGCCGTGATCGTCGCCTTGCCCGTGCGATCGCGCCGCGCCGCCCGCTCGGCCCGCATTTTTTCGAGCGCGTGGATGCGGTTGCTGGCCCGCGAACGCTGCGCCTTCACGCCGCGCCGGATCCACACTTCCTCTTGCGCCAGTTTCTTGTCGAACTGCGCCCGCTCCACCTCCTCGGCCTCCAAGACCGCCTGTTTGCGCACGAGAAACGTGTCGTAGTCGCACGCCCAGCCGACGAGCTTGCCGCGGTCGACTTCGACGATCCGCGTCGCGAGTTTCCGCAAAAATGCCCGGTCGTGCGTCACGAACAGCAGCGCTCCGCCCCATTCCAACAAGAACTCTTCGAGCCACTGGATGGATTCCAAGTCGAGATGGTTCGTCGGCTCGTCAAGCAACAGCAACTGCGGTTCCTCAACCAGACCGCGCGCGAGCAGCACGCGGCGCTTTTGCCCCGCCGACAGCGCCGCGAATTCATGGTCTGGCGGCAGCCCCATGCCTTCGAGCAGTCGCTCGACACGGTCATGGCGCTCCCAATCGTTGTGCACTTCGTAGGCGCCGCCCTCACCCTCGACCACCGTGCGCACCGTGCCGACCAGCCCCGCCGGCACTTCCTGCCGCAACGTGGAAAAAACCGCGCCCGCCTGCCGGAACACCTGGCCGACGTCGGCATTCAGTTCGCCCGTGATGACCTTCATCAAGGTCGACTTGCCCGCACCGTTGCGGCCGACGAGACACACGCGTTCACCGCGATCAATCTGGAGATTGACCTTATCGAGCAACGGCGCGCCACCGAAGCTCAGGGAGACATCAAGAAGACTGACAATAGCCATGTGAACCGAACAGCTTGCACAAGGCCCCCGGCCCAGCGCAAGGTCGGCGTTCAGCTCTATGTTACTGCCCCCCCCGCGCTACAACGTCCTCGGCGTCGGCGTCTCCGCCCTCACGCTTGCAGCCGCGCGCGACCTCGTCGTCGGCGGGCGCGGGCAACGCGACGCTCCCGGTCGTTACATTTGCGTGACCACGGTCCACGGGATCGGTGAAGCGCGCGCCGATCCATCGTTTCGCCAAATTCTCAACGCCTCCTGGCTCACCACTCCCGACGGCATGCCGCTGGTCTGGCTGGGCCCACCGGGCGTCGAACGCGTCTACGGACCTGACCTGTTGCTCGCCGTCTGCGACACCGGCCGCCAGGTCGGCCTCACCCACTATTTCTACGGCGGAAACCCCGGAGTCGCGGAGGAACTGAAAGCCAAGCTCATCGCACGCTTCCCCGGCCTCGCCGTCGTCGGCACATTTACTCCGCCCTTCCGGCCGATCGACACCGCCGAAGCTGCCGCCCTCCGCGCCGACGTCGCGCGCGCCCGCCCCGATATTGTCTGGGTCGGACTCGGCACTCCGAAACAAGAACGCTTCATGGCCGAGTTCGCCCCCACGCTCGACGCCGGCGTGCTCATCGGCGTCGGCGCCGCCTTCGATTTTCACTCGGGCCGCGTGCGCCAGGCTCCACGTTGGATGCAGCGGAGCGGCCTCGAATGGGTTTTCCGCCTCGGCACCGAACCGCGCCGCCTCGGCCCGCGCTACTTGAAAACCAACCCGCTCTTCGTGCTCCGCGTGCTGGCGCAAAAGATTGGCCTGAAAAAATATCCGATCGGTTGAGTCGGGCGATCAAGGTGGGCCGGCGCGTCCCTGCGCCGGCATTCGTCGCGCCCTTCATGCGGGCGCCGGGACGCGCCCGCCCACCTAAAACAAATCTCCCTGCTGCAGGGCATCGCGCTTTTCCCCGTCGAGCGTGCTCAGCGCGAGCAATTGCATCGTCGTCAACGTCGCCACCTGCGGATCGCGCGCGAGCGACGCCAACAACAGCGCCCCCGCCAACGCATCGTAGAGCGCCGCGTGATAGTGCCGCCGGTCCGGCGGACAATACGCCGCCGCGTGTTGCTCCAATTCCCCCTGCAGGCCGCAGGCCGTCACCAACGATTCGAGTTTCCCCGACTCCAGTTGCGGATAAAGCTGCGCGTAAAGCCGCGCCGAATCCACCCATGGCCCCCACTCCGCCACCCGTTTCCCCGGCCGCGCGAAATCCGGCGAACTCCGCGGATACGGCCACACTGATTTGAGCAACCCGTTTTCCACCCCCGCGTAGTGCGCCGCGAGCGGCCCCAGTTCCCGCAGACTCGAAAAATAATTCCACTCCTCGGCAAACGGCTCGTGCGTCGCCACCGCCGCTTCACTCAACCCGTGCACCGCCGTATCCTCCGCCCGCACCCGCCCCGTCGCCCGGCAAATCCGCGTGCGCGCACTCACCACCGCCCCACGCTGCACTTCGACGACACCGAACTCCAGAATCCCCGACGCGCGGCTCCCCTCAAAATCGACAAAAAATATCGGCTGCTCGGTCCAGTTGTTGCCCACGGAATACACGGAACACACGGAACACCGAAAATCCGACTCTTTTTTCCGTGTATTCCGTGTGTTCCGTGCACCACTCTCCGACCGTGGATCTGACGCCCTACCGCTCCTTCATCACCGAACTCGCCCACCAAAGCGGCGCGTTCATCCGTCCGCACTTCGGCCGCCTCGACCTCGCCGTCGAAACCAAAAGCGACGCCTCCCCCGTCACGCTCGCCGACCGCGGCGCCGAGGAACTCATGCGCGGCCTCATCGCCAAAAAATTTCCCGCCCACGGCATCATTGGCGAAGAACTCGGCAGCGAACACCCCGACGCGGAATTCGTTTGGGTTCTCGATCCCATCGATGGCACCAAGGCCTTCATCACCGGCGTCCCGCTCTGGGGCACACTCATCGCCCTCCTCCATCACGGCCAGCCCGTCCTCGGCGTGATTCACCAACCGGTGCTCGGCCAGCTCATGATCGGCGATGGCACCACCACCACGCTCAACGACCGCCCCGTCCGTTGTCGCGCCACCACTCGGCTCGCCGACGCCACCCTCCTCACCAGCGACACGCTCAATCTCGCGAAATATCAAAACGGTCCCGCCTGCGACCGCCTGCTCGCCCAAGCGAAACTCGTCCGCACCTGGGGCGATTGCTACGGCTACCTCCTCGTCGCGAGCGGCTGGGCCGATGTGTGTCTCGATCCCATCATGAACCCATGGGACCTCGCCGCGCTCGTGCCGATCATCCGCGGCGCCGGCGGTGTCATCACGGACTGGCGTGGCGGCGCGGCCTATCCTGCGGAGTCCACGATCGCGAGCGCCACCCCCACGCTGCACACCCACGTGCTCGCGGGCTTGCAGGCCTGAGGCCCCTTACCGTTTCCCCGGAGCGGGGGCGGGCGCCGCGGTCGCAGATCCTGCTGCGCGCATGGCTTGCTGCTCCGCCGCGAATTCTTTCATGACCTGCTGCATCTGCGGCCCGATCTCCGCCATCTTCGGCATCATGACCTCCCTCATTTTTTCCTGCACCTGCGGCTGCTTGGCCACCATCGATTGACCGGCCGGCGTCGCGTAAAACGCCCCGCGGCCGACCAATTCCTCTTTCGTAAAAACGCTGCGGTAGATGCCGGCCACGGCCGACTTCATCTCCGGGCCGCTCAATGAATCAAACACCCCGTCCAACCCCTTTTTCTGGAGCTCGACCACCCGGAACCGGAAACGGCAGGGGGTCGGGCACCGGGCGGCCTGTAGCCTAACGACCCAAGCTCAGCGACCCCGCACACACGACGCGCCGATTGCAAACCGCAACGCGATGGCCGGGTTCGCTGTAGCGCAGGGTTAGGCCAGTTGGTTGGTTGTGAGAATGTGGTCTAAACTCGAAAGGTCTCCGAGAACCCACAACTCGGCGATGACTCCGCGCTCAAAATGAAACAACGCCGCGCCAAGCCATTGAACCTGTTTGCGTGTCGGCTGAAACCCTCGGAAAACCCCGGAGTGCAGGCCAGAAAAACGCATCCTGGCAAATGCGTGGTCTCCCTCCGAAACGCAGTCAAGTATCTCGCATCGGTAATTGCTGAGGCTACCACGCACCGAGCAAACGTAGTCTCTAAATTCTTGGTGACCTCGCAACTCGCGGCCCAACGAGCCTCGAAAGACCAGCTGCTCTGCGAGCAACTCCGGGATGGCGGCGAAGTCGCCTGCATTCCAAATGCGCTCATAGAAAGCTGTAACGAGTAAGGGAGTGCTCACGGATGTCGAAGCGGCCTATCCTGAGTTTGACGAACCTGGGGTAGCGGCGTGCACGTTGGCAAAACTGGGCGGAGAAAAAGCCGCGGCAACCGAATTTTCACTGGTGGCCAGAGCGTTGCGCACACTTGCTCCCGAAGCGCTGCCAGTTCAGCCAACCCAAATGCCGCCACCTTCCCCGGTGGCCAGTTCTGCCGCTTCCCCCTCGCCCGGACCCGCCACTAGCCCCCTCTCCGAACGCAGGCGCGAGACGCTGCGTCGTTTTCACTATGCTCGCTGCACCAAGGAATCCTATCGGATGCTGTGTCGGCCGACGATGGTCCGGTCCGATCGGAACTCGCACGGGCCGGACCGGTCCCCGCTCAGAAACTCAGCGTCAGCGTCACGCGCGCATTCATCCCCGGCTGGGCGAAGCGTTGCAAATCGGCACGACCGCGGTCGAGTTCGCGCACGTCTTGCCAATACCAATACTGACGGTCGGTCACGTTGTAGAGGCCGGCGCTGGCGCGGAGATTTTTCGTGAGGTTCACGTAGCCGGTCACGTCGAAGAGCGTAACGCCGGCGGGCACAAACTGCACCGGGGCCGGCGGGCGGCCGTCCCACAGGGCGAGAATCGCTGAGCCATCGGCGCGGCTCTGGCGCGCATGGGTGGTGGCGGTCAGGCGCAGGCCCCAGCTGTCTTTGGCGGCATAGCTGAGGGCACTCACCCACTTGGGCGGCTCGATGGAGTTGAGCGGCTTGCCGGCTTGGAGATTGTCGCCGCGCGACCAGGCAAACGAGTTCGCCCACGTCAGACCGGCGAGCGATTTTTCGTAGTGGCCGAGTGGAAGCTCCACGGTGGCTTCGGCGCCGTGGATACGGGCGCGGCTCACATTTTTCGACTGATAGACGACCGGATCGGCGGGAGAACTCGGGAGCTGCGGATCGCGGGTCGGGCTGAAGGTGTCGATGAAGTTGGAGTAGGCGTTGTAGAATACGCTCACCACGTAGCTCGCGCCGGGCCGCCGGGCGCGCATGCCGAGGTCAAAGCTGTCGCTGATTTCGGCCTTGAGCACGGGATTCGGTTTCGTGCGGTAGAAGACGGGCGGCGTGGTGAGGTTCACGATGGAGCCGTTGAGATCTTCGTTGGTGGGATTGCGGAAGCCACGATGATAGCGGGCGAAAAACGTCTCCTGCGCGCTCACGTGCCAGAGGAGGCCGAGTTTCGGCGCAACCGCCCATTGATCGAAGCCGACGGGCGGCGTGCCTTTGGCGAGATTTTGATAGAGCGCATCGTCGGTCACGCCGAGGCGGTAGTGGTCGAGGCGAACGCCCCAACTCGCGATGTAGCGCTGGCCGGCATCGAGGGTGATTTCATCCTGTGCGAAGAGTGCGTAGCGCGATACTTCGCCGTCGGGGATGCGTTTGAGCGGGAAATTTTCGCCGACGAAAATCTTGTTCAGGAACGCACCGGTCGTGCCGTCGAACTGCGAGAAATCCTCGTTGCGGGTCTGCTTGGTCTTCGAGCCGTCGACACCCCACAGGATGCGATGCGCGCGGTCGCCGAGGCGCGCGGCGCTCTCGACTTGCACGGAACCGGAGAGACCGCGGTTGCGGAAATCGGAATCACGGAGGCGCAAGCGCGGGACGTAGGTCTGCGGCGCGGGCGGCGGCGGGCCGACCGGAATGGACTGGCGCGTCACGTAGGTCTCGCGGACTTTCGCGCCCTGCCACGAGAGGCGCGCCTGGAGGTTGCGAAAATAACCGGTCGGGCTGCTCACATCGTAGCCGACCGTGGCACGATCGCGCGTGATGCGTTGGCGGCCGGTCTGGCCCGCAAACGTCGTCGTGATGAGGCTGGGGAACGAAGCCTCGGTGGTCTTGGTGAACGTCTCGCCCGTGAGGAAAAGCGTGCGGCCGGCCGAGGGCGTGTAGTCGATCCGGAAGAGCCCGGCGTCGACGTCGAACGACGAAGGATCGGCGGCGTAGTTGCCGTTGGGCTCCGCTTGGTGGCCTTCGCGATGGGTGGCGGTCGCCACGGCCGCGACCGACCCGGTGCGGCCGGCGGCGCTGGCCGTGTGCGTCCACTCGTTGGTGGCTGACGCGTAGGTGGAGGAAAGGCCGGCGAGCAGATCGCGTTTCGCCTCCGTCAGGAGCGCGGTGGGGGCCGGGCTGATAAACGAAAGCACCCCGCCGACCGCGTCGGAGCCGTAGAGCGCGGAGGCCGAGCCCTTGAGAATTTCCGCCGTGCGGTAAAGCGATGGCTCAAAGTAGTCGCGACCGATCAGCTGCGCGTTGCCGAAAGTGAACTGCTCGGGCTGGCGCACGCCATCGACTTGAATGAGCACGCGGTTGCCATCGAGGCCGCGGATATTGAAGGAGCGCGCCGTGGGGAAATTACGGGGCGCGTTACCGGTGGCGCCAAACGCCGTCGGCGCCGAAACCCCGGGCTCGGAACGGGCGAGATCGCGGAGGGACGCCACGGGACTAAGCAGGTCGTTCAGGCGAATGACCGATACGCTCGCCGGGACATCGGACACCGGCTGCGCGATGCGGGTCGCCGAGACGGTGATTTCATCGAGGGCGACAACCGGATCGGTCCCGGCTTGGGCGAGCGCGCAGGGAGCCAGCGCGAAGGCAGCGAGGACCGACAGGGTTAGCTTGGTAGCAGTGGACATAGAGAGCAGGGATTTACGGAGAAAGGTTGAAGGTAACCAGCGGCGCACCAGCGCAACTGCGGAGTGTGTTATTCGCAGAAAAACGCAGGATATGCACGATGAGCAAAACGCCTGCTGGACACTTTTGACCCCGGCAGACCAAAAGCTCGGCCGCAAAAAAAGCACTCACCGCTTCTTTTTCGCCGACCATTCGCAGGTCACGCGGGAGAGAATGCCTCCCCGGCCTTTCCAGTCGGCGATGATCGTGAGGGCCCGCGGCTTGAGGGCCGTGCCGAGGTCATCACAAATTTTGTTGGTCACCGCCTCGAAGAAAATGCCGTCGTTGCGAAACGCATGGAAATAGAGCTTCAGGGATTTCAACTCGACGCAGGTCTTGTCCGGCGTGAAGCGCACAATGATCGTCGCGAAGTCTGGATGGCCCGTGATGGGACACATCGAGGTAAACTCGTGGTGCGAATGCTCGATCACGTAGTCGCGATGCGGAGCAGGATTCGGAAAGGTTTCGAGGATCTTTGGATCGGCCATGATGGCCCACGGAACACACGGAACACCCGGAACGAAAGCCCATTCTTTCTTGGCGGCCCCCGCTTACCCCGGTTTTGCCGCCTCTCCTCAGCTCGCCGTCTCGGTAAACCGGCTCTCGCGGATGACCGTAATCTTGATCGTGCTGGGATATTGCAGCTCGGCTTCGATGCGGGTCCGCAATTCTTTCGCGATCTCGCGGGCGCGGTCGTCCGTCACTTCTTGCGGCGAAACGACGACGCGGATCTCCCGACCAGCCTGGATCGCAAACGCCTGTTGCACGCCCTCGATCGAAACGGCGAGTTTCTCCAACCGTCCGAGGCGTTGGATGTAACTCGTCATCGATTCGGCGCGGGCGCCCGGACGCACGGCAGAAATCGTGTCGGCCAGAATCACCAGTCCCGCGTAAACCGTCTCGGGCTTCACTTCCTCGTGGTGAGCGGCGACCGCGTTGACGACGATCGGGGTCTCACCGTAGCGCTTGATAAACTCCGCGCCGATCATGGCGTGGCTGCCCTCGAGTTCGCCCGAGACCGCTTTGCCGACGTCGTGGAGCAGGCCGGCGCGCTTGGCGACGTTTGGATCGAGGCCGACCTCGCTCGCAATCATCGAAGCGAGAAACGCCGTCTCCACCGAGTGATCGAGCGCGTTCTGGTTGTACGAAAAACGGTATTTGAGCCGGCCGAGCAGCTTGATGATCTCGGGATGCAGACCATTGATATTGAGTTTGGCCACCGCTTCCTCGCCGGCTTGGATCGTCACGAGGTCGATCTCCTCCGCCGCGCGCTTCACGAATTCCTCGATCGACGCCGGGTGGATGCGCCCATCTTTCACGAGTGCATCCAACGCCGACCGCGCAACCTCACGCCGCACCGGATCAAACGAAGAGATGAGCACCATCTGCGGAGATTCGTCGATCAACAGCGTGACGCCGGTCGCGGACTCGAAAGACTTAATATTGCGACCTTCGCGACCGATGATACGGCCCTTCATGTCCTCGGTCGGCAGCTGCACAATGGTCGCGGTCAGGTCGTTGTTGGGCTTGCTGGCGATCCGCTGCATCGCGGCGACGAGGATGCGGCGGGCATCGGTTTGCAGTTCCTGCTCCGATTTCTCGAGCGTGGCCCGACGCATCGCACGCAGTTCGTCGCCACATTCAAGCAGGACTTCCTCCCGCAGCTGTTTCCGGATTTCCTCGGCGTCCATCTGCGAGACCCCCTCGAGGCGCTTGCGCACGCTCTTGGACAAAGCCCGGATCGCGTCGCGCGCCTGCTTCACGGCCCCGCTCTCGCGGTTGAGCCGCTCTTGGCGTTGCTCCAATTGATAATCGAGCAAGGCCAGCGATTCCTCGTGAGCCCGGATCTCGCGCAGCCGCACGTCGCTCTCGATTTCGCGGCGGTCAAATTCGCGGTTCAGCTCCGCGCGCTTTTCTTGAATTTCAGCGTCGGCCTTCTGCTTTACCTCTTCGGCGGCGACCGCCGCCTCGCGACGCGCCACCTCGATGAGTTCCGCCGCCTGCTCGTGCGCGGCGCGGCGCGTATGCCGGGTAAGACGCCAAACCACCCAAAATCCGATCCCTCCGCCGACGACCAAGGCCGCCGGTAGCGACCAGTCAAAAACGTCGCTCTCGGCGATCAGAAACGCGAAATCGACTGCGCTTGCTGAAGTCAAGGAGCGTGCAAGTTAGGCCGGAGCATCCCAAGCTCAAGCCTTCTTCCGGAGAACCCCAGGATGTTATCCAAACGGTTACCTCCTGGGTTCCGGTCGCTGGAAAATTGGCAAGGTTTCGTTGAGCACCGCCTGCATCTTTGCCAACGCCGCCGCCTCGCCAGCCGTGGCGTCCGTTTGCATCAACACGTAGGCCCAGCGATCCGCCCGGGCGTGCGCCACTCGATTCCACGCATCCCGACCGAGCCGTTCGAGATGCGTCGCGACGACGGTGTCCCCGCCGACAAACCAATACGCCACCAACTGTGGCACGACTTTTACGCCCCGCGCGGTGGGCACTTCCCGTCGCACCCGCAACACGGTGGCGGGAAAGGTGCGGCCACCCACACTGACCGCCGCACCAGGCCCGACGGGAAACGAAAAAGCATGCGGCAACGAACCGGCGATACTCCACCCCTGCCCGACGAGGCAAAGCTCCGGCCGGTGAATTGACGAACGATCCCGTCCGCTGAGCACCACCGAAAGAAAGACCTGCTGGGACGGATCGGCGACGGCCACGTAGTTCTTCCGCGCAAAACCCGTGTCCGCCGGCAAAATATCCCGCTCCACCGCCGTCACTTCCGCCCGGCGCCCGATCCATTCCGTCCCCAAAAAAGCCGGCAGCTCCACCGGATTTTTTCCGTCGGCCGCCAGCACCACGCCGACTCCGCCCCGCGGTAGGAGCTGCTGGAGTACCCGCAGGCCGACCATCTCCACTCCGGCCACGCAGACCACTAACGCTGCCGTTAGCCCTGCCCCACCCGGGGCACGGTGCTCCGCCCGTGACTCAGCGCTCTCCGCCGCTGGCACCTCCGGCCACCACCGCCGGACGACCTCCGCCGTGGCCAACACCCCGCCCAGCACGATCACGAAAACACCGTAGCCCATCACCGTGTGCGCAACGTCGCCCCATTTCGGACCGAACCATTGAGCGGCAAAGACGATCGCCGTGATGCGCGCGACATTGCCGAGGTAGACGAGCGGCAGGCACGGCGATAGCACGAGCGCGCGTCGCATCCAGCCGCTGAAATTCAAATACCCAATCAGCAGCGAGAGCGCGGTGAGGGCGACCAACGAGTTCACGCCGGAGCACGGCGCCGCCACATCGTAGTTAAAACGCCCATCGGGCCCGAGGAGTTGCGTGCCGTTGCGCACCACGGCGATGCCCGCCGCCCGCGCCAACCACTCCCCGGCCTCAACCACCCGCAACCGCAACGGCAGCCCAATTTCGTCCATTCCCCCGAGCGGAATCGCGAACACCAAAAAGAACAGGGGAAACGCCGCCGCCCCACTCCAGCGCCGTCCGCCCGCCAACCGCATCACACCCCAGACAAACAAAAGCAGCGCCAAAATCGAAACCCGCGTCTGCTGCCCCGCAAACCCCGCCGCGTGGAGCACCAACCCGCCGACCATCGCGGCCAACGGCGCTACGAATGACCAAGGCCCATTGCCCAATACCCAATGCTTCGCTTGATCATGACCGCCAAGACCATCTCCCTCCGAACCTTGGTCCTTGGTCCTTGGTCCTTGGTCCTTGCCCCTCAGTCCTTGGTCCTTCCCCAAATTCCGCCAAAACAACCACCCACTCAGCGCCAGAATCAGCACCCCGTGCTCTGTCTCCGTCCCCGGCGCAAACCACTGCTCACCCCACCACCAAAACACCGAGGCCGTGTCGATGTAGCCGCGCGTCGCATTGCCGAAAAACTGGAACACAGCCAATCCCGCCAGCGCAGCCATGGCCGCGGCCCACGGAAAGGGGTGGGCGTGCGGTGTGGTGCTTGTCATGCACGCGCTAGAGAACTTAACTCCGCCCGCTTGGCAAAACCTTCGCACGCTCCCCTCCCGCCGCGCTTGCTCGCTCTCGAGCTCTGGGGTCTCGGCGACCTGGCGCTCGCGATCCCGTTCCTCCGCGCCGCAACCCCCCACACCCGCGTCACCCTGCTGGCAAAACCCCACGCCGCGCCCCTGCTCGCGCGCTTCGCCCCTGACGTGACCCTCGCTCCGCTCACGGCCCCCTGGACCGCGTTCACCGGAAAATATCGTCTGCACCGCTGGCCGTGGCGGGAACTCGTCCGCGTCCGCCGCACGCTGCGCGCGCAACCCTTCGACCTCGCCGTCACAGCGCGCCCCGATCCGCGCGACCATGCGCTGCTCGTTCTCGCCGGCGCGCGCCGTCGCCTCGGATTTCCCCGCGCCGGTTCCGGCAGGTTGCTCACGACCGCGCTCCCCGCGCCGGTGCGCCCGCACCGCGCCGATCATTGGCGCGCCCTCGCCTCCGCGCTCGGCTGGCCGCTGCCGGACGCGCCCCCCGCCCACGCTGCCCGCCCGGGCCGGCATCTCGTCATACATACTGGGGCCGGTCACCCCGTGCGCCTCTGGCCGCGCGAACGTTTTGACGAAGTGGCCGCGCATCTCCGCGACGCCGGCTGGCAGGTTACAGTCCTCGACGATTCGCTCTGCGGCCTCGATGCCTTGCTCGCTACACTTGCCACCGCTGATCGTTTCATCGGCAACGATTCCGGCCCTGGCCACCTTGCCGCCCTGCTCGGCGTGCCCACCTTCACGATTTTCGGCCCGCAACTCCCCGCACTCTTCGCGCCCCAACACCCCAAGGCCGCGTGGATCGAGGGCGCCCCCTGCCCCTACAAACCCTGTTTCGATCAGTGTCGGTTTACACAACCGTCGTGCCTGCACGCACTGGACGTTCAAGCAGTCTGGGCGCGCTTGGCGCCTTGGCTCGCAAACTAGCGCCGGCTCGCCGCACTACCATGCCGGACGATGCACAGTCATGAACGAAACCTCCAAAACCAAAAAAATATGGGGCCCGACGGAGGTGGCCCTACTGCGCGGCTCCGGCATCGACATTGGATGCGGTCCCGACCCGTTGACCCCATCAGTTCGGAGATTTGACGTCGCGGACGGCGACGCAAATCAGATCACGAGGTTCGTGCAGGAACAGTTCGATTTCGTGTATTCGTCACACTGCCTTGAACACATGCAAAATCCTCGAAGCGCCCTACTCGAATGGTGGCGCCTCGTAAAACCGGGTGGGCACCTAATCGTGATTGTCCCCGATGAGGACCTTTACGAACAGGGCGTGTTTCCAAGCCGGTTCAATCCAGACCATCGAGCGACCTTTACACTTTTCAAATCCCAGAGCTGGTCACCCGTGTCCTTCAACGTCCGGGAACTCGCGCACTCCCTACCCAACTCCGAAGTGATAAGCCTAGTGGTGCACGACCACGGCTATGATCGGCGTTTACTCCGCCACACGCCGGACACTCCTGTGGCATGGCCCCTCCGCGTGGTGTTTCGCGTTTATCACGGATTGAGGCGCCGTGGTTTATTCAGAATGCCTCTGATCGAATGGTGGCAATCGCACACCACTGCCCTCGATCAAACTATCCGACCCGGCGTGCTCGCGCAGATTCAATGCATCGTTAGAAAACGGGCCTGACGCGTCATTTCGGTCGTCATCGGTGCGCAAATTGGTCAGGACACCATCCACCGTCGCACCAGAGGCAGCTTCATTCCGGCGGCATTGGCCACCACCCGCCATTCGCGCCCGCCGCCGATGCGTAGTAACTGCCAACCCCGCGACACGAGCCGTCCCCAGTGACACCCGTCAAATTTGCAAAACGCCACCAGCGCCCGCAACAGCCGCACGCGGCGCGCGCGTTTCGAGTAATCCCGCGACCACCGCACGATCAACCGCCGCTCGCCCCGATAAAGCCGTTCATACGCCCGGTTCGCGCGCTCGCCGTCGTGCGCATGATAAATAACGAGCGGCTGGGGGACATTGGGCACGGCCGTGAGCCGGTGCTGCGCAATCAGCGATTGAAACATACATGCATCGTCCACTGTGCCGAGCGACTCATCCCACAGCGCCGCCGCCTCTCGTTGGTGAAACAGCACGTTGGTGTCAGCCAGCGCAGCCAATAACAGCGCGTCGCCCGAAAAGGCCGCCACATCTATTTGGCGCACGCGCCGCCGACCGTTCACCCAAAACTCGATCCCGCACAGCACCACCGCGCTGCCGGTCGCGACCACAGCGGCGTGCTGCATACGAATT
>Ga0209829_10002242_pt1 | contig 14790 bp, 12 predicted proteins | sample C_140205_EF_Meta_FD_187311 | JGI IMG/M metagenome (GOLD analysis project Ga0209829, IMG submission 187311) | Freshwater microbial communities from Lake Croche, Canada to study carbon cycling - C_140205_EF_MetaG (SPAdes) (version 2) | ecosystem: Environmental > Aquatic > Freshwater > Lake...
CCAGATCTAAAATTGATATGCTCCTTAATGGTTACATTATTATATTGCGACTCGCGTTGCTGTGCTTCAGTCGCAGTCAACCCCACCACCACCAAATTCAGGTGTCCGCCGTCGCCAAGATAGATACTGTATGCACTCAGCAGCGCGTCTAGGTTCTTGCTCGGCGCATTCCCCGTTACCGACAAAATATACCGTCCGGCGGCACTTCTAGGCAACGTCGCCACCTCCTCGAATGCAGTACTGACGGTCGGCGAAAGCATATAGATTCGATCCGCAGGAAAATCGTAACTTTTTATTATATCATTTTTACTAGTTTCCGAAATCGTTACAATCAAAGCAGCGCTTCTGATTGCTCTTCGAAGGATGAAGCTTCTATACAAAGCTCCCGCCGCAGATCTTAATCGACCGGAATAGGCAAGCCTTTGATTAAAAATTGTATCATTTACAACAATGGCGGATTTTGTATTTCGTGGCTTAAATAAGGGCGCAGTGTTATACGGAAACACAAACACTTCAAACGACTTCCTTCGAATGATTAAGGGGAGTAAAATCTGCTCCCACACAGGAAAGTAGCGCGTCACGAATCGCCCCATCATTCCATTCCCGAACTCGGCAAGGGGTGAAACGGGTTCGAGATCTTGTCCCAAGGCGCTGCACAAACAACGCACATAACGACCCATTCCTCGCACGCGGCCGCCACAGCTCGCAAAATCGTCGATACCCACTTTTGTCGCACACATTGATAATAATTATCTGCGGTTAGAATTCACGATCTCGTAAACCCGGCATGTTTCCCGGGCGGCATGCTCCCAGCTCAGTTGCGAGACGCGCAGCGCGCCCTTATCCTTTAAACGCCGAGTCAAGTCCGGGCTCTCCAGCACTTGGGCCATCAATTCCGCCAGAAGACCCGGTTCGTTAGGATTGCATAACAACGCCGCGCCGCCAGCCACCTCAGGCATCGAGCTAACATCTGAAGTAATCACCGGGCAATGACATGCCATTGCCTCCAATACCGGCAAGCCATACCCCTCCAACAGCGAAACATACACGAACAACGAAGCGCCCGAATACAGCGCTACAAGGTCTTCTTCGGCAACCCCTCCGACAATCATTACCCTTCCCGTTAGGCCATGCTTCTTCACCAGCTCACTGGAGCTGGTCCCCCTCCAATCGCGTCCGTATAGCACTAGCGGCGGCACGGTCGAACCCCTACCGATAAGCTTGGCGTACGCCTCCAACACTGCACAAAGATTCTTTCGCGGCTCGACCGAGCCCACTGACAGAATATATTGCTGGGGAAGCCCCAAACGCGCCAAAGTTGCGTCAATTGTTTCCCTCGGCACCAACCGGAAACTTGCATCGACTGGCGTAGCGACCAGCGAGATGCGCGCACTGTCGATTCCCACCAATCTGATCAGATCCGATCGCGCAGCTTCAGAACACGTGATCACCGCATCCGCGCTGCGCCGGATGGTCTCCAAGCGAGCACGATAATAAAGACCATGCGCGCGGCTGCGTATATACAGTTCTGGGGACAGCAACGGAATAACGTCGTAGATCGTTGCTATGAAATGCCAAGAACCCCCGAGCACTGGTCCACCTTCGTGCGGTATGTGATAAATATCCGCGCCTGTCTGAAGCAAGGCGGCCGGCACCGCGAACTGCTCCCAAAGCGGCTTCGGCAGGGAAGCACCGATCACATGAATCCGTGAGCCGATTGATCCCGATATCGGTCGCGAACTGTTTGTCAAAAGGGTGTACTTGTGCTGAGGCTCCCAGCGAGCCAACGCATCAATAAGGCCACTCATATATCGACCCAGCCCAGTCCTCGAAACGGATAGAGTTCGTGCGTCGAAAACTACTTTCATGCTAAAACCGCTAGATGATAAGACTCCACCGTTTCACGCGCGCACCGATCCCAAGAAAACTCGGCAGCTCGCGCTCTGCCCCGCCGAGAAAGATCCTCGCGCATGGATCCCTCCTCAATCAACCGTTTCATCGCAGCAGAAAGCTCCTCAGTACTTTCTGGATTTACCAGCAACGCGGCGTTCCCAGCCACCTCCGGAATTGAGCTGACGTATCCGGCAATCACCGCAGTCCCGCACGCCATCGCCTCAAGTACGGGCAATCCAAAGCCCTCATAGGTTGACGGATATACAAAAAATTCTGCTGCTGAATAAAGCCGTGGAAGATCGGCATCGTTGACATTCCCAAAGTAAATCACCTCTTGCGAAATACCCAACTCAAAGGACAACACCCTTAATATGGCCAGAGTCTCGTCACTCATCTTTCCCGCCAACAGTAGTCTCACGGAGCGCCGCGCGGCGCCACTGTGGGCGTACGCCCGAAGGAGCGACGACACATTTTTCCGAAAACTATAGCCGCCAATATAAAAAATGTAGCGAGCGGGCAATCCCCTCTCGCAGCGAAATACTTCGATTTCTCTCGATCCAATAGCCTTAAAATTGACTCCAGCAGCCAGATGCGTGACCGAGACTCGCCCCGGCCCAACACCCAAGACCTTTACAATATCCCGTTTAGCGGCGTCAGAAACCGCGATCAAGCGATTGCCTTCGAGACTTTTCCTGACTCGTATATTATAGAGCAACTTCGCATCCCAGCTAACCGCATAGTCTTGGGGATAAATGAGCGGGATCACATCATGAACCGTCGAGACCACCCGCAAGCGTGTTCGCGGCGCAACTGAACTGAACGCAGTAGCGTGATAAATATCCACCCCCGCGCGAACCAGTTTATGACCAAGAAACAGAAGGTCCCAAACCGAGTGCCATCGTTCCGGCCGCGAAGGACGTGACACCCAGATCGCGCGACTTTCCGGAAAGGGAATGTCAGGGAGTGGGTAGTTCCTAAGAACGAGGTAGCGAACGTCAAGCGTTGGTATTCTCGCCAGAGCGCGCCCCAGTTCCTTGACATAGATTCCAATGCCAGTATTTCTGGCACTTGTTTGCGCGGGCCGAACATCTAAACAAATACGCATGCTGTCTAGCGAGTTAAGTTCCTCACGATAAATCCACTCAATCGCAAATAGCGAATAAATAGGGCTGGGACGACCCAATACCAAGGGCAATGCCGTAGTATAAACACAAGTCTTGACGGTAAATAGTCAGGAGACTTAATACCACGGAAAATCGACTGTACCTGCCGAAGGGTCATACGCTCCCCGCTAAGTGTAAGTCCACCCGTATTTTCGACGTGGTTATAAAGTTTGCTGGCAGATGTCACGATCACTGCGTGCCCCTTTTTCCCCGCCCTCAGCGTAAAGTCCGTGTCCCCCAAATACTGCGGGAACAGTTCGGCGTCGTAGCCCCCGAGCTCTGTCACTACTTCGCGAGGTATGAGTGTTCCCATCCCGGGAGTCCATTGTACTGACCATTCCCCAGAAAATTGGGCGTCCGTCACGGCACCTCCAACCATCATCTCACCAGGCCATGGCCAACGCGTGGCCCCACCAGCGCACCACACCCGACTTCGATCACTCACACCGAGGATCAGTGAACCAACAATTGCGCCAGGCCGCCGCCGCGCGCAGGCCACCAATTCCGAGATCGCGTCTTGCTCCGCAACCACATCGTTGTTTATGACGAAAATAAAATCTGCGTCGCGCGCAAGGGCCGCTGCGATCCCCAAGTTCATTGCCCGCGACCACCACAGGTTACCGTCCCCTCGCACGACATGGACGCGTGGAAACTTCGCAGGAAGCTCCGTCGGCGTAGCATCTCTTGACCCGTCATCCACGAAGACAATTTGTAGATTTGAATAGCTAGAGTTTTCCAACGCCTGAAGGCATATTTGGCTGAACTCCCAGCCGTTGAATGCTGGAACTACTGCCACCACCAAAGGAGCAAAGGCGGTCATCGCAACGCGTGCCTCGGCATGTCTGGCTGGGCAGCGCCACCGCCAGAAAACCACTCCGCAATAAAAATCAACGGCACAAACACAGCCATGTAAACAATATAAAGTAAAAACAACGTACCATCGACCGTCAATGACCCAGTCATTAAATTCAGGCATACCCAAATAACCAACGGAGCACGCAGTCGATAGCGAACAAACGACATGAACGTTCCTATCAAAAAGCAATACAAGCAACCAAGGTTACCCCAAGCGACGTGCCCAATGACATACATAGAAGGAGTTGCGCCGAACCCGGCATTTTCATCTGAAACCACCTGTTGCGCTATATTGGCAGCTATATTCCGCGACTCTACATCAATATAACCGAAATAGGGAGTTAATTGCGATAGATGATAACTCACTAAATTCAGTCCGAGCATTTGCTTATAAGATTCCAACGAGAAATAGTAGTATGGCCCGGCTGCGTTATTAACGAGGCGGCGGCCAAACGCGCGCATAATCGTTTCCTCGTAGCCCGACTCCACTACATCGACGAACGACCACAGAAGGATCACAACCAGCACTCCGAGCGCGGCGTAGACAATCTTTGTAATCCGAACTTCGAGCCTAGTTACAGTGAAGATGTAGTGCGCACACAAGCCATATGTAAACAACATGCCAACAATGCTAATCTTGCTATGCCCGATTAGGATAGTCAAAACACCCGTTACGACAAGTGAAATGGCGGCAGTTTTTTTCATGCCGTGAGCCAGCAACGCCTTAATGCTGAGAATCGGGAGCAGATTACTTAAACCGATGTATACGTAATACAAAACGCCGTATCCCGCGCCCAAAGCGGAATACATACTGATGGTGCGAGCTCCTGCGCGAAAAAACGGTACACCAACCAATGCGAAGATTACCGCTGCGTCTGCCAAATAAAGCGCGAGCAAAATCCAAATTGCGATTTGCGTCCCCCGGGCCGACGGCAAACCGACTGATCGCGCAACAATTGATTGCAGTCGAGCGTTGCCTTGAAAAAACAGTGATTCACGTGGCGGAAAGGCGTAGCTTCGTCGATCAATTCCAGCCGAGTGAAACACCCGCAATCCTTGAGCGAAGAAGAGGAATGACACCACAACATACAAAACCGATTCGAGGTTCACTACGCCGTCGATGCAATAATAACATAACCCTCCGATGGCAAACATTGCCTCCGGAACCTGCAACACCCACGGATCAAGGAATGTAAAAAGATGTACGCGCAACGATAGGAAGACGCCTAAACCGGCAAATCCCACGCACAGAAAATACAGAAACCAATTTAAGTCGCTGATCTCCATTTAACGCGAAGTCACAAATTTCTTTATAAACTCCTTAATCAATTCCTTTCTCCGCTTGATCTTAAGAGTCAATGTCAACATTCTGGCAGTTGCTTTCTTCGGGAGACTCCAATCGCTCGCTGCCACAAAATAGGAGAAAAATGCCCAATACCCCTGCTGCAATATCGTCGAATTTTCAATACTGATAGATTTTGTATGACGTCGAAAGCGATGTAAAAAGAAGGGCACAACCGCGCAATAGCCCAATGTGCAAGCATGCAGTGGAATCAGTAGATCAGGCCCAATTCCTTTTGCTGCGAGCGAGCGCAAATTCTGATTGGGATATTCTGTCGTAATCTCGAATGCCGAACGACGAACCAACAGCGCCCCAGGCGAAACAGGAAGCTTGAAAAGAGCAAACTGGATTGCAGCCTCAAACCCTTCTAGGCAAGGTTGCTTCCGGTACTGGTATGAGAGGTCGGCGAAGACCTCCTCCGATGCCTCGTCGAACGTGATCACCGAGCCAACCGAGAGAGCACATTTATTATCTGCAAGCAACGGGGCAACCATCCGTGTGACACAGTCTGAGTCCAGCCTATCGTCCGAAAACAGCACCTTGATGTACTTACCCCTACAGTGAGTGAAGCAGTGTTTCCAATTACCCACTGGGCCGATATTTTCCGCTGTTCTAACCACTATTACGCGCGGGTCGCGAATCGCGTTGAGATACTCCCAAGTTCCGTCGTTACTGCAGTTGTCACTGACAACAATTTCGATATCGGAATACGACTGCGCCAATGCGCTTTGCAGCGCCTCCGGCAGCAGCTCTTTTCGGTTATAAACAGGAATGAGGATACTAACGAGAGGGTTGTTGCTCATAGTGAGTCTCTAGGCCGGTGCGAGCAGCTTATCCACCAAGCGTGGCAATTTCCAACCAACAGTTAAAACAAACGATATCCCGACGCCTAGGACAATTCCTATTGCACCGAACCAACGGACCAGGAGGGTCTGGCACAATACACTGATCACAGCCTGGACGAAGCTGAACTTAAGTAAGCCGGCCACCTTATCCGAGCTTTGCAATACAGTTGCATAAGCGTCACACCACACCCGGATGAGTTGCAAGGCTCCGAACGCAAGCAATAGACCAATCGAAAGTTGCAGGTGCTCCCTTGGAGCTATTATCCGCATAATGACGTCGCGCGCAAAAATAAATCCAACAGTAACGATCACAACACCAAGAGCTCCCCACACCATTGTAGAGACAAGTATCTTTTTTACCTTTAGGCCCTCACTCCGGACGATGGCTTCCGCACATACCGGCCAGACCGCCGATAGCAGCGACGCGTACGCGAGTCCTACTACACCAAACAGCCGGAGGCAGATCAAATACTCTATCATTTCCGCAGCTGATAAAGCGCGCGCGGCCACGATCAAATCGGCGTTTATCGTGGCTGTTCCTAAGAAGTAGAACGCGAAGAAGCCGCTTCCTTGGGAAATAAAAGATCTCATAGACGCCCAAGCAAACACCGGAACCTTGCCCCCAAGATGAATTATCCAACCGATCAGGCCGGTGAGTACTGATGGACCAAGAATCGCCACGACCACCATAGACAAACTGGGAGTGCGCAAATGTAATACGAGCGACACTAAGGCGGCGGTAACTAAGATATTAATAATTGATAATAAATGGGCCACCACTCCTCTCATATGCGCAAACAGCACTTTGCTATAGGCCGTGCCTAAAACCGCCCCAACTTGCATCATTGCACCAATGCGAAATATTTTTATTCGCTCATCTTCAGGAATGTAGGAAAACTTCCCCAAAGTTACGTCGGCTAACCATGGAGCAAAGAGTACACTAATAAGGCCAATCACGACAACCGAAGCAAATAGTGCACCGGCCGCCGACTGTTCTAACTCCGCTGTGCCCTTGCCCATGGCGCGGGCCCGCGATATGGCGTTTTGAAGCGAAGCGCCCATGCCGAGGTCTGCCAGTGCAAACCATGCGCTGAGGCCTACTATGACGGCAACAACGGCATACCGTTCGGTGCCAAGCACCACCAGATATTGGCGCATTAGCCAGAGCTGCGTAAGAACAATTGTGCCACGAGCCATCCAGCCTACCGCAGTAATGAGCCACGGTGCTTCTACAAGACTTCTGCGCGGAAGATTCATTCTTGGATGCTTTTACACCGATTGCGCCACCCAAGCGATCATACGACGAATACCCTCTTCAGCCGACACTTTGGGCTTCCAATCCAGTAACGCAGCGGCTTTGCCAATATCGGCGACAAAATAGTCTTGATCGGATGCGCGACGAGGAGTGCATTTGAAATTCAGCGGGGCCGATAGTTCAGCCACTCGTGCGAGCAAGCGAAAGAGCTCGAGCAAGCTTAAACTGTTGCCCGAACCTCCACCAATATTTAGGACTTCCCCCGCTACACGGTCTTGGCAGTAATAAGCGGCCGAGTAGAGATCGACTAGATCGTCAGCATGCAGAACGTCTCGGACCTGTTTTCCTGTGCCCGCAATCGTGAATTCCGGAGCAACGCAGCGTGCCATTTCCGCCTGTTGATGCTCGACCGCCTTTTGGCAAAACCAGCCGATCCAACCTTGATCAACGGTCGCAAACTGGCGTCCGCCATATATCGACGAATGGCGAAAGACCACGGTTTTTATCCCATAAACACGAAACCAGTCGCGGACATACTGATCGGCCGCGCCTTTCGAACAACCATATGGCGTCGAGAAATCTAGCGGGAACGTTTCATCCAGTCCCGCAGGCTTCCCCGGAATGAAGTACCTCGTGTCATTCTCGGCGTACTGCAAATGGCGTAGATCGCCATAAACCTTATTTGTGGAGCTGTAAGCAACGAACGATTTGGGCGATAACCGTCGCGTTGCATCCAGAATATTGAAGGTGCCCACAACATTGGTAACCATGTCTCGCCGAGGATCCGCTAATGAGGTGGTCATCGCCACTTGCCCACCTAGGTGACATATATAGTCAAACGGACCGCGCTCGCTAAATACTTTATCAACGGCGGTCGCTTCAGCTAGATCTATTTCATAATGGCAAAAATTCGAGTCTTTCACTTTTAACTCCAGCCACCTCAGATTAGACCTGCTACCAGGGCGAAAAAGTGCGTCGATTACGGTCACGCGGGCGCCTTGGTCAATATAAGCCGCTGCAATGTTGGAGCCGAGAAACCCACATCCTCCGGTAATCAGTACATTCATATTATTTTTTTTCAATGTTGCTTCGGGCCTCTTTGAGCATTGCTCTCAAGCCCTTTGCCAAATCGGTTTCTGGAGCCCAGTTTGCAGGCAAGTGCTTGGCGCGTGCCGAAACGTACGTGTCACCGCGATCGTTGGCTGGATCGAAGGTTAACAAATGCCTCGGCGCCCCTGCCGTATCCGCCAACTGTTCAACCACAGCTCTTATCGACGTAAGCACCCCGGTGCCGATATCCACTTCGGACACACCACTTTCAGATGACCATAGCGAAGCGAGAATCGCGCCCGCTGCGTCGTCTAGGAAGATCCAGTCTCGCAAGCCCTGTCCGCTACCAAACTGGGCACTTTCCCCTCGAATCAGTTTGCCGGCCGCGTAACAAAGCACATTACGTGAACTATCGCCCGGACCGTAAACCTGAAATATTTGGCCTAGTGTGAGTTTTCGACCGGTTTTAGCCGCCCAATCGCGAGCTAATTCGTTGCCCGCGCGTTTCGTGACTATGTAGGGATTTTCTAACAACGCAGTGAACCGCTCTGCCTCTCGCTCGTAGAACGTCTGCGCTAACCAAACGTGCGGGGTAGATCCGGCAACCTCGATCGCGCTTAAAAGACGCTGCACGCCAACTACGTTTACACTAATGCATTCGGGCCATGCCCTGCTGTCTGATTTGACGCCAGCTGCAGCGAGGTGCACAACGGCTTCGAAATTTCCCCACGGCACTTGATTCCATCCTGCAGGTCCGGTTAGGTCTAAGTAAAAAGAGTTCTTCAGACCACCGCTAGTGCGGCCTAGTCCGTACACTTCGTGGCCGGCCATGGATGCTGCGCGGACAAACGCGCGCCCCAGAAAGCCGCTTGCACCTGTAACAGCAATTCGCATCGGCCTCGGATCAACGCTTGGTATTCTGCACTAAGCTACGAATAACTGCGACGATGTATTCCAGCATTTCGGTCGTAAGTCCCGGATATGTGCCGAGAAAGAGAGCCGAGTCCATCAAAGCATCGGCACCTGCTGTCGGCGTCGCCACCCGAAACGCTTGGGGGCGATCTCTGCGTAGATTCACGAATGCCGGCTGTCGGAGTAAATTCCCGCCAAATAGCATCCGATTACCAATTTTTTTTTGGTCGAGATGCTGCGCCAGTTCATTCCGGGTAAAAGGCGCTCCTGGTTTTACGCGTACCAAAAAGCCAAACCATGAACAGTCCGTCCGACAGCCGCTAGTATCCCACACAAAATCAGTCCCCGACCTGTCAGTGGCATGAGTTGGTAACGCGAAATCGAAGCAATCCTCAAAGTCAGCCAAGCCTTCGCGGAGATATTGCCAGTTACGCTTTCGCGCCTCCACAAAAGCAGGGAGCTTCTTCAACTGTTGCCGCCCGATAGCGGCCTGGGGGTCGAGGGGCTTCAGATTATAGCCGAGGTGGCTGTAAATGTATTTGTGGTCATATCCCTTGGGCAGTTCGCCCAATTGCCACTGGAAGCGTTTGCCGCATGTGTCGTCTTTGCCCGATGCGCACCAACAGTCGCGTCCCCAATCACGAAAACTTTCCGCATAGGTCTTCAAAGACGCTCGATGAATAATATTAACGGCTCCACCCTCACCCATCGTCAGATGATGTGGAGGATAGAACGATTGGGTCGAGATGTCACCCCACGCACCAGTGTAGCGAGTAATCCGAACTCCATCAGGTGGAATACCCGGGGAATTCTCCGTAACCCCCAAGGCTTGCGCCTTGGCCAGCGGCATGGAATAGGTGCAACCGAGAGCATCGCAATTGTCCTCAATTAGCCACAATTCGTATTTGCGGCAGAATTCAAGCACCGCGCCCAAGTCGAAAGGATTGCCGAGCGTATGAGCCATCATCACCGCCTTGGTCTTGCCATGCGAATAAGCCGCCTCCAACTGTTCAACGCGTACGTTACCTGTTTGCGGATCGTTGTCTATAAAGACCGGCACGGCCCCATGCTGAATGATCGGGGCCACAGTGGTGGGAAACCCTGCCGCAACCGTAATTACCTCGTCCCCTGGCTGGATTCGGCGATGCGACGGCAGCTTGTGAGTCGTCAACGCGGCAAAGGCCACAAGATTCGCAGACGAGCCAGAGTTTACCAACAATGTATGTTTCACTCCGAGAAACCCCGCGAGTTCCCGCTCGAAGGCCTCGCCTTCTGGGCCCAGCGTCAACCAGAAATCCAACGTCGAGCCCACTGCCGCTTCAACCTCGTCTTGGTTAAAGACCCGACCCGCATAGGGAATCGTTTGACCGGGAGACCAAGGCGCATGCGCCGCATCGTCGCCAGGACGCTGACCGGCATGCACGAGGGCGGAGTATTCACGCGTGTCGCCCAAAATAACGGATTTGCGCACTGCGGCTACGAGTTTGGGAAACACGGAAACGCGCAGACGCTGCACAATGTCGGCGGCGACCACCAGCACCCGGTCGGCACGCACCGCCGAGGCCAGCGGCAGATGCTCCGTCGTCACGTAGTCACCCGCAGAGATGGGCAAGGCGGAGGGATCGGAAAGCTGGCTGGTGATCATCGCCACTTCAATGTCGCCGCGCGCGTCAGGAGCGGTGAGAACGAGGGCCGGGCGAACCTTGGCACGCGCAAGATCGGTGAACGGCCAGCGCAGGGTTACCACATCGCCAGAACAAAGAGCCGATGACATCACGGTTTATCCTCCTTTGCCACCAAGTCCTCTAACATGGCGCCCCAATCCTCACCATCCCTGAAGGCAGAGTCGAGCTGGGCGGCCTGCCAGGGCTCCATTGCATGCGTGAAGAGCTCCAATGGAGTATTCTCGGGAATAGGTTCCGAAGCAGACAGAATTCGGAGGTGATCTCCTTCTTTGATGACGGTGATGCTCATGGTTGTTCGGCGAGAAATTTCATAGAAAGTAGGACGAGAGGCGTAAAGCGTAGATGACATCGGCGTCAGAATAAGTTGGAGATTTTTTTTTCGCCACCGTACTAAATACTGCGAGTTATTCGCGTTTCTCCATCAAGGCAGACTCAAGTCCTAGCCGCGCGGAATTCGGCTTTCAGCTCGTCGAGGGGCTTCAACCACGACCAGGAGTTTTAGCAACGGATGAACAGGAATCTGATCAGGCTTGAGCCCAGGCATTACCCTTCGCATGAGCAGCTGCAGTGTAGGCTTGGATCTGGGTCGTCGTGAGCGCGTGGATCTCGGCAGGCTGCGAGACGGCGGACCGATACCATCCGACGGTTTGAGCGATGGTGTCAGCGAACGACCAGACTGGCGACCAACCGAGGAAGTGGTGAGCTTTGTCGGTGGCCAAGTTGAGCAGTTTGGCTTCGTGCACGGCGTGGGGGTCGCTCTTATCTTCCCACCGTCCCGGCCAGTGCCGGAGGATTTCTTGGACAAGATCGGCGACGGTGCGGTTGGAGGCGAGGGAGGGACCGAAGTTAAAAGCGCCGCAAAGCGCTTTTAACCGTTCAGATTTCAAGTTTAAGTTTAGGACAGAGTCCCTCGATTCGGCAGACCTTAATCCTCCGCTTTCAACATGAAAAGCCGCCTGTGCAAGGCACGCGGCCAACCAGAGGTAACCGCTCAGCGGCTCCAAGACGTGTTGCCAAGGACGAGTAGCAATCTTGTTGCGAACCGGAATGACCTCGCCGCGTTGCAATGCGCGGATGCAATCCGGCACGATCCGGTCGAGAGCCCAATCGCCGCCGCCGATGACATTGCCGGCGCGGGCCGACGCTAAGCGGATGGAGGGGAGTTGAGCGTTGAGAGTTGAGGGCGGAGAGAAAAACGAGCGCCGGTAGGCGGAAATGACAAGCTCGGCCGCGCCTTTCGATGAACTATAGGGATCGTACCCTCCCATGGGATCATCTTCTCTATAGCTATGAACCCATTCTTTGTTTTCATAGCATTTATCAGTCGTGACAACCAGTGCTATACAGGGCCGCCCCACCGCTCGCAGTGCATCCAGCACATGCACCGTGCCCATCACGTTAGACGCATAGGTGGCCACGGGCTCGGCATAGGAGAAACGCACAAGCGGCTGCGCAGCTAGGTGAAAAACATAGTCAGGATTGGCCTGCTGGACGGCCCGCTTGACCGCACTTTCGTCTCGTACGTCACCAATTGCATCCACCATCCGAGATCCAAGATTGAGCTGTTCGAACAAGGAGGGACTCGTCGGCGGCGCCAACGAGAAACCGTAAACTTCAGCACCCATGGCTACGAGCCATTCGCAGAGCCACGCACCCTTAAAGCCAGTATGCCCGGTGACCAAGACGCGCTTGTCTTTGTAGGCACCGCCGAAGCAGCCTGAAAATAGGGCAGGAGGAGACATATTGAAAGTCGAGCCGAGAAAGCGGTTACCAAAGCCGCCAAGGCGCTTTGCCGGCGGCCCAAAGATCCTCCAGGAGCATTTTGTCGCGCAAAGTGTCCATCGGCTGCCAGAATCCGCTGTGCTTATATACGCTTAATTGGTTACTTGCAGCCAGCTTCTCCAGCGGCGAACGCTCCCAGACCGTGCGATCATCCACCACCAAATCGATTGCGGAGGGCTCTAGCACGAAAAACCCACCATTAATCCACCCGCCATCACCCTCAGGCTTCTCCTGAAATCGCACCACCGCGGAACCTTCGATCTCCAATGCTCCATACCTGCCCGGAGGCTGCACTCCCGTAAGCGTTGCCTTTCGCCCCTCCTGTTTGTGAAACACGATTGAACGTGCGACATCGACATTTCCGAGACCATCCCCATAGGTAAAGCAAAACGTCTCGGACCCCACATAATCGCGCACGCGCCTCAATCGCCCTCCAGTCATGGTAGATTCACCAGTATCGACGATAGTTACGCGCCACGGCTCCGAACGTCTATGATGCACCTCCATACTGTTAGTGGACATGTCCAAGGTCACATCCGACATGTGCAAAAAATAATTGGCAAAATACTCTTTTATAAAATATCCCTTGTACCCTGCACAAATTATAAAATCATTAATGCCGTAAAAAGAATAGATTTTCATTAGATGCCACAGAATTGGGCGGCCTCCAATCTCCACCATGGGCTTCGGCCTAAGGTGCGTCTCTTCACTGATGCGGGTACCTAAACCACCTGCGAGTATTACAGCTTTCATTAGTGAAACAATTTAAATTTAAAACAGGTTAAGATTTATGTATGTTGGTCCACGTTTACGACGGCGGAATTTTTCAGGTCCTAAGATAGTCTCAAGGGCAGTTTGAATAATTGACGTGTTGCAAGTAAACGTGTTGACATATGCCCTGCGTTTTATATAGCATGAGCGCTTACCAGCCAAGTCTCTTCAATGATGCAGTACGCTTGGGAGAACCGGAAGTGCCCTCAAATCACTTTCGAACGGAATTTTCGTCTAAGACAGAGGCCGATCCACCCACGTCGAAATCCGAAGTCGCAATTTGGTAGTGAGATGCACCCGTCTCTACTTTTATTCCAGAATGGACGGACTCAGAACCGTTGAAGATGCGGCATCCAAGAAGAGTTATGTAGCGGGCGGTATTGGCGATCACAATCCCGTCATGGCCATGCGGGACGCCATGACTCGCAGCCTCGACAACCAATCCCAACACGGTGACGTATGTAGCACCAATAACCAATGCGGCCCCCGTACAGTCGTAAATTTTCCCTCCAATAATTCGTATTTCGCGCGCAGCTGGGCCAATCCACCAGTTCACTCCGCCCCCCCGATTACTTGCCCAACATTGCGCAAACTCCAAGCTATTTCCAGCGTCGACGCGAATACCGTCTACTCCATTGCTATCACTAATTAGTTGGGTGCAAAATATTCCGCTGGGTGAGCCAGCCCGTGAAGCCGCGAAACGTATGCCGCTGCCTTTGTTTGCGCCCACCTGCAAAGTATTGATGTACACTCCAGAGACGTTTCCCACGACAGCAACCCCATCACCATCATTCGCTACCGACAGAATATCCCGCAATGTTATATCGGTCGAAGGAACGCCTGAGTCGCTGTCGCTTAAGTATATTCCCGAATGGGCATTTCCACTAGTCCGGACGCGTTCAAGTCCCACTGGACTCGATGCCGTGAGCCGAACCCCATCCGCGAAAAACAATACTTCCACGTCGCGAATCATGTGATTACCACTGCCTGGCCCTTCAACCCATATCCCTGCTCCTCGCTTGGACTTTCCAATGTTTTGAATCGTAAGATCCTGAATCGTCACACGAACTTTGCCGTGTACGCGGATTCCTACTTCCAAATCGGTGAACTCTAGAACAGTACGCCCCTGCCCGCTCCCGGAAAGCTGGATACCGGACGGTAAGTCGATGGGAGCGGTGATGCGGTAATGGCCAGTTGGCAACCGGATCATTCGCCCGCCGTTACGCGCTGCCTCCAC
>Ga0209829_10002244_pt1 | contig 14783 bp, 12 predicted proteins | sample C_140205_EF_Meta_FD_187311 | JGI IMG/M metagenome (GOLD analysis project Ga0209829, IMG submission 187311) | Freshwater microbial communities from Lake Croche, Canada to study carbon cycling - C_140205_EF_MetaG (SPAdes) (version 2) | ecosystem: Environmental > Aquatic > Freshwater > Lake...
TTTTATTTTTTTTTTTTTTTTTTTTTTTTTTTTTTTTTTTTTTTTTTTTTTTTTTTTTTGTTTTTTTTTTTTGTTTTTTTTTTTTTTTTTGTTTTTTTTTTTGTTTTTTTTATTTTTTGTTTTTTTTATTTTTTGTTATTTTTATTTTTTTTGTTATTTACCGTAACCAAATAGTATATCATTAAATGATATACTATTCAAATCATCCTCTACAAAATGTTTGACTTTTTCATCACGCTTACTACCAACCAATTCTTCTTTCAAATCAACTATTTGCTTACGAGCATCATCAAGCTGAAACTCCAACATAGAAACATAATCATTTGAAATTATATCATATGTATCAGCTACATTATTTTTATTATGGCGGACAAATGAACGATTTTGGTCATTTTCATCATATGAATCATTAGTAGATTCCGCGACAAACTTTGTAGAGGTATTTTTCAAAATAACCCAAAACCACGGATCGTCGTAAACCAACCGTGTCCCTTTCATAGAATTAAACACCTTCTCCTTGAAATTATCAGCAACATTGTTATCAAACCAGTTTGTAAAATGAACATACGCCCTTTTATATGTTTTACCTTTACTATCGACCATCCGAACGAAATCAACATGATGAACCACTCCTAAATTATTTGTTTCGAATGCGTGCATAATACATCCCTCTGTAACGGATCGATACACATACGGGATAAATACGCTGAATTTTTCTGAGATTGACGATGCTGACATTTTGTATATGTGTGTTTAAAACTTGAACTTGTTAAATTATATCATTAATACTTTTATGAAAAAGTAAATCAATTTTTTTTAGATAAAGGAGTTTATAGTCTTTTCCTGCTTGCCAAATATGCAGAAGCTGTTGTACCAACTTTACCATATCCACTATGTGGTTGATAAACATAATTATGGTTATATGTAAAACATAATGTATTATTACAATTATTCAATCGTTTAGTTGTCACCGGAATATAATAACCCATACTAGAAAAATGATTTGCTCGACCTACTGGTGAAACTGATGGGGAATATGTCATTTATAGTATAAATGAATATTATATTATTTTCAAAAAAGATCAACCCTAAATATAACATATATGGAGGAAAACGGGGGCGCTAGCCGAAGTTTTCCGAGGGAACTCCGTAGACGTAGGCGAAGGAGTTGAGTTAAAAAAGAGTTAAAAAAATATTTTATTTTCCACAAGAACTACATCCAGATCTTGAATTTGCAACACGATTAATCATAGATAAATTTAGTCCTACACGACCAGACTTATTGTTAAATTGTAATCCTTGAATTTGAGGTTGATTAACATTGGTTGGAACAATAGTTGGTCTATTTTGTCCAGGTAAACTTCCGAACAATAATTTTGGTGGCATTATATACATTAAATAATATATAAAAAATTAATTTTTGATAGGACAATTACAATTATTCACAATATTGGTTTTAGTAGTTTTACCCCCGTAAATAGGGTACGCTGGATTAAACTCAATAGGAACACCAAAATTCGGTGGTATAACTCCACGACGAACCGGACCTTTCCCTTTAAGTCTGGCTAAATATCTATAGTATGAGTTATGTTTAATATCAACTCCCGCGCCCCCAGGACAACCAGCCCCAGGACGTTCTCGTGTAATTGTATTCGCTGTACTACTACCGTGATATGTACTTCCACCAGTTACAATATTTGGTTGAAAATGTCTTATCCGTCTATCACTCATTTGATTCCAATTAACACCATAATTTCCAGGAGTTTGATAAACATTTAATGATCCTAAATCAGACATATAGAGAGAAGCGGGGACGCGAACTGTATTTTGAATAATTTTTAGATTTTGATATTGATATGCAGGAACATTAGTAGATAAATGTAGATTACACGAAAAAGATCTACACGTCATTTTATATAAAACGTTATAAAATAAAATAAAATAATATAAAATACAATAATATAAAATAAAATAATATAAAATAATATGGAGTAGAGGAAAATGGAGGCGATAGCCGGAACACTTCTGTTCACTTCGCTCACATCCGTGTTCCAGTCGCTCACATTCGCTGACGCTACGGCTCGCTCCAAACTCCTTCGACTACGTCTACAGAGGTTAATAATAAAATTGAAAAACATCTTAGTCTCATACCCAATTCAATATAACCCCTTAAAATGAACAATTCATCGCATTACTGTGAATATTGTGGTAAAAAATATACAAGAAAAACTTCACATATAAAGCATACTATTTTATGTGAAGTTTTTCATAAAAGTAAAAGAGAAAAAACGTGTGACAAAGAAGAATCATCTGATATTCCGACAACTGAGAAACTCTATGAAATCATACAAGAATTAGCATTAAAATATAAAATAATGGAAACTAAAATGGAGAATATGCAAAAATGGGTAGATAAAAAGAAAAAAAAACTAAATGTGCTTCAATGGTTAAACACTTGCGCGAAACCCCAAAAAACATATACAGAATGGATTCAGTCTATAACCGCAACAGAAGAACACGTAGAAATATTAATCGAACAGAATATAACACAAACAGTTGACGCATTATTCAATAAAAAAATACAATCACTGTCACAAAAGGACACGGACACGGACACGGACACGAGCATATCATATATTCATCCAATTTATTGTTTTGTTCAAAAAATAAACATATTTTATATTTATGATGACGTTACATCAGAATGGAAACAAATGGATTCAGATGATCTCATTTCATTATCAAAAAAAATACATTCAAAAATATTACAAGCTATATGCGAATGGTATAAAAAAAATATCGATAAAATAAATAAAAGTGATAAAATGACAATTTTATATAACCAAACATTGGTTAAGTTAATGAGTGTTAATTTTACAGCAGATTCTGTATATTTATCTAAATTAAAGACGTCATTGCATAGTAGTTTGAAAACAGATTTAACAAATATAGTAGAATATGAATTTGAATTTTAAGGCATCAAATCGGATGGTGTCATATTTATTATGATATCAGTTGCGCTCATTAGCGCAATATTTTTAAACTCAGTAGCGTGTGTTTTTATAAATGCCTTATTTTTTTTAACATTTGATTTATAGGTTTTGTCCAGTTTATCAGAAATGGATTCAATGACAAGTATTTGTTTATAGAAATTCAATAAAATTTCATATTTATCGATTTGTTTTTTTGGGATATTTATTACTATTTTGGAGCGAGCTGTAGCCTTCAGCGCAGCAAAAGGCACTGGATGTAAGCATAGCGAAAAGCAAGGGAACTCCGGAGACGTTAGTCGAAGGAGTTCTAATAATATATAAAGTGTCCAAGATTGACAAAACACATCTTCAACCAATGTTTGGGCGGGATTCATTAATTTTACATATTGAAATTGATAACCATTTTTTTCAAAGAAAGGTTGAATTGTTTTGTATGTTATCATTGGCTTATAAATACCATACCCATATTTTTTTTTAGGATTAATAGCGGGGTCAATCGCGTATAGTATTTTATTGGTATTATCTACAATATATGTTTGGTAATGCGTTTCCTGATCATCTTCGTTTTCTTGAATATTTGTCGCAGTAAATACAACATAGTTTTTTAACAATATTATTTCTTCACAGTATTCTACTATTTCATTTTCTTTATCATTATATGGCATACATTCATATTGCTGAAAGGCATCAAAAGTTTTCATGTGTTGTGCGTTTTTAATAGGAGGAAAGAATGTTTTTATAATTTTATTTCGAGTATGTTGTGTCCCAAGAACGTCTTTTATTGCGTCAAGAGCCCAAGATATCGCGATTTCTTTATCGTTGCTACCAAGACCAATAGTATTCATTTTATTTTATTATATTATATTTATTTATTTTATTATATTGTTGATATCTTAACATATAATAAAATAATATCAATTTTTTAAAAAAAATCTAATTTTGGAGGAAAACTGAGGCGTAAGCGTAGCAAAAGCCGAAGTTTTCTGAGGGAACTCTGTAGACGTTAGTCGAAGGAGTTTGGAGCGAGCCGTAGCGTCAGCGAATGTGAGCGACTGGAACACGGATGTGAGCGAAGTGAACAGAAGTGTTCTGGAAGAAAACGGAGTTCATAATTTTAAACCAACGGAAATGAAGGCTGCATCGCAATTCCGCAAATTCCCTCATCATTTGTGCTATCACTGCGTTCAATTTTAACGTAACCTTCGTCCCCCCACGAAGTCCCCCAAGAATTTTTGACCAACCAGTACTTAATACCCGACTCCTCACCATATCCGACAATTAACACTCCGTGATCCAATGTAGTCCCACATTTACTACTGGTAATAACACCACTAGAATACGATTGAAAAACAGACGTATCGGCTTCAATCGCAATAGAAACAGGACCAAACGCAACAGCCGCCTTCAAATCGACTTGATTATTCGCAGGAACATCCGCACAACTAGAAAAGGTAGCGATAGATGAACACGAATGGCAAGAACTAGCTTCCTTAGTAACACCGCTGGTATAAGGATACGCCTCATCAGCACACATTCCGGTATCAATTGCGTATTCAAATGCGCTGTCCATTAGACCACCCTTGCACGCCATATTACCGTACTTCTTGGAGCAATCGACCAATTGTTGTTCAGAAAGACTAATAAGTTCACTCGTTTTAATTGCCCAAGCACCCTCCATTGCTCCAGCAGCAGAAAACGACCAACACGACCCACATTGACCTTGATTCTTGACAGAAGTAACCGCTCCCTTTGAACGCCAATCCAACGCACCAGGGACAGATGACCCACTGGGTTTATAAACAGCACACGAAGAGGTCTTCTTCACAGAGCTGAATCCACCGGTAAATCTTTCCTTGAATTCAGCAGGAGACAAATCAGTGTATGCGTTTACAGACATTGTGAAATTCTGAGTAGAATCCAAATTATGTAAAAGGATATTTTTCAAATTACTACGAAAAACGACAAAACGATGTTCGAATTCCTCTAAAGACTCGTATTTTTTAATAAATTTTTCTTGAAATTTACCAAATTCAGTCCAATCATCAAGACGATTCAAAAAATTACCACGAAGAAAACCCTGTTGCGATAGAGCTCCACAAAATGACGCGAATAAAACGATAAGCTTGAACATTTTATTTATATATATACATATACACATAAAATCTTTTTATATTGTTAATAATTACATTTTTTCCTTTTATTTTTTCCTTTTATTTTTTCCTTTTATTCAAAAATACTTCGCCATAAATTCAGGTGGTGTCATAATAGGTATACCTAATTTTTTAGCATCCGCGGTTTTTCCAGTATCTTTATCTTTATCTTCATCTACACTTTTCGCTACAACAACGACCGTATTTTTACTAACGGAACTACCTAAAATACCGCCTACACTTTTCAAGGCACTAATAGCAGCCGGATCACGTACACCCGTAAAAACAACAGATTTCTTGTATAATGGATGTTCTATAGAAGATGACACAACAACTTCTGTCATATTAGATGATACCATTTTTTGTGTCAATCCACATTCTGCTAAAAACGCCAAAAATGCTGGAATATGAGAGACAAATGATTCGGATGTTTTCAAAGCCATGCCTTTGATACTTGCAACCATTTTCACCTTTTCCCCATTGGATTCTCCTGAAGTCAAAATATTTGGATATGATTCCAACACCACTTCAATTTTCTTATCGCTAAACCCTCTTCCAAAAATATTTGAAGCGGACATCAACACTGTAACCGGAGCCGCCGCCAATTTATCCTTGATACCTTCATAAATTTTAGTGGCCAATTTATCCTTAAATCCTTCTACTTTGAGAAAGTCAGATTTGGACATTTTAATAATTTTAGGCACCGTGTCATAATCCGCAGCAATAATACGAGCAACATTACCACCACTCAAACCATCTACTTCAATTCCTTTAAAAAACCCGGTAATTTGTTTCTCTCGTACAGTTACATCAGATTCGATATTTTCCAACATAATATCGACGCGAGAATTGTTCCATTTATAACTTACGTTAGGCATTTTAGCTTCAAATGCTGGTGTTGTTACACTGCGAATATGAGGAATAACGTCCCCACTTCGTATAATTTGAATGATAGCACCAACACCAATCTTATTTGCTTCAATAAATGCCGCATTGAAACCAGTGGCATATTCAATTCGAACACCACCCAATTGAATCGGTTCAATGCGAACACGCGGTTTCAAATAACCGTCTTTACTAGGAGTCCATATAACATCTACTACTTTTGCCTCGGCTATTTGGTCCGATAACACCATTTTAAACGCAAAAGAATGTTCTGGATTTCCAGATGTTCTAGGAACGATAATATCATCTGTTACAATGACTCCATCTATTTCATATAAATAATTTTTACGCCATTCGACCAATTTTTCAGATAATAATTCGTTTGTTAGATCGGATTCCACACTATTTAACACGACTTCAAACCCCATATTTTTAAGAAGAGCCATTTGTTCAGATGGTTTTAATGTTGGAACAATAACTTCATACGCAACAAAACGTAAATCTTTCACTTTTTCGTCCAATGTCTGTCTGTTCACAATTCCGGCGACTAAATTTCGAGGATTAGCAAAATTTGATGCGTATTTTTCAGCAAATACCGATTTTAAAATCAAAAATTCGCCCCGAACAACCATTGCCGCAGTCCCAACACCCTTTTTAATCTTAGGAAATCGCAAATAAGGGATCAAATGACTCACGTCTTGTCCGACTTTTCCATTACCACGTGTATATAATTTGGGCACATCCTTTTCAGAAGAATACATACCACTTACACCATCCATTTTACACGATAATACATATGGGCCAGTATGTTTTTGTTTCCATACAGCAAGGGCGCCAGTATCTGGTTTAATTTTATCCATTGAAGCCATTTCATATGGCAATACAACTTTATTTTTTTCGATAGGAGCACCGACTTCTTCTAAAACAGGATTTGTTGGAAATTTTTGTTCCATATATTCTTTCACAATATCGTATTCATTATCGGTCATTATGGGTGTTTTATTGGAGCGATCTGTAGCCGAAGGCGCCGGTGAGCGAGGGAACTCCGGAGACGTTAGTCGAAGGAGTTTGTAATGAAATGCTTTATTTGCTTCATTTATGATGGATGACAATTCGGATTCAGATAATTCTTCCAAATAAGAATATCCATTTTTTCTAAATTGTTGGATAAGGTCTAATGAGGGGTCAGCTAATGTGGGGTCAGCTAATGGTGGATTTGGATCTAATGGTGGATTTAGATCTAATGGGTGATGATCTTCTTTTTCTTTAACCAGAATCAATTTTACACGTTTATTTTTTACTGTTTTATTTTTAACGGGTTCCATATGTATTTTAACTAGAGATACCTTTAAATTTTCTTTTTCTTTCAATTTTTGTTCTTTTTGTTCTTCTTCCCGTATTTCCCTACCTAAAGAATCAGTAACAGTCGTTGCGTTTTGTAATAAAGATGTAGGTTTCTCAAATTCTTCAACAATGATGGAGCGAGCCGTAGCCTTAAGCGCAGCAAAAGGCGCCGGTGAGTGAGGGAACTCCGGAGACGACTGTCGAAGGAGTTTTAATTTTGGTCGTTTTTTTACAGTTTTTACCATTTTTTCTTTCTTTTCTTTTGAAGCGAGCCGTAGCGCTAGCGAAGGTGAGCGACTTAACTCCGTAACGTCAGTGAAGGAGTTTGGCTCTTTTTTATCTTTTTTGGTCCCACCTTTGGAGCGATCCGAAGCCGAAGGCGACGGTGCGCGATGGAACTCCGGAGACGAATGTCGAAGGAGTTTTATATATTTCGTTTTTTTTGATAAAATTCTCTTTGACTTCATATATATTTTTTTATATTATAATTATATATGCGTCAAACTAAAAGAAGAATTACTAGAAAACGAAATACTAGAAAAAGAAGTTTAAGAAATACTAGAAAACGAAATACTAGAAAACGAAACGTAAGAAATACTAAAAAAAGATTGTTTAAAGGTGGGTTAACTAAAAATGAAATATTAGATCAATTAATAAGATTAATAGAAAAAAATCAACGAATAAATGTAGATGCTATTTCATTATACAACCCACGGCGTATTAGCCAACCTATTGCTAGTAATAATATTAACAAAATAATGAGTATACTTGACGAGGCATATGATGAAAACACTCACGCACAGATGTTTTCAGGTGATGAAGAAAATGAGTTTAAAGCAGTACTTTTTAATCAATTATTCAAACGACTAAACAAAATAGTCACCCGTATGCCAACAAATAGACAAGTTGATGCGATGGGAAATGATCATAGTGATAACACAATAGAATTAATTAAAGATTCTGGGTTTATAACCGACTTAGATAAATATGGATATATCGACGAGGATAATTTTACAGATGAGTTTAAAGATGTATTTATCAGTAAACCAACAACTATGTTGGACTTAGAAGAAGATCCAAATTCGGATGAATATAAAGCAAAATATCCCATATATCTTGCTGAAGGTGAGAAACCGCTTTAAGAGTGGAACACTAGTCGAATGAATTTTGGAGCGAGCCGAAGCCTTAAGCGCGGCAAAAGGCGCTGGTGAGCGAGGGAACTCCGTAGGCGGTAGCTGGAGCGACCCGTAGCCGAAGGCGCCGGGGAGCGAGGGAACTCCGGAGACGTTAGTCGAAGGAGTTCGAAGGAGTTTAACCTACAAATCGAAATAATCGATTTAAATCAGATGAATTTCCTCGTTGTGACGAAATATTTATATTATTATTCGAAATAGTCGAAAACATCATTTTTTTGGATTTCATTTCATTTATTCGTCTTTTCTGAGATTCATTATTTAAATATTGAATCAATACCATTTTTTTGTATTGTTCTCTTGTTAATGGTTCTGGTACTTCTTGTTCTATCTGATATTGATGCTGTTGTCTCTCATATGGTGTTTGAATTCGTGAGACATTATTCGAATGTGTTTGATTATGTGGTTGCGATTGCTGTTGAAATTTCTGATGTATTTGATTATAATTTATATTTGCTTTTTGGAGCGAGCCGTAGCCAAAGGCGCTGGTGAGCGAGGGAACTCCGTAGGCGGTAGCCGAAGGAGTTGAATTTATCTTAGAATTGACATTCGACGCATTCACATTTGCGTTTATATTCGATTCAACCACATTCACTTTTCCCTTTTCCAACACATTATTTCTTACAATTTGTAATTTACCATCTACAACGGTCATATTTAATGATGATAATATGTCATCATATGTCACTTGTTTTTTTTTAGGCGGAATATTCGGTTGCGTTTTTAATATGGGTTTTAATATAGGTTTCACGTAAGGAATAAACGTATTATCGTCAAAATGTCCAACATCTTCTACATCATCATTATATTCGAATTCAGAAATATTCAATTCCATAATAAAAATACAAATATTATAATTTTATATTTTTTACTATTTTTTAATATAATTTTAATATAATGGAAGCAACATATATTAAAAATAAAGGGGTTACACAAACAACTATTCAAGATAATCATCATCATACAACAACAAATGAAATTAAATGGGACGCAAATTATAACGGCAAATACGCAAATATTAAACTGGATGTTGTTGATAATGGCAAAAAAAACAAATATAGGATCAAACTAGACAATAAAGATTTAGCCAATATGTTAAATATCCCTTCGGTAAATAGACCAATAGATCAACGTTTAGAAATGGATTTTTTGAAGGGACATATAGAACCGGAAATACAAGTAGATTTACAACAAATTCACACTCCTAAATCATTCATTTTACCGCAATTAAAACCAGTGTTAGAACCAGAACCAGAACCAGAACCAGAACCAGAACCAGAACCAGAACCAGAATCAGAACCAGAACCTATATTATATCGCGTAAACATTCCTCAAATAAAAAATACTATGTCACTTGAAAACCAATTATTAGATATTGATAGAGAATTATCAGAATTATCATCTATTATGGTTGAAGGTAATCGTATGAATTTTACACAAACTCCTTCGACTATAACTACGGAGTTCCCTCAGAAAACTTCGGCTGACGCCTCCGTTTTCTTCCAAAAACAACCAAAGATATTAACAATATCACGAAAAAGAAATAAACCTAAAAATATGTTATATAAAACACCATTACCGAAAACAATTCGCATTCATTATAAAACACCAAGACAAAATAGGAAAAAATCCCCAAAAAAGAAAACGAGAAAATATACGAAAAGAGAACCAACACCTATAAAAACCCCAACCCAAAACCAAAGCAAACAATTAGTTTCAAACTTTTTTAGAAACTTGACCAAATAATTTTATCATTATATAAATATATTGTAAATAATAAAATAAACTAAAATAAAAATTAGGTAAATATTCGAAATATAAGTATATTATAATATATAATATAATGTCATTTAGACAATATGGTGGAATAAATCGCTCCGCTACAAATAATATAGTTAAAAGTCATTTTTCAACAAGTAATAATCAAATAATTACAAATACAATCGGACAACAAAATAGTAAAATAGTAAGTAAAAGTCATTTGGATCTAGATGAACAATCTATTTTAAACATTCGTAATATTTATTTTATGGATAATACAATACAAAATACAGCATATCCAGGAACATCTGAAGGTAATTTAGAAGTGGGTGGTAATTTAATAGTGAATGGTTCAACTACATTGAATGGTATTTCTACTACCTTAACACAAATCAAAGGTAATAATTCTACAAATATTGCAACAACTGCGTTTGTACAAAATGCTGTAAATAATATTATGCACGATTATGCTACAACCATAGATGTATCTGGACAAATAACGAACGCATTGTCCCATATAAATTTACCAGATTATGCAAAATTAAACGCAGACGTGTCATTTAACTCAATACAATTTAAAACAGGTCCTTCTCAAGATGAACCATTTTTACCTATAAATATTCTATCTACATTAAAATCGGATTCTACATTTACACCACCAACTGGTAATAATTGGTTAGAATACCAATATCCAAGTAACATAAAAATAAATAAATTTGGACAAATAATGTCTATAAAAAATAAAAATTTTTCAAGTGTAGATTTATCATACAATGGTTGGACCGTATCAGATACAGACCAATTAGTTAGTACGCGATCAAATCTAATGTTTGGATCAGACAATATTACTAATCCAAATTTTCCAAGTTCAATATCCACTCATCATACATATGCTACATTATTTAATGAAAATGTAAACACATTATATATTGGTGGTTCTACTTCAGTCATAGAAATGGGTGCAGGTAGAACAGAAACAACAATTCACGGAGAAAAACTTATTGTTCCTGGAATAATAAGCACAAATGAGTTAGGAGCCTTTCTATTTAACACACAAACAACAACAATAAATATCGGTGGAGAAGCGACAAATATAAACATGGGTGCGCCTACCGGAAAAACTAACATAAACGGATCACTTTGCGTAATCAACGACGCATCATTTGGAACAATCAATCTTAATAATGGTAAATTTAACATAGATAATTCTGGTAATACAAAAATATCTGGGTTGCTCAATGTATTAGGTGACGCGTCATTTGGTACAATCAGTCTTAATAATGGCAATTTCATAGTTGACAATTCTGGAAATACCAAAATTGTAGGTTCGGTTACCATTTGGAAAGATTTAAATATTATAGGAAATATTAATCACAAAAATATACAAGAAACAAATTTACTAGTTGCTGACAAAACAATTACAATGAATAAAACCGGCGAAAATCCGGAAGCTGGTATAACAACATCAATTGCTAATTGTGGATTTTATTTTGAAGAATATAAAGATAATTCTTATAATAATGTTGGTTCTATTTTAATAAATACCGATAAAAATGATTTTGAAGTAACCTTACCTGGGTCAAAATGGACAGCAAATTCTGGATCCAAAAAAATATTACTACATAAAGAAGGATATACTACACAAATTGATGGTTCATTAAATGTATTTAATAATATAATAATTGGCGGAAACTTAGATGTATCGTGTAATACAAAAATTGGTGGTTCGATTAATATAACAAAGGACGCATCATTCGGGTCAATAAATCTCAATAGTGGTAATTTTAAGGTAGATATATCAGGTAATACAATAATTGGTGGTAATTTGAATGTAAATAAAAACACAACATTTACAGGTACATTAGATGTGTCAGGTAATACAAAAATAGGGAGTTCACTTTGTGTAATCAATGATGCGTCATTCGGTACAATAAATCTCAATAATGGAAATTTTAAAGTAGATGGTTTCGGTAATACAACAATAAATGGAAAACTTTACGTAAAAAATGATACATTAGTCGATGGTGCACTTAATGTTTCTAGTGGAATAATAAGCACGACGCAAACTGGTGTTGCCACATTATTTGATACAAGCGCATCAGTATTAAAAATTGGTGGGGGAGCATCTGTTATATATATGGGATCAAGTACTACTACAGGTTCATTAATAATTAACAATTCAAGTATAGTAAGTGGTTCAGGTATTATGAATCAAAATTTAGGCCAATCTCTGTTTAATAGTTCAACAACAAAAATATTAACAATAGGCGGAGAATGTTCAAATATAACTATAGGGTCAACTGCAGGATTGTTAACAATCAAATCTCCTGATATAGTCGGCACTCAAGGAACACAAAATCTATTCAACACAAGTGATACAAAAATATTAAACATTGGTAGTTCGGCAGATAGTGTAAATTTATGTAATAATACTACAGGTAAATTAAATATTGGTAAACTTAGTATAGGTACTAATAAATTTGTGTTTAATGAGAATACATTGAATATAGGAAGTAGTAATTTTGTAGTTGATTTAGATGGAACAATGAATATAGGAAGTAATAAATTTATAGTTACTCCTAATGGTAATACAAAAATTGGCGGTATACTTGATTTTTCAAAATTAAATATCAATAATTCTATAAACAGTGGATTAGTTCATGTAGATTCATCAGGAAATATATCTGTTTCTAAAATTGTAGGAGCTGATTTAGATTTATATTCTACAATGGGATTATCAGATGGATGTAATACCAATATAGGTTACAATGCATTAAAATCTAATAATTTTGAAACGAATACCACCGATATTGATAAAAATATTATTACTATTTTTAATGGTTATTCAAATTCTGCGTTTGGTTATCAATCATTATACACAAATACTTCAGGTTCATATAACACTGCTATAGGATATAAATCAATGTATAATAATACAACTGGTTTAAATAATACAGCAACTGGGGAATTCGCATTATATAATAACATATCTGGTTATGATAATACCGCAATTGGATGGTCAACCTTATCTGAAAATAGAACCGGAAATAACAATACCGCGATTGGTACACACGCGGATGTTTCCGGGGTTGGTTTAATAAATGCTACTGCGATTGGAGCATATGCTATAGTTGAGTCGTCAAATTGTATTCAATTGGGTAATCCTGACGTCAACAAAATAAATACAAGTGGTATAATATATACTAAAACTGGATTAAATATAAATAATAGCAATTTTTCAGTGGATTCTTCAGGAAATACCCAAACAAGAGGCACATTTGCAGTACGCAATGAAAACGCATCATTTAATGCAAAATATGGAACAAATAATGCTTTTTATATAGATACAGTAGGAAATACAAATACAACTGGGGTGTTTAATATAATCAGAGACGCATCATTTAATGCAAAATATGGAACAAATAATGCTTTTTCGGTGGATTCCTCAGGAAATACACAAATTACAAAAAGCCTTTCAGTGATAGGAGACGCAACATTTAATCAAAAATATGGAGGTAATGCTTTTTCAGTAGATTCTTCAGGAAATACCCAAACAAGAGGCACATTTGCAGTACGCAATGAAGACGCATCATTTAATGCAAAATATGGAACAAATAATGCTTTTTATATAGATACAGTAGGAAATACAACTGCAGTGAAATTTATTGGTGATTTATCAGGAAACGCTGCAACATCGTCATCATGCACTGGAAACGCGGCAACTGCAAGTAAATTAAACAATGCTATAACCTTTAATAGTATTAATTCATATAATGGTTCAGGTGCAGTAAATGTAACCTTTCCAACGAAAGATTCACCTTTCGATTTTGGAACAGGAAATGTAACAGCCAATACATTCAACGCAACATCCGATTATCGCATCAAAGAAAACGTACAACAATTAGATCCGTCATTATTTAATGTAGACAAATTAAACCCTGTCACATATAACAAAATTGACTCAGGTAAACAAGATATCGGTTTTATCGCACACGAAGTCCAAGAAGTGTTCCAATGTTTAGTTACGGGTGAAAAAGACGGAGAACAAACTCAATCGCTCAATTATTTAGGACTCATTGGAGTTCTAGTCAAAGAGATCCAAGAATTGAAAAAACGAGTCGCTATATTGGAAAATAGATAGAATCGAATGATTTCTACTTAAAATAAATTCTACAAAATCCTGGTTGTCCAGATTCAGATCTGGTTTTCTCCCCACCACCATTCATCCATTGTGCTGTACCTCCATTACCCGCATCTCCATATATACATGAGGCTCCGGATTCGGAATTTATTTCTGGATATTTATTAATATTTTCGATCAAATGACTACAACGCCAATAACCCCCCTCTTTTGTTGTACCACCATCCAGACCAATATATTTATAATTATTAGTAAAATTAGTAGTAGTTCCAGAATCCCAATTAGTCCCTCCTAAACCAGATGTAGTTGATATAGA
>Ga0209829_10002249_pt1 | contig 14768 bp, 11 predicted proteins | sample C_140205_EF_Meta_FD_187311 | JGI IMG/M metagenome (GOLD analysis project Ga0209829, IMG submission 187311) | Freshwater microbial communities from Lake Croche, Canada to study carbon cycling - C_140205_EF_MetaG (SPAdes) (version 2) | ecosystem: Environmental > Aquatic > Freshwater > Lake...
CCGAAGCGGTCCGCTCAAAAGACGAAATCGGTCCGCAAAACCGTGGCAAAGGCCGCCCGTCCTTCGGCTCGCGGTAGATCGGTGCTCGAGTCGCGTCGTACACAACTGTTCGAACGAGCGATCGACTACGTCCCGTGTCGGGAGTTTCTCGCTGCGGAGGCCGAACGGCTGGCCACCAACCCGCCGGTCGATGCCAAGGTGCCGCTTCAGCACGCCCGCTCGGAGTCGCCGTCTGGCGCGGGCCTGACGCCCTATCTCGCCAGTCTCTATCAGACGAGGTTGCTCTCCAAGGACGAGGAGCAGTTTTATTTCCGCCGCATGAACTGGTTGAAGTTCCGGGCTGCCACGGTTCGCGGTCGCCTCGACCGGCGTCGGGCCACGCTGCGGCAGATCGAAAGAATCGAAGGCTGGCTCACCGAGGCCGAGACTGTGAAGGCGGTCATCATCACATCGAATCTCCGGCTGGTAGTCTCGATCGCCAAGAAGTTCGTAGATACGACAAATTCGTTCGAAGAACTGGTCGGCGAGGGCAACGTGGCCCTGATGCGGGCGGTGGAGAAGTTCAGTTTCGCGCTGGGCAACCGCTTCAGCACCTATGCCACCTACGCCATCCAGCGGCATTTCTTCAGGCTGTCGCACAAGGCCCGTCAGCTTCGTCAGCGGTTTGTGACCGAAGACGAGTCGTTCAAGGGCCTGTCGGCCGCCGAGCCCAACACCGAGCAGTGCTCGCTCGAACAGATCGCCGTGCTCAAAGACGTGTTCGCAAAGTTCCTCGGAGAACTTGAGCCGCGGGAGCAGCAGATCGTCGTGGCCCGCTTCGGTTTCGACGGCCTGCCGCCGCGGACGTTCCGGGAACTGGGAGCTTCGATGGGAGTCTGCAAAGAGCGGATCAGGCAGATCCAAACGCGGGCCATTGACAAACTCCGTGAGATGGCTGCTGAGGCACGGCTGGAGCAGACCGTGGGTGACTGGCTGTAGGCTGGTGGAAACGTGGTGCGGCGACCGGGGTCGATACCGGCCGGCTGAACTGCTATTCTCGGCGGCATGAAAAATCCAAACAGTGCTGCGCCGACCTTTCGTCTCTGGCTGATGATGGTGCTTGAATTCATGATCTGGGGCGCGTGGCTGCCCTTGATCTGGGGCTATATGGGCGCCGCGGTCGCCGATGGGGGCCTCGAGTTCAGCCCAGCGCAGATCGCCTGGGTTGGCAGTGCCTTCGCGATCGCTTCGATTGTGGGCATCTTTTTCTCCAGCCAGTTTGCCGATCGCACGTTCGCCGCCGAGAAGTTTATGGCCGCCAGCCACTTCATCGGCGGCCTGGCGATCCTCGGGATGTACTGGGCCAAGGACTTTCCGACCTTCTTCGGCCTCATGCTCATCCACTCGCTGCTCTATGTTCCTACGATCTCGGTCTCCAATTCGATCGCGTTCGCGCACATGAAGAACGCCGAGAAGGAGTTCGGCCTGGTGCGGATGGGCGGCACGATCGGCTGGATTCTTGCCGCCTGGCCATTGTTCTTCCTGCTGGAAGGAAAGACCGGCGCGGCAGCAACGACCGCAAAAGCGAATATCTTCCTCGTCGCGGGCATCGCGTCCCTGCTGCTCGCGGCCTACAGCCTCACACTGCCGCACACGCCGCCAAAGAAGGCCGCCGCGGGCGAGGGAGGGCTGGCTTGGCTCAAGGCCGCGAAATACCTCTCGAAGCCGTTCCTGCTCGTCCTCTTCGTGGCCACGTTCATCGATTCGGTGATCCACAACGGCTATTTCCTGCTCGCCGGGAATTTCCTTGGTGACAAGAACGCCGCCAACATCGCACAGCAGTGGATCATGCCGGTGATGAGCATCGGGCAGGTGGCCGAGATCCTCACGATGGCGGTGCTGGGCGGCGTGCTCGCCCGGTTCGGCTGGAAGACAACGATGATCCTCGGCATCCTCGGCCATGCGGCCCGGTTTGCCGTGTTCGCCTTCATGCCGCAAAACCAGGCGATGATCATCTTGGTGCAGGTGCTCCATGGTATCTGCTACGCCTTCTTCTTCGCCACGCTCTACATCTTCATCGACGCCGCGTTCCCGAAGGACGTGCGGTCGAGCGCCCAGAGTCTGTTCAATCTGCTCGTATTGGGGTTGGGCGACCTCGCCGCCAAGTGGCTGTTCATCCCGCTCCAGGAACGGCTCACAGTGGAGGGCACGACCGACTACCGGCAGCTGTTCCTTGTGCCGGCAGCCATGTCGCTGGCCGCGGCCGTGCTCCTGCTGGTCGCCTTCTGGCCGCCCAAGTCGCTGGCCACCGCGTCCGACACGCAGGACGATCTGGAGACCGAGCCGGCACTGGCGCGGTAAGACTCCCGGCGGGCCCGGCGCACGGCCGCAACCCCTCTTGCACCACGCCCTCAGGCTTCCTACCCTCCCGCTCCGGCTGTGCCCACCGGTACCCAAACCGGTATCGGAGAGGGCCGCCGCCATGGAGGAAGCCATGCCCATTTCGCTTGAAGAACTCGCCCGCCATGTCCAGGGAACGGTCGTCGGCGGCACAGCAGGGCTGTCGATCAGCGGCGCAGCGACGCTGGAGACGGCAGGACCGGCCGACATCACGCTCATCGATGCAGTCGACAAACTGCATCTCTTGGCGAAGAGTCGCGCATGCGCGGTGATCGTGCCGCAGGGTTCGGGCCCGATGAATCGGCCCACGGTCGAGGTGGCCGACGTGCATGCGGCATTTGCCGCGGTGATCATCCGCCTGCGGCCGCCCCGCACCGCCGCCCGCATCGGCGTCAGCCCGCGGGCAGTCGTCGACCCCACGGCCCGCATCGGCGCCGATGCCGACATTCACCCTCTTTGCGTGATCGGTGCGGATGTCGAGATCGGGCCAGGTGCCACCATTCACTCCGGCGCCCAGATCATGGCCGGTTGCCGGATCGGCGCCGGCACAGTCATCTTTCCGAATGCGGTGCTCTACCACAGCACCCAGGTGGGGGCAAGGTGCGTGATCCACGCCGGTGCCGTGCTTGGGGCCTATGGCTTCGGCTATAAGGTGGTGGGCGGCGGCTATTGCCTGTCGGCACAGCTGGGCTGGGTGGAGATCGGCGACGACGTCGAGATCGGTGCCTGCACCACGATCGATCGCGGCACCTACGGGGCCACCTCGATTGGCAACGGCACGAAGCTCGACAATCTCGTGATGATCGCCCACAACTGCCGGCTCGGGCTGCACAACATGATCTGTTCGCAGGTGGGCGTGGCGGGTAGCACGACCACGGGCGACTGGGTGGTGATGGCCGGTCAGGTGGGTGTCCGCGACCACGTGCACATCGGTGACAAGGCGATCCTGGGCGCCAGGTCGGGCGTGTCGAACGACGTGCCGCCGGGCATCACGGTGCTGGGTGAGCCGGCGATCGAACTCCGCGACCGCAAGCTGCAACTGGCGACCATAAGCAAGCTGCCCCAGATGCGGAAGGAACTCAAGCAGCTCAACGCCCGCGTCGACGCTATCGAGCGGTCGCAGCCCCAGCCCCAGCCGCAGCCCCAGTGCGGCCGTGGCACCGAGGCGGCCTGATTCGCCAGAGACCGGCTCCAGGCACGGGCCGCGGCAGCCGCTTCATCCCTTATTCTCTCACGCACAACGTCATGCATCCGACCATGCCTCACGATCCACGCCCGCTCGCGGGTGAGACGATCGGTATCATCGCCGGCTGGGGCCGGTTTCCCGTGGCCGTTGCCGAGGCGATCCGCCGTCGCGGCGGCCGCACCGCCATTCTCTCGATCCGCGACCATGCCGACGCGGCGCTCGAGCCGCTGGCCGACATCCATGGGCATGTCGGCGTCGCGCAGCTCGGCGGGGCGATCGAGTTTTTCCGGCGGCACGGCGTGCGACGGGCGACGATGGCCGGCAAGGTCCACAAGACGAAGCTCTTCGGCCGCCATGCCTGGCTCCATCACCTGCCCGACTGGCGGGCGCTTGTGACCTTCTGGCCGCACTTCATCAGCCGCCGTCGCGACAATCGCGACGACTCGCTCTTGGCCGCCATCGCGTCGGCCTTCGACGCCGCCGGCGTGACGATCTGTCCCGCCACCGATTTTGCGCCGGAGCTACTCGCCTCCGAGGGTGTGCTGGCCGGCCGGTCGCTCTCCGTTGCGGAGCAGGCCGACGTGGCCTTCGGCTGGCAGCTTGCCAAAGAACTCGGACGCCTCGACATCGGCCAGACGGTGGTGGTGAAGAATCGAGCGCCTTTGGCGCTCGAGGCGATCGAGGGCACGGACGAATGTATCCGCCGTGCGGGCCGGCTCTGTGCCTCGGGTGGCATGGTGGTGGTGAAGGTGGCCAAGCCGCGGCAGGACCTGCGGTTCGACATGCCGACGATCGGCCGCGGCACGCTTGAATCGCTGCGGGCGGCCGGGGCCACGGTGCTCGCGATCGAGGCGGGCCGCACCATCCTTGTGGATCCTGACGAACTCGCCGAATTCGCCTGCCGCAGCGGGATCACGATCGTGAGCGTCTGCGACGAGGCCGGGTCGCCTCAGTTGCGATCCGCGGCCTGAAGCCGCCGTATACTCTTCCAACGTATGCGAACTGTTCTCTTCATTGTGCTTGTGATCGGGCTGGGCCTGCCGTTGGCGGGCACGGCGGTGGCGCAACCACAGGCCGTGCAGATCGACGCCGCCGTTGATCAGACGGTCGTGCTCCCCCCGGCCCAGACGCATCACTTCGGCCGCGAGATCGCACAGACGATGCACTTTACGGGTGCCCCGTGGCTGGTTCGCGAGAGCCGCCAGCGGGAGGAGGATTGCCGCACGATGCTCCAGGCGCTCGGGGTCAAGCCTGGGCAGACCGTCTGCGACATGGGGTGCGGCAACGGGTTCTACACGCTCCAACTCGCCCGGCTCGTCGGCCCGCGGGGCCGCGTTTATGCCGTCGACATCCAGCCGGAGATGCTGCAGATGCTCGCCCGCAACGCGGCCGAGGCACGGCTGGCCAACATCCGCCCGGTGCTCGGCACGCCGATCGATCCCCGGCTGCCGGCGGGCGCGATCGACATGATGCTCTGCGTCGATGTCTACCATGAGTTCTCCCATCCCGAGGCGATGCTGGGGAAGATCAAGGAGAGCCTCGCCCCCGACGGCCTACTCGTGCTGGTGGAGTTTCGTGGCGAGGATCCGGCGGTGCCGATCAAGCCGCTCCACAAGATGACCAAGGCGCAGGTGCGGGCGGAGCTTGAGCCGGCGGGATTCGCGATGGTGCGGGAATTCGATCGGCTTCCCTGGCAGCACCTGCTCTTTTTGGGTTTACGGTAAACGACAGGTGCCGTCGTCACATGCCCCGGCGATTTTGAGCCGGTGGCGGGCGACGAAGGCATAGAGCCGTTGCCAGATTGGCATCGTGCCCGGCACGTGCAGGAGCAGGGCAAGCGGCCAGAGCAGCACGAGTCGCCGCGAGAGGTAGCGGACCGCGTCGGCGCCACCGCGGGCCAGCCCCCGCACATCGACGACATACATCTGCCGGTGGAGATCTTCCGGAGCAATCTCGGGGAAGTCGCTGGCCACGCTCGGGTCATGCAGCGAAGTGAAGGAGAGCCTGCCGGTGAGATCGATCGCCCGCAGGATCGCAATCTGGCTGCGACAGAAGCGGCACTTCCCGTCGTAGAGAACGGTGTCGCGGGCAGGATGGTGGCGGGTGGTGATCATCGCTCACCAACACTAGGACGCAGTCAGCAAAAGAACAGCGTTTTGACTAGCGGAATCGTGGCTCCGGCGTCAGGGAACCCACCGCGGCCTTTGCACCGCCAGTCGGCAGCGCGCAGAAATGAAGGATCGTCACCGCTCCCGCCGAGATCAGACTCCACGGCGCCCAATCCGGCGCTGCGAAGACGGCGGGGTCGCCGCGGCCGTCCATCGGCAGGACGACCGCGGAGTCGATGAGCAGCAGTTCCGCGCCCGCCACACAGGCGAAAATACCCGCCGCGAGAAACACGCTCTTCCACATGGCTGCCTGCCCGCCAATGGCGGGAACCGTAGACACCTGACCTGCGCACTGCATCCATGGGAGGGTATCGGTCCGTGATGCACCCGTCCTGCAAGGCAGGGGCTGGGGGAGCGACCACATCGGTTGCAGCGATTGCGACGGCGGACGGACCGGGATTTCAGCCCGAAATCTCGGCCGGCCCCAATCCGGTTTCGGGGGCGTCGGCCGCTGGCGGGCGGGACAGCGTATGCGCAACGGGCAGCGTTGGGGCAGTGTTGGCCACATTCACCGCGGGCACGCGGCGTTCTGCTTCGGTGCCCGGCACGAGCTGCGGCGAGCCGATGGAGGCCTCGATGATCGTGCGCAGTTCATCGCCGTCGATTACCTCGCACTCAATCAGCCGCGCCGTGATCGCTTCGAGCGCACCCCGCCTCGATTCCATGATTCGCCGCACACGCTCCATGGCGGTGTCGATGATGCGGCGGACTTCTTCGTCGATCTCCCGCGCCGTCTGTTCACTGTGACTCCGCGCGTGGGAGATGTCGCCGCCGCCGCCGGCCAGAAACGGTGACCGCTGGCTCTCGCGGTAGGCTACCCTGCCCAGCCGGCTCATGCCGTAGTCCATCACCATCGAGCGGGCGATTTCACTGGCCCGCTCCAGATCGTTCTGGGCGCCTGTCGAGACGTCGGCATAGACCATCTCCTCGGCGATGGTGCCGGCGAGGAGCACCTCGATACGGCTCTCCAGTTCCGATTGCGTGAGCAGATAGCGGTCGTCCTCCGGCCGCTGCATGGTGTAGCCGAGTGCCGCCAGCCCGCGGGGAATGATCGATACCTTATGGACAGGATCGGTATTAGGCAGCGAGAAAGCGACGAGCGAATGGGCTGCCTCGTGGTAGGCGACTCGTTTTTTCTCGTCCTCGTGGATAACCCGCTTCTTCTTTTCGAGCCCCGCCGTCACCCGCTCGACCCCCTCGTCGAACTCCTGCATGCCGACGGAGGTCTTGTTGTTGCGGGCCGCGAGCAACGCCGCCTCATTGACGAGGTTGGCGAGATCCGCCCCCACGAAACCCGACGTGATCCGGGCGATCTGTTCGACATTGACCGCGGGATCGAGCTTCACGTTGGCGATGTGAACCCGCAGGATCGCCTCGCGGCCGCGGACGTCGGGCCGGTCGACAAGCACGTGCCGGTCGAACCGGCCGGGCCGGAGCAGCGCCGGATCGAGCGTTTCAGGCCGGTTGGTCGCCGCCAGCACGATCACGCCGCTATTGCTGCCGAAGCCGTCCATTTCGACGAGCAGGGCGTTGAGCGTCTGCTCACGCTCGTCGTGGCCACCGACCACACTTGAGCCGCGAGTCTTGCCGAGCGCGTCGAGCTCGTCGATGAAGATGATGCAGGGCGCTTTCGCGGCCGCCTGCTGGAACATGTCGCGGACCCGCGCCGCCCCCACGCCGACGAACATCTCCACGAAGTCGCTGCCCGACAGCCCGAAGAAGGGCACGCCCGCCTCGCCCGCGATCGCCTTGGCCAGAAGTGTCTTCCCCGTACCCGGCGGGCCGACCAGCAGCACACCCTTGGGGATGTGGCCGCCGAGCACCTGATATTTTTCCGAGTTGCGCAGGAACTCCACGACCTCCCGCAGTTCCTCGACCGCCTCGTCGATGCCCGCGATGTCGTCGAACGAGATGCCGAGATCTTCCTGCGCATACATCTTGCCGCGGCTCCGCCCGAAGGCCATCGGACTCCCGGCGCCGCCGATCCGCCGCATCATCAAGAAGAAGACAAGGCCAAACAGGCTTGTCAGGAAGAGCATCGGCAGCCAGTTCCGCCAGGGGCTCGGCGCTTCCTCGTAGCGGAAGGGAACGCCGTGCTCCGACAGTTGCCGCATGAGTTGGCTCTCCGAGTTTTCGCTCGGCAGCTTTGCCGTATGGAATCGTCTTGCGGTGCCGGTGCCTGCGGCAGCCCCGGTGCGTTTGGCACCCTGTGTGGCCGGAGACGACTCTGTCCTTGGCCTGGCGGCGTCGGCTGAGGAATGTTCCCGCACCGTGCCGGATACTTGGAAGGCCCCGATCACGACGTCGCGGAGGTCACCGTAGCGGGCCGTCTGCCGGCTGTCGGTGCCGGGATAGGACACCTCGACCCACTCGATGGCGTCTTCGTCGGCTTGGTCGCCGGCCTGGGCCGGCCCGGACGCCTGCTTTCCGGACGCTTGGATGAGCCGCTCCAGATCGCTGTAGGACAGTTCGATCTCCGGCGTGACGCCGATCAGGCTCATGGCAAACAGGCCTGCGACACCCGCTGCGATCAGCGACCAGAGCAGGTTGGAGCCCCCCATATTCTGTCGGCGTTCTGCCGGACGCTTGGCGGAGTCGCGTTTCTTGGCCATTGGCGTGGAAATCCCTTTCAAACATGCTGTCGCGGAAACCGCGGATCGAACCTTCAGACATCCTATGCCGGAAAAAACCTGGCGACAAACGCAGGTAAAAGTGGAAGTTTCGGCGCTGAACTTCTACACTTTCTCCCGTTACCCAACGTGTTGTGTCCCCTGAAGCCATGCTTTCATCCCACCGCAGCGCGGCTCCCGACGTCCGTGCCGTGGTCGGCGGGCAATCGTCCGATCCGCTCCGTGTCGCCGTGCTGGGGTCCACGGGCAGCATCGGCACGAGCACACTGGACGTGATCACCGCCTCACCCGAGCGGTTTTCCCCCTTTTTGCTCGCCGCGCATCGCAGCACGCGGTTGCTCGTGGAGCAGGCACAGGCCTGCCGTCCCAGATGGGTGGTCGTCGTCGATCCCGCCGCGGCGGCCGAGATTGGCGCTGGAGCGCTCCCTGAAGGCACTCGGCTGGCGGTCGGCCCGGACGCCCTTGACGAACTCGTCCAGTCTCCGGAGGTCGACCGTGTCGTGTCGGCGATCGTGGGCGCAGCGGGGCTGCGGAGTACGTGGGCGGCGCTCGAGGCCGGGAAGACCGTGGCCCTTGCCAACAAAGAGACGCTCGTGATGGCGGGGCCGTTGGCGATGCGGCTGGCCGAACGGACCGGCGGCAGGATCGTGCCGGTCGACAGCGAGCACTCGGCCATCCACCAGGCCCTTCGCACCGGCTCGGCCGACGAGGTGACGCGGATCGTGCTTACCGCCAGCGGCGGGCCGTTTCGCACGCGGCCGCGCGACACGCTCGTGCATGTCACGCCGGAGGAGGCGCTCAAGCACCCCACCTGGTCGATGGGCCGGAAGATCACGATCGACTCCGCCACGATGATGAACAAGGCCTTGGAGCTGATCGAGGCGCGGTGGCTCTTTGGCCAGCCGGCAGCGAAGCTGGTGGTGCTCGTGCATCCGCAGTCGATCGTGCACTCGATGGTGGAGTTTGTCGACGGCTCGGTGATCGCGCAGCTCAGCCCGCCCGACATGCGGCTTCCGATCCAATACGCCCTCTCGTATCCGGAAAGGATCGACGGCCCGGCGCGGCGGTTCGATTTCGCGCAGGCCATGACACTCGACTTCGCCCCGCCAGACCCCGATCGGTTTCCCGCCGTGCGACTGGGGCACGAGGCAGCCACGCGGGGCGGCACCTCCGGCGCCGTGCTCAACGCCGCCAATGAGGAGGCGGTGCGAGGGTTTCTGGAGGGGGCGATTCGGTTCACCGACATCGCAGAGGTGTGTGCACGGGTGCTCGACGAGCATCCCTTTCAGCCCGATCCGTCGCTCGACGATGTCCGTCGACTCGACGCATGGGCCAGGCAGGAGGTCGTGAAGTGGGCGTGTGTGTGATGGCTTTGGCGTGCTTCGCCGCTGGATCATGGTTCGAGTGGATCATCCAGCCGTCGAGTTGGGGGGTGATCCTCCAGGTAGCCCTCGGCCTGGGGTTCGTGATCTTCGTACACGAACTTGGTCACTTTCTCGTGGCGAAGGCCTGTGGCGTGAAGTGCGAGAAGTTTTTCCTCGGCTTCGACGTGGGTGGCATGAAGCTGGCCAGCTTCAAGTGGGGTGAGACGGAATACGGCATCGGCGCCCTGCCGTTGGGCGGCTATGTGAAGATGCTCGGCCAGGACGACAATCCGGCCGCCGCCGCCGAGGAGGCCCACCGCGCACGGGCTGCGATGGAGTCGGGCGACCTGCCCCCGGAACCGACCTCCGGCCCCCATCCCGCCTGGGATCCGCGGAGCTATCCCGCGCAGAGCGTGCCCGAGCGGATGGCGATCATCTCCGCCGGCGTGATCATGAACGTGATCTTCGCGGTGCTGATGGCGTCGTGGGCGCTGGGCCTGGGCGTACGCGAGATGACCTGCGAACTTTCGAGCGTGCGACCCGGCGGCGCGGCCTGGCGGTCTGGCCTGCGGACGGGTGACCACATCACCGCGATCGGCGGCCGTAAGGACCCGATCTTCACCGACTTGCGCAATGGCGTGACGCTCGGCGACGTGGCGAAGGGAGTGGAGTTCACGATCCATCGGCCCGCCGACGACTCGACGCGGACGGTCACGCTCCGTCCTGATACCGACCTGGGCGTGCCCACGGTGGGTGTGACGAGCCCGTTCTCGGTGACGCTGCCGGCCGATCTGGCCGACGGGCTGCCGGGTGCCGCGGGGAAGGCTGTGCCGCCGCTCGAGGCGGGGGACACGATCCGTGGCGTGGACGGCACGCCGGTGAAGACCTATGCCGAATTGATCACGGCCCTGTCGCGGCAGCCTTACAAGGCGGCGCAGCTGTCGGTGGAGCGGCGGGCTAAGGCGGGCCAGGCGGGCCAGGCGGCAGAGAAGCTGATGGTCACGCTACCGCCTCAAGCGGTGCGGACCACGGGGCTCGTGATGACGGCCGGTCCGATCAAGGCGGTGCAGGACGATTCCCCTGCGGCGGCGGCCGGACTCAAGCCCGGCGACACGATCACGGCGATCGATGGCGAGCCGGTGGGAGATCCGCTGGCGGTCGACCAGCTGCTGCGTGGCAAGGCCGGCACGAAGGTGAAGCTCACGCTCAACCGCGCCGGCACGGCGGTCGACGTGGAGATCGAGCCCCGTGCAGTGACCTGGATCGAGGATCCGCGGTGGCCATCGAGCCCGGTGTCGCTCTCTGCGATCGGTGCGGCGATCGGCGTCGATGCGACCGTGGCCGCGATCGAAGTCGGCAGTCCGGCGGCGCAGGCCGGGATCCAGCCGGGCGAGCGGGTGGTCCGCGTGTCGTTCATCGAACCGGGCAAGCAGGCGGCGGCGGCCGATGCGGGACTCGAGCTGTCGGCGAAGTCGCCGAGCTGGCCCTACGTGCTATCGGTGCTTCAACAGGTTCGCGAGGGGACGAAGCTCGCGATCGAGGTGGAATCGCTGGCTGATGGAGCGGGCAGCGGCAAGCGACGCACCGTGGAACTCTCCGCCAAGGATGCAGACGACCAGTTCATGGTCGACCGCGGGCTCGTGTTCGAGCCTGTCTATGAGATCGTACGGGCCGGTTCGTTCTTCGACGCGCTCTCGCGGGGCGGCCGCAAGGCTTTCGAAAACCTGTCGCTCGTCTATCGTTTTCTGCACAAGCTGACGAGCAACCAGATCAGCCCGCGTCTGCTCGGGGGGCCGATCGAGATCGCCAAGCAGGCGGGCAAGTCGGCGGAGGAGGGATTCAGCCATTTCCTGCTGTTCCTGACGATGCTCAGTGCGAATCTGGCGGTGGTGAACTTTCTGCCCATCCCCGTTTTGGATGGCGGGCATATGGTGTTTTTGGTGTATGAATGGATCCGCGGGAAGCCGCCGAGCGAGAAGGTGGTGGCGGTGCTCTCCTATCTGGGATTGGCCCTCATCCTGAGTCTGATGATGTTTGTCTTCGGGCTCGATTTGGGATTGATCCCGCGGCGGTAGCCCTCACTGGAGCTCCCATGACGACGGCGGGTGACACGGCTCTCGCGGAGACTTCGTCAGGAGTCGTGTTTCCGCCGGAAGGCGTGGACGTGGTTGTGTTCGACGTGGTGGGCACGCTCGTCGAGCCGAGCCCGTCGGTGGCGGTGGCCTATCAGCAGGCGGCTTTGCGGCACGGTCTGACGGTCGACACGAGCATCATCCAGCAGCGGTTCAAGGCGGCCTGGCGGCGGCAGGAGGCGATCGATGCGGCGGCGGTGCCGGCGTTTGCCACCAGCCGTGGTCGCGAGGCCCAGCGGTGGCAGGCGATCGTCGACGATGTCTTCGAGGGAGCGGCTCCCGCGGCCGCAATCTTCGCCGATCTCTGGGAGCACTTCGGTCGGGTCGAGGCCTGGCAGCCTCTGGCTCATGGACGCGACCTCGTGCGGCTCGCGATCGATGCCGGGGTGACGGTGGCGCTGGCGAGCAACTTCGATGAGCGGCTGTTGGCGATCGCGGAGCGGCTGGAACCGCTGTCGTGGGTGCCGCACGTGTTTGCGTCGTCGGAGATCGGCTGGCGGAAGCCGGCGCCGGAGTTCTTCCGCTGGATCGAGCGGCGGCTCGGCTGTGGGCCGGCGGCGGTGCTGCTCGTGGGCGACGATCCGGAACTGGACGTCGCCGCTGCCCGCCGGGCCGGCTGGCGATCGCTGGGAGTTGCTGGTTAAAACTGGGACGCAGCCCGGCGTGAACGGGATTCCCTCGCTCGCGCGTCGGGCTTGTATGGGAACCACACCTCATTCTCTTCGAAAGTCCCATCCATGCTCCGCATCGCACTCCTTTTTATGTTCCTTTCCGTTCTCTTCCCGCAGCGACTCTCGGCCGCCGAGGGTGGCCGACAGGAAGATGACGGTCGGATCGTCTTCAACGCATCGAACGCACGGATCGTCGGCGACGAGACGAACCAGTGCAGTTGGGACTACAAGCCCACCCGCTGGGGCATGTACGACGTGTCGGTGACCTATACCAACGCCGGGTCGGCCGGCTCCGAGGTGGAGGTTGCGTTCGGCACGACGAAGGTTACGGGCACGCTGGACACCGCGGGCAGTCGCGACGGCGCGGCCACGCAGTCGCTGGGACGGCTGTACGTGGCCGACACAAAACCCAGCACGCTCACGGTCCGATGCGCACGGCAGGTGGATGGCGTGCAAGTGAAGACGGTGACACTCGCGCCCGCGTGCGAGGGTCAGCCGCCGACTCAGGCTGACGATGGCGTCGTGACACTGCACGGCCGAGACGCCACCGTGCAGGGAACAACGCTGCGGTACGAGCCAGCCGAGAAGAAGCAGACCCTCGGCTACTGGACCCGGCCCACCGATGCCGCGGTCTGGTCGTTCACGGTCACGCAGGCAGGGACGTTCGACGTGGAGGTGCTGCAGGGCTGCGGTCCGGGGCAGGGGGGCAGCGTGATGACGGTCGCCTTCGATGCCGGTCAGCCGGCGGCTGCGCTCAAGCCGGTTGAATTCACCGTCGAGGCCACCGGTGGCTTTCAGGACTTCCGCGACAGAGTTGTCGGCCGCGTCGGACCGCTTGTGACCGGGCAGCACACGCTGCGGATCGTGCCAAAGCAGATTGCCAAACAGGCCGCTTGCGACATCCGCCAGGTCAGGCTCGTGCCTGTGGTTCCCTGACCAAGCCACTCGGGTTTCTCACCGGCAAACGCCTGTTCACGGCCGCTCGGCACCGGTGTCGAGCACCGCCATGAAGGCCTTCTGCGGGATGTCGACGCTTCCGACGCTCTTCATCCGCTTCTTGCCTTCCTTCTGCTTGGCCCAGAGCTTCTTCTTTCGCGAGATGTCGCCACCGTAGCACTTGGCGGTCACGTTCTTCCGCATCGCCGAGATCGTCTCGCGGGCAATCACCTTTGTGCCGATCGCGGCCTGGAGGGCCACCTCGAACATGTGGCGATCGATCTCTCCGCGGAGCTTCTTCACGATCGCCCTACCGCGGCGGTCGGCGTCGCGACGGTCGCAGATAATGGAGAGCGCGTCGACCTTCTTGCCGCCCACGAGGATGTCGAGCCGGACCAGGTCGGCGGGGAAATAGCCGACCAGCTCGTAGTCCATCGTGCCGTAGCCGCGAGTCACGCTCTTGAGCTTGTCGTGCATGTCGTAGATCACTTCGGCCAGCGGCAGGTCGAAGGTGAGCATCGCCCGCGTGGGCGAGAGGTATTCGGTCTTGAGATAGACGCCGCGGCGATCGGTGCACAATTGCATGATCGGACCGATGTGCTCAACGGGCGTCAGGAAGTTGGTCCGCACGATCGGCTGACGGAATTCCTCGATCTCGCCAGTGTCGGGAACGTCTTGCGGGTTCCGGATGTTGAACGTCTCGCCGCTGGTGTTCAGGATCTGATAGGTGACGTTGGGGGCCGTCTGAACGAGGTCGAGATCGGCCTCCTGCTCGAGCCGCTGCTGGATGATCTCCATGTGCAACAGGCCGAGGAAGCCACAGCGGAATCCGAATCCGAGCGCCTCGCTCGATTCCGGCGCGAACTCGAAGGATGGATCGTTGATCGCCAGCTTCTCCAGCGAGTCACGGAGTTCTTCAAAGTTCTCCCCCTCGGAGGGGTAGAGACCGCAGTAGACCATCCGCTGGGGCGGCTTGTAGCCGGGCATGGGGGTAGCCGCATGGTCGCCGGGGATCGTCACCGTGTCGCCGATGTGAACCTGCTTCACGTCCTTGATGTTGCAGACCAGGTAGCCAACCTGGCCGGCCACCAGCTCCTCGCAGGCCCGCCTTTGCGGCACGAACTGGCCGAGCTCCAGCACCTCGTGGGTCACGCCGGTCTCGAGGAACCGGATCTTCTGCCCCTTCTTCACCGTGCCATCGACGAGTCGGACATACGTGATCGCGCCGCGGTAGCTGTCGTAGTGGCTGTCGAAGATCAACGCCCGCAAGACAGCCTGCGGATCGCCCGCTGGGGGTGGGAT
>Ga0209829_10002252_pt1 | contig 14761 bp, 15 predicted proteins | sample C_140205_EF_Meta_FD_187311 | JGI IMG/M metagenome (GOLD analysis project Ga0209829, IMG submission 187311) | Freshwater microbial communities from Lake Croche, Canada to study carbon cycling - C_140205_EF_MetaG (SPAdes) (version 2) | ecosystem: Environmental > Aquatic > Freshwater > Lake...
CGGCTCGTAAGCATGAATCTTAGCAGTTGAATTGGTTAGAACAGATATCATAGATGTCCATGCGCCAAAATAGGCACCAATGTCAACATATACACTGTTTACTGCTCCATTTTGAGGAGGAATTTTCTTCTCCAGTAATTCTCTACAAATATGCAACTGTGTCACATCACCATCATTCACGCATTTAATATTATTTACACTAAATCCTTGAAAATGACTAAATAACCCTATCATAAATAATCTATTATATCATGCTAAAGACATCTTTAATTAGTGGCAAAGCGTTGTGTCCATTGACGAGCTTTTTCTTCATATAATGCTTTATCCGATTTATAGAGATCTGCTATATCAGGAACTAACGGGTCGTTAGGATTTGGATCTGTTAGAAGCGAAAGAATACTAAGCAAAACTTTACTAATTGTAAGTGCGGGTGACCATTGAGTTTTCAATATGTCTAAGCAAATGATTCCAGCAGAATTAATATTTGGGTGAAAAATCTTCGTTGTGAAATTTACAGAAGGTGGTTTAAAAGGATAATCTGCTGGAAATTGTATACGAAGCTTAAATACGCCGCCAAAAAAAGGCGAATCTTCAGGTCCAAAAATCATGCCTTCCCACAGATAAATATTTTCATCTATTGGTCCTGCTGTACAATTTGCTGGCGGATCTTTAGTAATATCTTCAATTTCTTTTAATATACGACGGCTTGCGGCCATTCAAGTCTACTTACTAAAGTATAGGAAATCCTTAGGCTTAAACGACAAACCCGAAAAATATCTAGGGTTAAATGATATATAGTGAACAAGTTGTTGATATAGGCCTTGCTGTTGGAGTAGTTGTATGTATTGTTCTTTGCTGCGTTGGAACAATTATAACTAGTCTATATTACAACCGCCGCCAGTTCCGGCCGCGTGAGGATAGCGGTGAATCACTTGTATAAGAAATATCCTAGCAGAATAGAATTAATTACTAAATTGCCGATCTGAAGAATATCTTTTTGTTCTTTTTTGGCAAGACGAAGCATTGAAATATAGAGACCATAGGAAACTGTTGCGACAACTACAGCTAGTTGATTGCGCCAACCTTTAAAACGGACAGCAATAAATACTAAATTAAACACATACATAAAAAGCACATAATTTAAGAATAAGGTTCCTGCTGTGGGTCCTAGAACCGCATTATAATCTTCAACATCAGCGGTATCACCCATTTTATATTCAGAATCTCCAATATATTTGAATAAATATGAAATAGCACATTCATTTCTCATAAGACTCCATGAAATAGAAAGTAAGAAAAAATATACTAAATAATATAAATCAAATCTTGCCGGAGCCCACAGGAAATAAATAGAAAAAATAAAGGATAATACTACATGTACAAATCCTACACTTTTTTGAAGTTCTAGCATACCCTATTAAATTCAGCGTTTTTTCTGCGTGAAAAGCCGCTGCTTCTTAGGACCAGATGGACCACAACGCACTTTGCGCATTGTTAGGCCACGAGTTTGTAGGACAGACTTTGTACAGATAGCAATCGCCGCAGATTCTTTAGCCTGTCTTGTTCTAGGTTTTGTGCGCAACTTGATAGTTTGCCGGACTTTTCGCACGCAATGACAGAAGTTTTTAGTTAGACTCATTTGTAAGTTGCCAAGAAATTTACTATATCTTTTTCAAGAAGTTTTAGTGAATTATTAATAATTTCCGTATGAAACATCCAATTATCTAAAGCATGTTCGGATGGATCTGCTAGTGATTGTAAACCTGGACGAGTAATACGAATACAGATATGCTCAGCTTCTGGCATATTACTTTTAATATACTCATATTCATGCGGATATCGCCAGTCACTAATTACAAATCCTCCCTGTTTGGAACTCTTAATTTTGTCTAGCACATAGGAAGCAAAGATATTGATATTCTCTTTCTTAGCTTCCGCTGAATCAGCGATAAGTAATTCACGAATTGTTTTTCCCGTCTTAGCATCTAGCGAATTTTTACCCTCGGGAGTATCAAAGAGACTGCGTTCTAAACCATATTTTACAGCAACAAAGTCTTTCAAACTATCCGCAAAAGCAACGCGTTGAAGATCGTATTTCTTCCAGAGAATAGATGCCATTGTATCCTTACCAGCCCCAGCATAACCAGAAAGCCATATCACAATCATTTATCTTATTTGTCTGATATATTTTATGTCGCCTCAAGTTTTTTCTTCTTTACAGAATAGAATATGGGAGATAGCAAAAAATGGTTTCATCTATTTGCCGCAATTGTTGTTGTAGTCACTACACTAGTAATTAGCATCAAAGGAATGACGAGTACGCAATCCACCGCAGGTAAAGTTCTATTAAGTCTTCTCATTACAGTGTGTGCGCTCTATCTTGCGTTCCAACGTTCCACATATCTGCCCTTTTTGGGTGAAACAGTAATGCCGTGCTCTCTCTTAAAAGAACAGACACCGGAAGCTGCGAATTATACGAAACGTGTTACTGTACAGGGACCGGGTCGCAAGGTGTTATTCTGGGCTGCCGAGCCTGATACCGAGCATCTTGAAAAAATAAATGACTGGAGGAAAGCATATCTGGGCTTTCACAATGCGGGTGTCACCATCGTAGGCGAAGATAATACCGCAGTTCTACAAGTCCGCACACCGCAAGCATATACGGTCCCTATGAAAGGCCGACTAGAAGCCCATATTCACTATCGTGTATGCGGAGACAATGGATTTCTAGGACCGGTTCAGACTGTATTCTTAGAAGAACCCAATGCTCCAGAACCAAAACTAAAGGAAGGTGAAAAAGAACCCTTTTTTGTCGCACCTGATTCTGATGAGCAGCAATGGGCTTCCGCTGTATAGACACATAATCAAAATATATAATTTCAAACAGTTAAACTGCTGGAAATTATGGTAATCTAAGCATATAAAATTTATTCACCCGCACCGATTGTGTTATTGCCGCCCCGCTTTCCGAGCAAGTCACGCTGACCCGGTGTGGTGCACACGCATCCAGTTGATGACGTGTATGAAGACGGGCAGCACTCAGGCTTGCTCTGATTGTTGGCGAACATGTAAAGGTGGTCGTCGTCAATAACAACCTCAGGGCCAGTCAGAGGCTCATTAGGAGCAGGTCCACGCCAGTCAGATAATCCGTGCGCCGGCTTCTTCACTAAATTATCATAGGTACCAATCGCAACATAATTGCCGGAAGCAAGAGAAGCCGCGGGGGAAAGAGGAGGATTTACAAAATTTTCAATGAATGTTTCCTCCATAGATGCCTGCTGATTTACATAGCCGAGGGCCATGAGAACATTAGCAAAAAATAATAGTCCCAGCATTGTCATCAGCCATACAAAATTAAGCTTCATCTCTATCATTCCTTACTAAAATTTTTTTGAACTAATGAATATGTTTTAGACAAATCTGCTAAACCAACTTCCGAGAAATCCCGCACTAAATATCCATCCACAACAAAATTTCCCGATTCAGTAAATAAATTGTATAATTTTTGTCCTGATTTAACTGGTGTAGCAGTAATCCATGGAATTTTTTCTACTGAGCCCCATTGAACTCCATTATGAGCCCATACTCCAGCAGTCATGCCATTATATAAGGTTGCGCCATCTTCCACTACTATCTCCACAACACCGCAGACAGTTGTAAAACCACCGAAACATTCAATCATATCACCACATACAACTGCGCTCAATGGTTTCCAATCGCCATCTTTTAGATTTACAGTAAGAAGACCGTCAATTCCGGCTTCAATATTCTCAGGGTTTTCATTTTGTAAAGGCTGTCCCGGATTTAGAAATTCAAATACATGTTTCTTCCATGCCTCAATTCCATCATCATCGTCCTCCGCAATTTCCTCATAATCTAGCAGTGTTAAAACACCGGCCTTACTCTTAACAGGAATATGTCTGCTTGTTGTATTTAGATTATAAAGTATTTTTTCAGCAGGTGCTGGGACTGCTTCCGGGTGATCTTTCGCAGCAATTGGTTTTCCAGCGGATACTTCAAGCATATGTGTAGGACTCATTATTACTCCATGAATTGAGACCAGAGGTTCATAATTTGAAAGAGGCACCTGAAATTTCATAGTCGCAGTGACATATGACCTGTCTGCTAGCATATCGCCCACTTTAACTTCGGAAATGGGTTTAGTGGAACCATCAGCTAGTATCACGGCTGTATTGCCTGCTATACAAAAAGCAGATTGTGTTATTACACCAGCAATTACACCTGCTAGAATACCTACAACAGCAATTCCAGCAAAAACGAGCCATGAAACAGGAGCAAGAAAAGCAGCAAAGATAACCATAAGAGCAATTAAAATACCAATTATAACAGCTAGAATATAAAGAGCAAATTGGATAAGTGTAGTTAATGATACAAGTACTCCAATTAAGGCCATAGCCATAGCAGTAATGGATGCCATAATTTTTCCCATAATATTCAAAAGATGTGCGAAAGTTTCTTGAATACGAATATATGTTGCGGCAAATCTTCTTTTAACAGATTCCATAATTTGATTGAAAAAACTGGCTAATTTATTGCCTAATTCACCCAGAGCACCTATACCCGACATGATTCCACCGACAATATCTTTTTGTTTTTCCTGAATTACTTTAACTGGATATGAAACAGTTTCAATTACATCTTTTGCCAATTTACCTTGGCAGAATTGAAAATTATCTTTCGTAAATTCAGCCACTGTTCGTGTATCACTATCAGGCTTATATAAATATGCGGAAGCAACTACACCGGGGTCGCATCGGCGAAGAGCCCAGTTTGCCATAATTTCTGCTCGTTGACCGTAACTGAATGCAGCTGCTAGACCAATAAGTAGAATAATATTAACACCTGCGACTTTCGCATCCATCCCTGTCATATTTGGTCATTATTTATGGGCCATTCTACCGTTTCTTTTCTATCACATCTTTAGAATGGGAAGCAAAGTCAGTAAGCCTGTAACTACTACCACAGCCACTACAGCTCCTACAGCCACTACAGCCACTAGCAATACAGGAGCGGGCACTGGTCTAACTCAACCTGCTCCTCCTTCAGTGACGCCTGCTCCCGCTGCTCCTGCCCTGGAAACTGTAACAGAAGTAACAAACGCCCAACAAATACAAAGAGGTTCACGCATTCGTGTTCTAAAGGATTCTCGTACTCGTGCTCGTATGCGTAGAAATCGTAATCATAGAAGCCACAGACGGCAAAGAAATAGACATGGTAGCAGAAGCCGTAAGTAAGCGTTTATCAAATAGATAGGAGTTTATATTGTTAAAGCAGGGGATGGACACTGAAGAAAAAGAAAATCCATTTATAAAACCAGGTATTTTAATAGCTGTTTTTTCAATTGGAATTGTGCTTATTTTAGGCCTCGGCACATCAAAGGAAGTCGCCCAGAATTGGCCAAAATATAGATGCCAACCACATATTATGCCAATCGCAGGCATTTATGGATATAATGCGCAGGAGAATATTGAATTCTGTCTTAAGAATGTATTCTTAAAGGAAGCCCCTGGTGTTCTAGCACCAGTGTATGAAGCCGCTAGTTCTTTGAATTCCGCAATGGCTTCTGCTGGAAGTGGTTTGATGAGTGTTCGTACAACTTTATCCGGTCTAACAGATGGAATATCTAGTGTAGTTCGGTCATTCAATAAACGTATTCAAATGATCATGCAGACACTCAAGGGTAAGTTTAAAAATTTAGAAAATTTAATGGGGCGTGTAACAGCACTCTTCTACGCAATTATGTATTCCGGTATAACTGCTCTAGCCGCCGGCTCTACATTCGCAAAAGGTACTGTTGGAACCTTCCTAAATACATTTTGCTTTCCAGCAGGAACTCCAGTTCTCTGTGAAGATGGAACTTATAAATCCATTGAGACTTTAGTTGTAGGAGACCGATTGGCATCCCATGCTGGCTCAAATATTGTTCAAAGCACCTTTGTATTTGACGGTTCGCAGACAAACATGGTATCAATTGAAGGAGTTGTTGTAAGCACCAATCACTTTATTCGGCATGGAGGCAATTGGATTCCTGCTGGAAAACATCCTTCTGCCGTTAAAGCAGAATCTCATAAAACAATCTATTGTTTGAATACATCTCGGCACAGTTTCTGGGTCAAGAATCTGCTTGTTGCTGACTTTGAAGAAAGCGATGAAATAGCCGGTATTGTTCAAGCAGAAGTGGAGTCACAACTCAATGGATATAGTAGCACACTAGCAGATGAGACAGATTATAGTTTGGGAATTAATCCTGATTATGAAGTTGCCACAGCAAAAGGATGGATACCTTTGCGAAATATTACAATTGGAACTATCTTAGAGGATGGAAATATTGTTCGCGGAATTGTAAAAGAAGGTGTTTCAAAAGTTACAGGCACAGGATTTGCGAAAGCGCAACTGATTTGGTCTGAAGGCCGGTGGAAACGACAGCATTCTGAACCGCTTATTTATAAAAAACAGATTTTATGGCAACTTCTGACAGATAGAAATGTGTTTCGGGTAAGAGAGCCTGCTGGAAAGGAATTATCTGTGCGGGATTATGCGGAGATAAATGATTCTTCACTTGAAGATATGTATTGGGTCTCATTAATGGGACGGTAGGACCGGGACTGCTCTACTTTGCGTAAAATTGTCTTATTTTTCGGACTGCTCTGCTGTGCGTAAAATTGTCTTATTTTTCGGACTGCTCTGCTGTGCGTAAAATTGAACATTTAATTTCAACTATAAATTATGTAAGAAGAAATGGATGTTAAAATGTATGAATCCACCAAAAATGCGGGAATTTATGCCGCTGAAATCAAAACACCAATGTCTGATATAATTGATACCGTACACATTGCGCTTCTATTGGATGTTAGCAGCAGTATGGAAGGAGATCGCCTTGATGCGCTCAAGAATACTTTGAAGGCATTCTTGCGTTGCTTGTCAGCACATGACTGTCTAACGATTATTACTTATTCATCATCCGCAACTGTTCTTTGCTCATACTCAGCAATTGGAAAAAATGAGATGTACTGGTCTAATCTTATTGAAAGTCTTAGGGCTGACGGGAATACAAACATTGAGGCAGCGTTTGCTACTCTTGCCCGCATCTGTCAAAATCCTCCTCATTCTATTATTCTTCTAACAGACGGAAATGTTAATATGGGTGCTTCATCTGCTAGAGCAATCTTACTTCCACTAGAAACAAATCGGGGTCTTTACGGAACAGCAATTTTCACCCTGGGATTTGGCGATGACCACAATCAAATTATGCTGCGTGATATTTCATTAAACACACAGGGTAATTATTTCCATTGCGATAAAGCCGAGAATTTGCCACAGACTTTCGGATCTATCTTAGGTATTCTACGAAATCGGTCTATTGAGAAGATTATTCTGGATCTCCCTAATGAATATGAATGGCTAGAACGTTATATTCCAAATGACAAACGGAGTATTTCCATTAACTTTCTGCCTGGGGGTATAACCCAGCGTTTTGTCTTCAAGAAGAAAACAACTGAACTCATCTCAGCGCCTTATCTGAGTATTCAATGTTCAATCAGAGGCCAAGGAACTCAGCATTATATGACCTTTAGTTCTTCAACACACCACAATCCACTAGCAGATGCGGAATATGCTCGTCTTCAAACCCGTGATTGTATATCAGCCGCAACTAATCTTCTAGCAGATTCACAGAACTTGGTTGCCATAGAATTGCTGGAAAAGCATCTTACATACCTGGAGTCAAATTCTGAAATTGTACATTTACCGGAAGTTATGGCCTTGCGTTCCCTTATTCTGGACCTCCTTGATAATATCAAACAGAAGAGGGCGGCACATAGCATTCTTTCACAGATGACTTCTATTACAACTTCTTTGGCAGCACAGCGTAATTCAGCATTTGATTCTCCGGCCCTGGAGCAATTATATACAACGAGTGCGATGCGTTCACAGACAATTCAAGTTACAGCAGAATATGACTCTATATTACAGAGTAAGGATGCCACCAAATAATAGTGGTTATAATTCAAATGGTAGTTTTAAAAGCAGTGATTTTCCGAATGAGATTAGAAGCGCGGTAAAAAGAGGCATAAATCCGCAAACACGAAGACGCGGATTAGAGTATCTTGCTGGAATTAAATATGGGAAACAAGTAGAAATGCCTCCTAAGCAAGCACCAAAATTTAAGTTAGGCAACTTTGCTGGAAGTGCTTTGGCAGAACTAAACGCAGCAAATGCTGTGGCAGCAGCTAAAACACAGCGTAACAAAAAGAGGGCAGCTATTTTACAGAGTGCTAAAAATAGAGGAAAATTAGCCTCTAAGGACCCCAAATTTTTAGGATTACCTGTTGTTAATTTTTCTAATAATGCTGGAAACGCAGAAATTTTTGCTGAATCTTCTGCGGAAAATCTTGGCAATAAACAGAACGGAATGGCGGCAAATGCTGAGTTAAATAATTTGTTAGGTGGTTTACCTCTGGCAAATGCTCCTGGACAGGTTGCTAAGCCTGCAGCTCCAGGACAGGTTGCTAAGCCTGCAGCGACTGGTTCGCTCCCTCCGGGTACTACGGTTAAGAACAGCGGCTTTGGACCCAAGTACTTCATGAACTTTGAGCCCTCATCAAACGCCACATTGTCTGCGTTCGGCACAGGCGGCAAGGCCTCAAACATCAACACGGGTGGCATTAATAAGAGCACAAACTTGATGGGCCCTTCTGCTTTTGCTCCTTCTGAGACTAACTTTGGCAATGCGGGTGGAAATACGCAGGCGGCGGCCGCCGCTCGTCTTGCTAAGGCGCGTGCAAATAATCCCAACTATGCGCTTACAAATGCTGAGCTCAACGCGGGGCGTGTTGGTAACACCATGATGGCTGCTGCTAACGCAAACTACAGCGGCGGCTTCAAGAAGAGCAATGCGGCTAAGGTAAACAACTTTGAGCCCTCATCCAATGCCCTCCTCCCCGGCTACGGCACTGGTGGCAAGGCCTCAAACATCAACAAGGGCGGCATCGCCCTCAACACAAATCTACAGGGCCCGCTTGCCCTTGCTCCTTCTGAGGCTAACTTCGCCAATGCGGGCACCAATACACAGGAGGCGGTAGCTGCTCGTGTACAGGCGATAAAGAATGCGACGGCTGGCACAAACACGCCTTTTGCTCCTTCAGGCGCTAGTTTAGGCGACCTCAATGATGCGGATCTAATTGTTGATGTTGTCTTTAGTGATGTAAAGTCCATACCTCGTGGCGGCAAGATTGGCGTTAACCTAACGAAGAAGGATGGCTCTAAATTTTTGGGTCTTCCCTCAATGAGTGTCGGTATGCCCGGTATGCCCGGTATGCCCAAGTTTAGCATGCCGCGTTTTTCAGGCCCGAAGATTGACCTCTCATGGCTCAAGTTGCCTAAATTCCCTCACTTCAATCTACCGGAGACGGATATCTTGGGCATGCTTGGCAGGTTCCTTGCGGCTTTACCATTACCTACCAGGGAACAAATCGTTGCTGCTCTCAAAAAGGGTGGCAAGTTCATCGGATTAGTCCTTATTTCACCGCTCCTCTTGGCGGCCTGGCTCTATGAGCACGGTTTCAATCTCAATATCAAGCTAGATGGCCTAACTGGTGGCCTCATCAGCCTTGAGGACTTCTTTTTGGGCGGCAACCAGCCCGCAGTCAAGGAAATCGGTCGCAAGCTCAAGATGGCAACGGATATCGCCAAGCGTATCGTGACAAACACGATCGCCGAGCAGGAGTTCCTCCAGAAGCAGATCAATGACAAGACACGCACGGCGGAGTCAGTTAAGCAGCAGATCTTAGCCAGTCTTGATTCACAGATCGCAAACATTAAGACCACCTTAGCGAATCTTTCAGCGGATATCAAGCAGGTTACGGTTGACCCCGAGTATGACAACTTGATTGATGAGATTGACTTTGAGGGATACAAGGCTAAGGCTTCTAATTCTGCGAATGTGGTCTTAATGGCCGAACTTAATATGCTCTTAGACTCCATCCAGAAAGCCTACGAGGGTATGGCATTAGGCGATGAAGCAACTGTTGCACAGAAGAATGTTGAGAAGTTCAAGCAGATCCGCAAGAACTTTGATGATATGCTTGCTCTCCCGCAGAAGATCCGCGATGAAGTTGCGAAGACAGCCGCGCCCGGTGTAGGTGCTAAGCTCAAGGAACTCGGCCGCGATGCTCGTTCCCGCACTGCGAAGTTGGGATACAATGTTGGTCAGTTCTTCTCCCGTGGTGCGACCCGTGTTGCTTCTATGTTCGGACGCGGCCAGAAGTTCAGCAATGCCAACCGTAGCCGCAAGAATGCGGCGGCTGCTCGTAATAATGTACAGATGATGAATAATCCCATCGGTGCGGGTGAAAAGAAGCCGAGTTTCTTCAATCGTCTTAAGGGCTTTGGCTCAAGGGCCGCCGGCTTTTTCAGCCGCAAGAAGAGCCCGAATGTTGCGGCTGCCAACAGAGGACTAAACGCGTACAAGAATCCTCTACTCAAGGCCAAGTACCCTGCCGCAGCCGCAGCCGCTTATACGCGCAAGAACCGTCGCTACAACCACTAGATTTTCTAGACTAAAAGCAGAATGGGAGACGCTTCCGAGACAATTCGTGCTAGAAGGGCAAAGACATTTTACAGTTTTCAGGCAGCCGCCAATAAAATCACACAAGCCAATACGAACTGCGGAACATGCGCGGAAAAAGCCCCCGCCTCCGGCACTGCGTGTACAGTCAATTTCACAAGCTATGAAGCAAAACTTCTATATTTGGAAGGCAAAAACGCACAAGTTCCCTGTGCGACACAATGTACATCTTAAACATTCCAGCAACAATAGAATAGAATGGAAAAAACTCAAGGAGCTCGCGTCAAGGAATGTGTAACACTCTGGCGTAAGCTAACTGTAGACCTTGGCATCCCGCATACATACGAGGGCATGCTAGAACTCAAGGAGGAAATTGATAAATACATTAAAACTGGCGAATCTTTCAAGGGCGAAATAGAAATCCCTGCTCTTGGCCGTACAGCATCGGTTGACTTCCCCCGCGAATCTAGCAAAGATGTAACTATTACTCTTAAAGTTACGACTAAATCGCAAACAACATAGCCGCCCGACCTCCGTATATACGCAGGACATTCCAAGTAGTCGTCCATAAATAAAGTTGGAGAGGCGGAAATCTCCCAAATCGGTCACACTGCATTGTAAACGTAATTTCTTTCCGCGACAATTTATCAAAGTTGGCTAAACCCTTTGGTTGATATGGATTTCCTAATTCTTTATCATCCCAAGAGCCTGGACCGTGACTGAATGGATATACATATATAAATCGCCAGAAATGCGGCGCTTTACGATAATGTATCAGCGGGAGCAATGTTCTAAATAAGGAGGGAGACGTATGCCGGAATCGCTGAGTTCCGTTATAATACAAGGCAACTTCTGCTAGTGGCTCGGAGTATGTGTACTGAAAACGGTCAGTGGTTGTATTCCATGGAGCAAAAAAGGATGTATCAGTTCCCGATAAATCACGAGTAGCTAAGAAAGGATTATTAAAACGGTCGGCTTCCGGATTATGAAACATCCAAATGATATCCTGTGTAGGATTATTGAAAGGTATTGTTGTACGAACATAAGGTTGTCCGTTTGTATTCTGAACACCCAACGAATTGTATAGTGGAACTTTGTATTCTAAATCCGACTTTCGTAAATTAACTGCTTCATAGTCATCCACTGAGATATATTCCACTAGCAAGTAGGCGTCTTGAAAATGGAGTTTATCGGGAACTGCTATACCGGGTATTATGCGGCCATTTACACCATAGAAAGGAGTAAGTTCACTAGCACTATATATCTTTGTAGGCGACGTATCATCCTGTTGATAAAAGGTTGCTCCTTGTAAAGCAGGCATAAATCCAGGTGGATTACAAGCCTTTTCCACATAATTAGTATTAAGTTCATTCATCCGAGCGGTAGTATAATAGATATTTTCAACACCCGCGAATTTAACCTGACAACGAACTGTATCTACTGAAAGGGCTTCAATCGGCAAACTCTGTGCTAGATTCTGTGTAAACCAAAAGGGAAGGGGAACACGAACTGTTAGTGGTTCCAAGGCTAAAAGAGAAAATGCTGTGTAATTCTCAACACGACCAATAAGTTGATTTTTAACGGGCAATTTTTCAGGCGGCTCATAGAGTTCATCCAGTACTTCTAGCAGACGACCATCTAATGTGGCAACAGCCACACCGCCGATTTCCAGTGTAATGCTTTGAATAATAGCATGTCCTACACTATTTGTCCAACCAAATGTGGGTCCGAGAAATTTATTACGTGTTAAAATGGAAGCATCTCCTGCCGCTATAGCAGCCCGATTCTGTACTGAATAAATATCGGGTAAAGTTACTACCAGAAAAAGCCGATGAATGAAATTGGCACGGCGCGGAATACTGATAGATGCTTGAACTCCAAAATCGGGCAAATTATCAAAATCCACGCGGACAAACTGAGCCGCCCAGCGTGTTGTGGATTTATAGACATTGATATATCGGTCAATTGAAGGAATTCCTTTTGACCCCGGTTGGAGTCTTTCATCTTGAAGCCCACGAGCAACAATTTTGAATAAATCTGGCACAGCCATCTCCTGTTGATTACCCAGACTATTTGTTTACTTATTTGCCTCATATAAACCAAGTGTCCGAGCAGAAGGGTCAGTTGTTTCAGGTGACCACTGCGGCATCCACATATGCGGTATTAGAGTCGCAGAAGCGGAACCGTATGCTTCTTCATAGACACGACGATACCAGCGGGCCTCATCCGTCTTGGGTGGATTATGCTTGTATTCCTGCTCCTTTCCAGCAAATTGAGAAGCAGCGGCTTGAAGCATTTGAAACCATGAATTCTCTTTGCTAGAAACCCCGTCGCTAAATGCCTCCTTTCGCCGCCACAGAATCTCATTGGGCAGCAAACCCGTACCTTCAAAGGCTTTGCGGAGCATCCACTTTTCGGGTTGAGTCTCGGATGGCATAAACATACTTGTCGGCAGCCTACGAACATAATCTACAAGTTGCCGGTCCAAAAAGGGTGTGCGTGACTCAAGTCCATGAGCCGCCATAGAACGCTCGGAGCGCAATACATCATAGCAATGAATTTCGCCTAAAAGCCGCTCAATCTCATTCTCAAAGGCTTGTTCATTGGGCGCACGATAGAAATAAAGATATCCACCAAAGAGTTCATCACTTCCATCACCATTCAAAATAACTTTGATATCCGTATTCTCCTTAATCCACTTTCCGAGCAGCCAATTTCCCGTTGAAGCCCGAACACTTGTAATATCGTAGGTTTCCACAGCACGAATCGTAGGCTCTACCGCTGCTAGGAACTCGGCGGGAGATAATACAATTTCATGATGAACTGAGCCAATATGAGCTGCTACTTTCCTCGCAGCGACTAAGTCGGGTGTGTCCAAGCCGAGACCAATAGAAAAAGTATGAAGTTGCTGCCCCGCTTCGGCAAGAATCTTCGCTGCTAGAGCCGCAACTAAACTACTATCAAGTCCACCCGAGAGAAGAGCGCCCACTGGTCTATCTGAAAGCATGCGCTTCTCTACAGCGGCCACTAAGTAAAGACGAATCCAAACCTGTAAATCTCCGGCACATTCATCAGTATTCGCAAGGAATTGCTGCTTATGCCATGTGAGGGCCGTCCATGGCTTTACAATAGGCTCATACCCCACCTTGAAAATACCATAGGATGACGGCGGGAAAATGCTAATATCCTTTACTGTTGAGCCAAGAGGCACTAGTCCCTTAACTTCCGAGGAGAAACAGTAGGCTCCACCTGTTAAACGACCCATGAAAAGAGGACGAACACCAAATGAATCACGACCTACATGAAGTGTCTCAGAGGGAATGTGATAGGCCACAAACGCAAAAACACCATCCAGCAGACGACAGACATCGCGACATGACAAACGCTCCAAAAGCCATGGAATTACATAGCAATCAGAGCCAAGATATTCTGCTGGAATCCCGAATCTAGTAGCAAGTTCCCTGTAGTTGAAGATTTCACCATTACAGATGACACGCCATTCGCCCCCCGGTGATTTCATAGGCTGATTTCCGGCGGAAGTTAGTCCATTAATTGCTAAACGAGTAAAACCAAAAATACATTGATCTATATCAATCACACTCATATATTCTGGGCCTCTCGGCAATAGCTTTTTTACACATTCTTCGCAGGTTACCGTGTCGGCAGACTTAGTTAAGCCGAAGTAGCACCAAATTCCACACATTACTTTGAATGAAGAAGTAATTAAACGGCAATAACCTCAGACACCATAACCTCAATAGGCTCCGGCCGCTCAGTTGAGGGAACAGGAGCAGGCGCGGGTGTAGGAGATACCAAGTTATCATCCGTTGGCTCATATGGATACGCGGAAGCAGCGGACTTAGTCTGCTGGAGCCACAGATAGTTTGCTAGGAAGAGCTGACGGGGAATGTCCTGAGAATTGACCCATGCTGTACACTCTGCCCAAGTAAGTGTAAGCTGAGCCGGGCGCAGACGATTGAGGTAATGGTCCTGCATATCATAGAGGAGACGACGCAGATACTTAGGCGCATCCCTGCTGGGAAGACTGCGTGCCTTGAATACGTCACAATAGGTCTGGTAGAGAACCCGTGTCTGTGCCTTGAGTCGCGCCCATAGAGCATCAAAAGCCTCCTTATCCTCCGGGAAATGATGCATGTAGGCATTCAGGCTACCCTT
>Ga0209829_10002253_pt1 | contig 14757 bp, 12 predicted proteins | sample C_140205_EF_Meta_FD_187311 | JGI IMG/M metagenome (GOLD analysis project Ga0209829, IMG submission 187311) | Freshwater microbial communities from Lake Croche, Canada to study carbon cycling - C_140205_EF_MetaG (SPAdes) (version 2) | ecosystem: Environmental > Aquatic > Freshwater > Lake...
TAGACTTTGGAATTGTGGGGACTTTATCTGAATTAGATAAAAACTATTTAGTACAAAATTTCTTGGCATTTTTTAATCGTGATTATCATCGTGTGGCTGCCCTTCACATTGAGTCAGGATGGGTACCTCCTGAAACTAAGGTTGAAGAACTTGAGGGCGCTGTTCGTGCAGTGTGTGAACCGTATTTTGATCGTCCTTTAAAAGATATTTCTTTGGGGATTGTTTTGATGCGTCTCTTTCAGACCTCAAGAAGATTCAAAGTTGAAATACAACCGCAGTTAACCCTATTACAAAAAACTTTATTAAATGTAGAAGGACTAGGACGCCAATTAGATCCTGATCTAGATTTGTGGCAAACGGTGAAACCAATCATGCAAACTTGGATGAATCAACAAGTTGGTTTCAAAGGGTTTTGGGAGAAATTAAAGTCTGAGGCACCTCATTGGGCACAAAAAATGCCTACCATTCCAAGACTCATTACGACTTATTTAGAACTCGAAGTTCATGCTAAAAAACAGAATCAATTGCAAGAAATAATAAATTTATTAGAAAAGCAAAAAAGATTTAACTTTCACACAAACATTGTTAGTATTTTTGGAATTGGTGCCCTTTTAGGTGGGGCGGTTACATATCTTTTCTTAACACTGTCTAGGTAATCTCATGTTACTTTGGTTCGTTCTTCTCTACTGGGTGATCTCAGTAGCCATCGGCTTATTGGCCTCCTTAAAAGTAAAAAATGCCACTGACTTTGCTGCCGCCGGTCATGCACTCCCTATGTACGTGGTGACTGCGACTGTATTTGCAACGTGGTTTGGAGCAGAGGCTGTATTGGGTGCACCAGCAACATTCTTACAAGAGGGATTGGCTGGCGTTGTTGCAGACCCCTTCGGCTCCTCCATGTGCCTAGTTTTAGTAGGTTTGTTTTTTGCGAAGCCACTCTATCAAGCCAAATACCTCACTATTGGTGATTTTTATCGGGATCGATATGGTCGTACTGTTGAGGTTTTGATCACTCTATGTATTGCTGCATCCTATTTAGGATGGGTATCAGCACAGATTATGGCACTTGGATTAGTCTTTAATGTCGTATCTGGCGGAGAAATTTCTCGAGATGTTGGTATGTTAATTGGATCTGGCAGTGTTTTAATTTATACCCTTTTCGGCGGTATGTGGGCTGTTGCTGTAACCGATTTTTTGCAAATGATCATTATTGTGATCGGACTATTGTTCATTGGTCATGAAGTTACTGGCATGGCTGGAGGGGTAGTAAACGTTGTAGAGCACGCCAATAATGCAGGCTTATTTAACTTTTTCCCGAAAGCCAATTTTGCCGAAATTATGGGTTTTATAGCAGCTTTGTGTACGATGATGCTAGGGTCTATTCCTCAACAAGACGTTTTTCAACGGGTAACCTCATCCAAAACCGTTCAAATTGCTCAAAGAGCGGCTATTTTAGGAGGGGTTTTGTATTTTTGTTTTGCATTTATTCCAATGATTTTGGCTTATTCTGCAAATATGCTTGATCCGGAAATGGTCAAAGAAGGTTTAAAAACAGATTCACAATTGATTCTGCCACAATTGATTTTGAGTAAAACCCCCATGTTTGCTCAAGTCATTTTCTTTGGCGCTTTATTGTCGGCTATTAAAAGTTGTGCCAGCGCCACCCTTCTCGCACCTTCGGTATCATTTTCCGAAAACATCGTGAAGGGATTTTTTAAAGAGTTGACTGCAGAACAATATCTCCTCATCATGCGAGTAACTACCTTGGTGTTTAGTGTTCTGGTCACTATCATTGCAATGAATTCAGAGTTATCCATTTTCAAAATGGTTGAAAGTGCTTATAAGGTCACGCTAGTATCGGCTTTTGTGCCACTTTTATGTGGTGTCTATTGGTCTAGAGCAACACCATTTGGCGGCCTTCTGTCGGTTACCTTAGGCCTAGTTTCCTGGATAATGATGGAGGCCATTATGCCTCATGAAGTAATTCCACCACAAATGGTTGGACTGGCATTTAGCTTTTTGGGAATGATTGTTGGGTCGGTACTGATCCCCTCTGAAATCGTTAAAGAGCGCAGTCAGACATCAGAATCCATGTTTTAGAAACGCTTTTACATAAAAAAGATGGATAATGTTCCTTTATAAGCGTAAGGGAATATGAAAAAGTACTTTTTAGCTGGAATTTTAGTTTGGGCACCTTTGGCAATTACCATCTGGGTAATTACCTGGGCTATGGGCATTTTGGATGGTGTTTTTGGTTCTGTGATGCATGTATTAATCACCGTTCTGCCATCGAATCTCACGCAAAGCCTAGTTCACTTTAGAGAAACACCCTTTATTGGTGTTTTAATTGTGATTGCTGCAATCACTTTGACAGGTATGTTTGCAATTACGATTGCAGGAAGATGGCTTTTCCGCATATGGGAAAAATTATTACACCGGATACCGATTGTCAGATCTATTTATTCAAGTGTTAAACAAGTTTCTGATACCTTGTTATCTAGTAGTGGAGATGCATTTAAAAAGGCTGTTTTGATTAGATACCCTCATCAAAATTCGTGGACGATTGCCTTTCAAACGGGATCACCCATGCAAGAAGTCGCTGAAAAATTAGGTACTCCACATATTCATGTATTTGTTCCTACAACACCCAATCCAACATCTGGATTTTTTATGATAGTTCCCAAAGATAGTGTGATTGAATTATCCATTTCTGTTGAAGAAGCTCTCAAGCATATCGTTTCAATGGGTACTGTTCCACCAGTTGGTCAAGAACCAAAAAATTAATTAAAGAGGTTTATGTATGTCATTGCGTAGTCATTTTGCAGGTTTAGTTACAGAAGAGTTAATTGGCCAAGAAGTTAGTATTGCTGGTTGGGTTAATCGCCGTCGAGACCATGGCGGAGTTATTTTTATTGATTTACGAGATAGCCATGGATTTGTGCAAATTGTATGTGATCCAGACCAAAAAGAGGTATTTGCTATTGCAGAAAATATTCGTAACGAATATTGTATTCAAGTCAAAGGACTTGTGAGAGCAAGGCCGGCTGGTACAGAAAACAGTGACTTGACTACAGGGAAGATTGAGATATTGTGTAAAGAACTCAATGTTCTAAATGCATCCGTTACGCCGCCATTTCAGTTAGATGACGATAACTTATCTGAGACAACAAGATTAACGCACCGCGTGTTAGATTTACGTCGTCCGCAAATGCAAAAAAATCTTCGTTTACGTTATAACGTCGCGATGGAGTCTCGCCGTTATTTAGACCAAGCAGGATTTATTGATATTGAAACTCCGATGCTTACAAAAAGTACACCTGAAGGTGCACGAGATTACCTAGTGCCATCAAGAGTGCATGACGGCCAATTTTTTGCTCTTCCACAATCACCGCAATTGTTCAAGCAGTTATTAATGGTTGCAGGCTTTGATCGCTACTACCAAATTGTCAAATGTTTCCGAGATGAGGATTTAAGAGCAGATCGTCAACCTGAGTTCACGCAAATTGATTGCGAAACATCATTCTTAGACGAGATGGAAATCCGTGATTTATTTGAAAATATGATTTCGCATGTATTTAAAACTGTGATTGACGTTCAGTTGCCAGCACCATTTCCAGTTTTAAGTTATCAAGAAGCGATGCGTCGTTTTGGCTCCGATAAGCCAGACATGAGAGTAGATTTAGAGTTCACTGAACTGACTGATGTGATGAAGGATGTGGATTTCAAAGTATTTTCTGGACCCGCCAACTCAGATAACGGTCGAGTGGTTGCCTTAAGAGTACCAGGGGGCGCTGAAATCTCTCGAAGTGAAATCGATGAATATACTCAATTTGTAAGTATTTATGGAGCAAAAGGCTTAGCCTGGATTAAAGTCAATAAGGTCAGTGATGGCCGTAATGGACTTCAGTCACCGATTGTGAAAAATCTTCATGATCAAGCAGTAGAGGCCATCATTCAACGAACTGGCGCTCAAGACGGTGATATTCTTTTCTTTGGGGCAGATAAGTCTAAGGTGGTTAATGACGCGATTGGCGCATTACGAATTAAAATTGGGCACTCTGATTGGAGTAAAGAAAAAGGCATTTTCAAAGAGGGCTGGAAACCTTTATGGGTAGTAGATTTCCCCATGTTTGATTATGACGAGGAAGCCGCTAGATGGGTTGCTTGTCACCACCCATTTACAAGTCCTAAGGATGAGCATTTAGCAATTCTTGATAAAGACCCTGGAAATTGCCTTGCAAAAGCCTATGACATGGTTCTCAATGGTTCAGAAATTGGTGGAGGCTCTGTACGTATTCATCAAGAGTCTGTGCAAAGTGAAGTGTTCCGAGCACTCAAGATTGGACCTGAAGAAGCTCAAGCCAAGTTCGGCTTCCTTCTAGATGCTTTGAAATATGGCGCACCTCCGCATGGTGGTATTGCTTTCGGGCTTGATCGTATTGTGACGATGATGACGGGTGCAGATTCTATTCGTGACGTGATTGCCTTTCCAAAAACTCAGCGTGCTCAATGTTTGTTAACTCAGGCTCCTAGTCCTGTAGATGAAAAGCAGTTACGCGAACTTCATATTCGTTTACGAACAGTCCAACCGACCAATTGATGATGAAAACATTGGTTCATTGTCCCGTGTGCCAATGTCAACATTCATTTTGAGTACCAATGCGCCCATCAGCAGCTGATCATTCTCCACGATCTTTAAAACCGAGAGGTCTTGGTGATTGGGGCACAATTAAAACTTTAATACCCTATCTAACCAAATATCCTTGGAGAGTATTTTTTGCTATCTCTTGCTTAGTTTTGGCAAAAGTTGCCAACATTGGGATACCCGTCGTTCTAAAGCATCTTATAGATGATCTATCAATTCCTGTAGATGATCCAAGACGGTTTCTGATATTCCCATTAGCATTTGTTATTGCTTATGGTTTACTCAGACTATCAGCATCATTATTTACCGAGTTAAGAGAATTCTTATTTGCTAAAGTCACGCAAAATGCGATTCGACAGGTTGCCATTGAAGTCTTCAATCACCTACATTCACTATCTTTACGATTTCATTTAGGCCGTCAAACTGGTGGAGTTTCAAGAGATATAGATCGCGGCTCAAGAGGGATTCAATCCCTTATTTCATATTCTCTTTACAGTATTTTGCCAACTCTTATTGAATTTACAATCGTGTTGATTTACCTAGCGGTTAATTACGATTGGCTTTATGCCGCCATTACTTTTTGTGCTTTAGTTATTTATATAAATTTTACAGTCATGGTAACGGAATGGCGCTCTAAGTATCGACGTAAGATGAATGAAATGGATACTAGCGCTAATCAAAAAGCAATTGACTCTTTGTTGAATTTTGAAACAGTAAAATATTTTAGCAATGAAACATTTGAAGCCCATCGTTACGATAGTTTCTTGCAAAGCTATCAAAAAGCCGCGATCAAATCACAACAATCTTTAGCCGTTTTAAATATTGGTCAGCAATCCATTATTGTGATTGGCTTGATCGCGATATTATGGCGTGCCACATTAGGTGTTCAAAGTGGTGAATTAACTTTGGGCGATATTGTCTTAATTAATACGTTAATGATTCAAATGTACATCCCATTAAATTTCTTAGGGGTTATTTATCGCGAAATCAAACAAGCAATTTTAGATATGGACAATATGTTTAGTTTGTTAAATCAAGATCAAGAAATTAAAGACGCGCCTGGAGCCCCAGCTTTAAAACTTGAACATCCTCATTTAGGACCTCGTGTTGTATTTGATCAAGTGCGATTCTCTTATGAAGAAAATCGTGCCATATTAAAAAATGTTAGTTTTGTAATTGAACCTGGAACGACTACTGCAGTTGTAGGAAGTAGTGGCGCAGGTAAAAGTACTCTCTCTAGGTTATTGTTCCGATTTTATGATGTTAGTTCAGGAGCAATTTATTTTGATGGGCAAAACATATCGACTGTTCAGCAATTAAGCTTGAGAAAAATGGTGGGTATTGTGCCTCAAGATACGGTTTTATTTAATGATTCGATTGGCTACAACATCGCCTATGGAAATCCACAAGCCACGCAAGAAGAAATCATTCAAGCTGCTCAAGCTGCGCAAATTCATCAATTTGTGATGGGCTTACCAGAAGCTTACAAGACCTCAGTAGGGGAGCGAGGATTGAAACTTTCTGGCGGTGAAAAGCAACGTGTGGCAATCGCACGAACTTTATTAAAAAATCCAGCATTGATTATTTTTGATGAGGCAACATCTGCCCTTGATTCGCAAACAGAAAAAGCCATTCAAGAAGAAATCAATAAATTAACTACGAATAGAACAGCTTTGATTATTGCCCATCGTTTATCTACGATTGTTCATGCTCATCAAATATTAGTGATGCAAGATGGGGAAATTGTGGAACGCGGTACTCATGAAGAACTCATGTCATTACAATCGAAGTATGCAACGATGTGGAATTTACAAAAAAATCAAAGCGAAGTCATTACGGTCTAGGATAGACCTCCAACATCTTCGAATCCATTATGTTGACAGCTAATCAAATCTTGCATGAAGCTTTTCAAAAAGTTCTTGCTGTAGCAGACCCTCAAAAGTCGATGCCAACTGTATTGGCGGAAATATTTCCAGATGGTATCAGTGGTAATTGTTTAGTTGTTGGCGCAGGTAAAGCAAGTGCTTCGATGGCACACGCTTTTGAACAATATGCGCAGCAGAACTGGCCGCAAGCTAATATCTATGGACATGTCGTGACCCGTTATGGACATGATGTGCCTATCCCCATTCCCAATAGAAAAATAACTATCACGGAGGCATCACATCCCTACCCTGATGGAGTTGGACTAAAGGCGAGTATGTCTATCATGCAACTTGTCGGAAATTTACAGGAAAATGAATTATGTATCGCTCTTATTTCTGGTGGGGGATCAAGCTTATTACCATTAACCGCAAATCATATTCCAATCGAAACCTTGCAAAAGTTAACACAAGAGTTACTCCGGAGTGGCGCGCCTATTGAAGACATTAATGTGATTCGTAAACACGTTTCTGCCATCCAAGGAGGGCGATTAGCCCAATTAGCAACTAGTCGTGGAGCGCAAGTGATTGCAATGATTATTTCTGATGTGGTGGGCGATCAAGCAAGTGACATAGCCAGTGGTCCATGTGCTGCAGATCCATCCACGTATGAAGACGCAATCCAAATTCTTGAAAGATATCAATTACACACGCATGAAGGTCTATCTGTGATTCATCAGCATCTTTTGGAGGGGCAACAGGGGCTACACAGTGAAACACTAAAAGCAGAAGATAAGATATGTGAACAAATTAAAAACCTTGTATTTGCAACTGCACAAAAAGGGCTTGAAGCCGCATCAGAATTTTGTCGCAATCTGGGGTATGAAGTACATGTATTGGGTGACCGTATATCAGGGGAGTCTCAAGAAATTGCTAAAAATCATGCAGCCTTGATTCGAGAGCATTTAACCAATTCAAGGGCCAATAAAATTGCATGGATATCAGGTGGTGAAACAACAGTGACCATTCCATCCAATGTTGTGGGAAGAGGAGGGCGCTGTTCAGAATACCTTTTAGCTCTCATGCAAGAAACTTTAGACATTCAGGGTATTAGTGCTTTAGCTGCTGATACAGATGGGATTGATGGCAGTGAAAATAATGCTGGAGCTTATTTTGATACAAATGTAAGAGATTTGTGTCTTGCTAAGGGCTTCAATATCAAGCATTATTTAGTTAACCATCTTGCCTATGATTTTTTTGAGCAATTGAATGCGCTTGTATTTACTGGGCCAACCTTAACTAACGTAAATGACTTTAGAATAGTACTCATAGACCGACATGAATAAAATAACCATTACACGCCCTGATGATTGGCATTTGCATTTACGCGATGGTGAGGTGTTACCTGATCTTGTGGCTCATACTGCGCGTCAATTTACCCGAGCTCTTGTAATGCCTAATTTAAGACCGCCTGTGACTCAAGTGTCGCAAGCCCTCAGTTATCGCTCGAGGATTCAAGAAGCGGCACTCAGTGCTGGATATCCGGATTTTCAAGCTTTAATGACCTTGTATCTCACCGACATGACTTTACCGAGTGAGATTGAAAAAGCTAAAGAGGCTGGCATCATGGGCGTGAAGTTATATCCTGCAGGTGCCACAACAAATAGTGATGCAGGTGTAACTGACTTAAATAAATGTGATCCCACGATTGCGAAAATGGCTGAATTAGATATGCCACTTTTAGTTCATGGCGAAGTAACGCATTCTGTTATTGATATTTTTGATCGTGAAGCTGCATTTATTGAGCAAGTTTTAGAGCCTCTTAGAAAAAAACATCCCAAATTACGCGTTGTTTTTGAACACATAACCACGAAACAAGCAGCGGATTATGTGAGTCAAGCTAATACGAAGGATTACGGTCAGATTGCGGCAACAATCACAGCACATCATTTGCTTTATAACCGAAACGCTATTTTCATGGGGGGTATCCGCCCTCATTATTACTGCTTACCTGTCTTAAAAAGAGAAGAGCATCGTCAGGCACTCCTTGCAGCAGCGACAAGTGATTCAACGCGATTTTTCTTAGGAACCGATAGTGCTCCTCATGCGCAACATTTAAAAGAGAATGCTTGCGGTTGTGCGGGCTGTTTTACAGCTGCGCAAGCAATCGAGTTGTACGCTCAGGCATTTGCTTCTGTTGGAAAATTACAACAGTTAGAAAAGTTTGCATCACTGAATGGCCCTAATTTTTATGGTCTACCAGTAAATCAGTCGATGATAACTATTGAGAAAATTCCTCAAAAAATTCCGTTAAGTTATCCGATGGGGCAAGATCTTATTGTTCCTTTAAATGCTGGTGAGTCACTAGAGTGGTCAATTCTCGGTTAGACTACCGATGCAGAGTTGATTGGGCAATCGCCGCTTCTTAGAAGGGGAGGAAAGTCCGGACTCCATAGGGTAGGGTGGTGGCTAACAGCCATCCATGGCAACATGAGGAATAGGGCCACAGAGACGAGCGTATTTAGTTACGGTGAAACGCGGTAACCTCCACCCGGAGCAATCTCAAATAGGCAGGCGTTGAGGCGACCCGCTAAGCCTGCGGGTAGAGAGCTCGAGTCCACTGGTAACAGTGGACCTAGATGAATGATTGCCCCAAAGTGAAAGCTTTGGCGACAGAATCCGGCTTATCGATCAACTCTGCTCTTTTTACCCTTCAACAATTTCAATCGAGTGGGTAATTGTTGCAGTCTTACCCAGCATAATTGTGGCTGAGCAATATTTCTCGTGAGATAAGTGAACCGCTTGGCTGACTCTATTAGGATCTAATTGCTTGCCAGTAACTATAAATTTCATATTAATGTGAGTAAACACTTTCGGATCTGTCTCCGCGCGCACTGCTTCTAATTGAACTTTGCAACCAGTAATATGTTGGCGGGACTTTTTTAGGATCATAACAACATCAAAGGCAGTACAACCGCCTGCACCAGCAAGTAATAACTCCATCGGACGCGGCGCCAAATTACGCCCACCCGCCTCTGGGGCGCCGTCCATATTTACTAGATGACCGCTGCCAACTTCTGCGGAAAAGCTCATTCCATCTAACCCAAGCCAATTGACCGTACATTCCATTGTTGCACCCCAACAAAAATTTATAAAAAAGACTTTACCTAGTGATAACCCTAATATATAATACATTTATTGCGTAATATCTTGTATTAGATTTTACTGCTACCGATGTCTCCTCCACCCAAACAAAGGTGGAATTCATAGCCCAGAGTTTACCTCTGGGCTTTTTTTTGCTATAATCATTGATTCCCTGACTTAGGTCCCAGGGAAATCGTATTACAGATTTAAGAATTGAGTGAGAGCGTGCAAGCATAAGCAAGGCCGAATGAGAGATTAAATACTGTTTGAATGGACCCACAATTTAATGAAAGTAGTCATGAAAACATTTTCCGCAAAATCCCATGAGGTGAAGCGTGAATGGTTCGTGATTGACGCAACAGACAAAGTTCTCGGTCGTGTCGCCAGTGAAGTGGCACACCGTCTGCGCGGCAAGCATAAACCTGAATTCACTCCCCACGTAGATACTGGCGACTATATCGTCGTTATCAACGCATCTAAACTCCGTGTAACGGGTAATAAAGGCTTGCAAAAGACATATTATCGTCACAGTGGATACCCAGGTGGTATCTATGAAACAACTTTTGACAAAATGCAAGCGAAGTTCCCAGGTCGCGTTCTTGAAAAAGCAGTTAAGGGTATGTTGCCTAAAGGCCCCCTTGGCTACGCAATGATCAAGAAGTTAAAAGTTTACGGTGATGAAACTCATCCACACGCGGCTCAACAGCCTAGCGTTTTAGAACTTTAAGGAGCTGTCATGATTGGAAATTGGAATTATGGAACCGGTCGTCGCAAAAGCTCTGTAGCTAGGGTTTTTATTAAATCTGGTAAGGGTGATATTCTCGTCAACGGTAAACCGATTGATCAATATTTTTCTCGTGAAACATCACGTATGATTGCGCGTCAACCTTTGATTTTGACAAACCATGCAGCTACATTTGATATTAAAGTCAATGTAAGTGGTGGTGGTGAAACAGGTCAAGCTGGAGCGGTTCGTCATGGTGTAACTCGCGCTTTGATTGATTACGACAACACATTAAAGCCAACATTATCAAAAGCTGGTTTTGTTACTCGTGATGCTCGTGAAGTTGAACGTAAGAAGGTTGGTTTACGTGGCGCACGCCGTCGTAAGCAATTTAGTAAGCGTTAATACTTTAAGCCTAAAGGCAAAAAACCGTATAGGCGATATGCTTATACGGTTTTTTTCATTATGGTTTCATACAACAAGAAGATACTCGAATACACTGTTAAGACATTGGAGATAGAAGATGATTAAGGTAGGCATTGTAGGTGGTACGGGATATACCGGGGTGGAGTTACTGAGAATGTTGGCTCAACACCCTGAGGTAAAGTTAACAGCAATTACCTCCCGTAAAGAGGCTGGCATGCCTGTGTCTGAAATGTTTTCATCGCTACGCGGTAGAGTCGATATCGCATTTAGTACACCTGAAGATGCTAAATTAAATGAGTGTGATGCTGTTTTTTTTGCAACCCCTCACGGAGTTGCGATGGCTCAAGCAAAAGAGCTGTTAGCAGCTAATGTTCGTATTTTAGATTTGGCTGCTGACTTCAGATTAAAAGATACTCAGGTATTTGAACATTGGTATGGAATGCCACATCAGTGCCCAGATATTTTAGAAGAGGCCGTTTACGGCCTTGCAGAAATTAATCGTGAAGCTATCAAGAAAGCTCGCGTTGTGGGATTGGCTGGTTGCTACCCAACGTCTGTGCAACTTGGGTTTGCACCACTCCTATCACCAAAATCTACTCAAGGTAAAAAATTGGTAGATACGCAGTATTTAATATCAGATTCAAAATCAGGTGTTTCAGGGGCAGGCAGAAAAGCAGAAGTGAGCACATTACTTGCGGAAGCAAGTGATAACTTTAAAGCTTACGGGGTAAAAGGACATCGTCATCTTCCAGAGATTGAGCAAGGTTTAAAAGCAATTGCAGGACATGATGATATTAAATTGACCTTTGTGCCACATTTGGTGCCAATGATTCGTGGAATTCACTCAACACTTTATGCAAAAATTTTACCTGAAGCTCAGGGCATAGATTTTCAGGCTTTGTATGAAGAATTTTATCGTGGCGAACCGTTTGTTGATGTGATGCCAGCGGGAAGTCATCCAGAAACGCGATCTGTCAGAGGCAGTAATCAATTGAGGATTGCGATTCATCGTCCTGGTGGCGGTGATACTTTAGTTATTCTAGTCGTTGAGGATAACTTAGTAAAAGGGGCTTCAGGCCAAGGGATTCAGTGTCTCAATTTGATGTTTGGCTTCCCAGAAAATATGGGACTTCATCAAATCGCACTCTTACCTTAATCCCATACGTGCAGTAAGGGTAAAAGAAGCCTAGAATAGAGGTATAAAGTAATTTAAAGGAGTTTATATGTCTGCTACACAAGAAGTTTCAACATCTTTTGAAGAACCACCAGTACCGATTATTTTTACGGAAAATGCCGCTACAAAAGTGGCTGATTTAATTGCGGAAGAGGGTAATGATGCCTTGAAACTTCGTGTTTTTGTTCAAGGTGGCGGATGTTCTGGTTTTCAATATGGCTTCACATTTGATGAAGACATTAATGAAGACGATACACAGTTTGAAAAAAATGGCGTAACGTTGTTGGTAGATTCAATGAGTTATCAATATTTGGTTGGTGCAGAAATTGATTACAAAGAAGATATCAACGGCTCACAATTCGTTATTAAAAATCCAAATGCCACAACTACTTGTGGATGCGGATCTTCATTCTCAGCTTAATTCTATTTACGGTGTAGGGAGCCTAAGACTCTTAGGCCCTTTGCCCCTGTAACAGCTGGAATATTCGATGGTGTATTGCTACAAAAGCACCAGGCTAACCAAGCAAATGCCATCCCTTCAATGGTTTGAGAATCAAGACCAAGTTCTTCAGAAGTCATTAAAGTAAAGGAAGCTGTATGTTCTTTACATTTGAGTGCAATACTCTCCAATAAAAAGAGATTTTTGGTACCTCCACCACAGACGATCAGTTCTTGACAATCTGGTAAATAAGTAAAGAGTGAAGAGACGACTGTCTTTGCGGTAAGAGCAACCAAAGTTGCTTGAACATCTTCTGCAGAAGGTTTTGAACCACACAAATTAATTGTATTGAAAAGCCAATTTAGATTAAATAAATCACGCCCAGTACTTTTTGGTATTGGCAAAGAAAAGTAGGGTTCATTTAACAGTAGATGAAGCAGTTCAGTGTCAACTTGACCAGATCGACCCCAATAGCCCTGATGGTCATAGTTCACCTGCTTATTTTTATAAATCCAAGCATCCAGTAATAAATTTCCAGGCCCAGTATCAAAACCTAGAATGGGTTGATTAGGATTTAATAGTGTAAGGTTGGCAATTCCACCAAGATTAAGAATCGCTTTTGAATAAGCAGAGTTACCGAATTGCGAATGATGAAAAGCTGGAACTAATGGCGCGCCATGACCTTGAGCTGCAATATCTCGACTTCGAAAGTCGTTAATCACATCAATTCCAGTAAGTTCAGCGAGTAAAGCACCATTGAGACACTGTAATGAATAACCAACTCCATTTGATAAGATTGGTTGATGACGAATCGTTTGACCATGAGCACCAATAGCAACAATATGATTTGGTGTTAAAGAGGCTAATTCTAAAATTCGGTGAACAATAGCGGCGTATTCATTCGCTAACTGGTTCGCTGCTAAAGCCTCTTTATGTAATTCATTATGTGATGGCGCTTGGAGTTCCTGAAGGACTTCTTTAAGACTTGAAGAGAAGGGAGCACTTGTATGGACTAATACTTCCGATTGACCATTGGGGTGAATTGAGCATAAAACACCATCAATACCGTCCATACTAGTACCTGACATGATGCCAATAAAAAGTTCAGAATTTTGGTCTTTGTGACTTGTGATTTGCATAGACAGGTAAAATATCGGTATTACGAAAATGTAGTTTAATTGAACTTCAAAATCATGACTTCTATGAAGTGTGTTTCACTAATTAAAGTTTTAAATCAAAAATGAATTCTCATCATACTCCTAACAACTATCCTATCACCGCAGAAGTTCTCGAGGCTCTTGAACAAACTAAGAGAGGCTGTGAAGAACTGATTGTCGAAGCTGATTGGGTACAAAAATTAGCAAGAAGCGTAGCCACAAAAACTCCTTTAAGAATTAAATTAGGCTTAGACCCTACTGCGCCAGATATTCATTTAGGGCATACCGTTGTTTTAAATAAATTACGGCAGTTACAAAATTTAGGACATACGGTTATTTTCTTAATTGGTGATTTCACCAGCATGATTGGCGATCCCTCTGGCAGAAATAACACCAGACCTCCTTTGACAAAAGAAGATATTGCCAAAAATGCGCAAACATATTATCAACAGGCAAGTTTAGTATTAGATCCACAGCGGACGGAAGTGCGTTATAACTCCGAATGGTGTGAGCCTCTTGGTGCTTCAGGAATGATTCAACTGGCAGCAAAATATACTGTTGCACGCATGTTAGAGCGCGATGATTTCACCAAGCGGTATAAAGGTGGAATACCCATCTCAGTTCATGAGTTTTTGTATCCGCTGATGCAAGGATATGATTCAGTTGCATTAAAAAGCGATTTAGAACTTGGTGGAACAGATCAAAAATTTAATCTTCTTGTGGGGCGTGAACTGCAAAAAGAATATGGACAAGAGCCACAGTGCATTTTAACAATGCCATTATTGGTGGGTTTAGATGGCGTAGAAAAAATGAGCAAGTCCAAAGGCAATTACATTGGTATTACTGAGCCCCCTAATCAAATGTTCGCAAAAATCTTAAGTGTGTCAGATGATTTAATGTGGATGTATTACAACCTTTTATCGTTTCAATCTATTCAAGAGATTGAAGTTTTGAAGACCGAAATATCTCAAGGAAAAAATCCGAAAGACGCCAAAGTGGCTCTTGCAAAAGAAATCGTGAGTCGCTTTCACAGTTTTGATGCTGCTGAAAAAGCATATGAAGATTTTCAATTACGGGCGAAGGGTGGCATTCCAGACGATATACCTGAGGTCGATTTAAGTGGCGCACCAATAGGAATAGCTCAGCTTTTAAAAATGACTCAGTTGGCACCTTCGACATCAGAAGC
>Ga0209829_10002256_pt1 | contig 14738 bp, 25 predicted proteins | sample C_140205_EF_Meta_FD_187311 | JGI IMG/M metagenome (GOLD analysis project Ga0209829, IMG submission 187311) | Freshwater microbial communities from Lake Croche, Canada to study carbon cycling - C_140205_EF_MetaG (SPAdes) (version 2) | ecosystem: Environmental > Aquatic > Freshwater > Lake...
AGCAGCAGTAGTCGGAGTAGTACAAGCAGACGATGACGGTAATGCCGCTTCGTCACCTAAACCAGTAGTAAAAGCAAAGGAAATTTAATGGCTTACATACCAAAAGAAGGTAGCGGTTCACTTTTTAAGAACACCAAAAAAACTACCGACAACCACCCAGACTATAACGGTTCAATTATGCTGCAAGGCAAAGAGCATTGGTTTTCAGCTTGGGTAAAAGAAGGCGCTAAAGGCAAGTTTTTTAGCGTGTCTGTTGGCAAAGTTAAAGAGCCTATGGGTTTTAAACCTGCTGGGTCTGACGAAATTATTGACGACACGCCATTTTAGGAGATGAATATGCTAAGTCAAATACGAGATGTTATTGGAGATAAAGCTATAATTTCTACTGAGCCTTTTGGGGTAGATGAAGAAAGACAGCTAATAGCGTTTGAAGTAAATGACTTAGCTGCGGTACTTCGTGAGGTAATACAAGCCTGTGCGGATTGTTGTTTAAATACTGTTGACAGAGAAGCTATACTAGAATTACTTAATTAAGCAGTTTAAAGGGGAAAATATGTCACAACATTGGTATTGCGCCATTACAGGCGCACCACGCTATACCATGACTGGTAAGAATGGCAAAGAAAGAAATGTTACTTTGCGAGACGCTAAAGCAGCGCCTGGGACATTAGTCCCGTCAGTCAGCACAATAAATGGTCAACTTTCCAAGGATGGCCTTAATTCATGGTTACAAGGCGAGGCTATTAAAGCCTGCATTGAAAACCCACGCCAAGACGGTGAAGACGAAAAAGACTACATTGCTCGTTGTATGGAGTTGGCAAAGAAAAAGTCCCAAGAGGCAATGAATAGAGGCACAACTATTCACGACTGGGTTGAGAGCTTTTATAACAACGAATTTATACCTGATACACCTTCTTATGTCATTTCTGTAGATAAGGCTATAACAGCCCATTTTGGCACTCAAGTGTGGATTCCAGAACAGTCATTGGTAAATGCCCAAGAAGGTTATGGCGGCAAATGCGATTTATATTGCAAGCCAAGCGTAGGCTTTGGAGGGGTAGTGATTGACTTCAAGTCGACAGAAAAAAGCCCTGGTGAACTAACACCCTACTTAGAGCATACACTACAGCTTGCAGCCTACAGAGAAGTTTTAGCGCCTACCGCTAGATGTGCCAATGTATATATAAACGGCACTACTAACGAAGTTGCAATATATGAGCATAAAGAACAAGACTTACGAGACGCTTACGAAATGTTTTTAGCATTGGTGAAAATTTACAAACTTAAAACTGGTTTAAACTAACAACGGGGGCGAGGTGATTTCCCCTTTTCGCCTACCATGTCTGTCCGTGCAGACCGCCCCCACCTTATTTATGAGGGAAAGCAAGTGTTTTTCGTGCTTCACATACACGATTGCAAATACCTCACCCAGTTTTAAGGCGTTAAGCCGCCAATGTAGGATGCAGTAATTGGGTAATTTTGCGGCTTTCTCGCCCATTGATAACAACTGCCAAATACAGCCTTGTTGTTTGTTTGCCACATTAGGGTTTGTCATAGTGGCTTCCCCTTGTTTTTTGCAATAAATTACTTACATAGCAGGTCAATGACACTATTCAGCTCTATGGCTCTTAGAGATTTCAGACTAAAAAGACTTTGACTTGCTACTTTTTTTAAAGGAAAAATGGACACTTATGTAAGGCGAGTCTTTGAGGGTGAAGCCCCTTGCGACAAATGCAGCCAAGCCGAAGATTGTAGAGCGTATGACTGGGCCTGTAGGGCATTTTCTTACTATGTGTATAACGGGTTTTTTGAAGAACATACTGCCCGTATGCCAACTAGAGAAATGTTTGACAAAATATTTAAAGAAGACGACAAAGCACTTAAAAACTATTTGAAAGCACTAAGGGAGAAAGAATGAACGCAAATGAACTAGCTGATTTATTAGACAAAGCTACAGACACAATAGAAAAATTAAAGGAACAAGTAGCGTATTGGAAAGAAAAATTTAACAAAGCTATGGAGATGCAAGAGAAATGAGTACACGCAGCGTAGGAATGTTAGGTAAAACCTATAAAACAAGCCAGGAAGCGTTTAAAGACGCAGACTACTATGTGGCTATAGAAAGACCGCAACAAAACGAATACAGCGTGATTTGGGGCTTTCTAGGGGCATTGGCGTTTGTAGCAGTATTTGGGTATTGCTTTTACTTAACAATTATGCGTTTTTAGCCATATTTAGGGCTTCTTTTTCTTCATTGTCTACACGACTAAGCCAGCCTTTGCCAAAGATAGGAAAGGTTTTTAATGTACGGTAATACTCTCGCCTAGCTTCTGAGAATTTAGAGATAAGAGTTGCACTATTACTGTCGGAAATAAGTCCTCTTGTTCTTGGCCCAATAACTCCGTCAGGTACGCACCCAATAACTGATTGAAACAATTTAATTGCTCTGCCTGGGCCTGCGTTAACTGCCATGGAAAATATAACAAAGTCGAGTCCCCTAGGTAATACTTCTCCATAGCAAGGTCTCCAGTATTTTAATTCGTACAACGGGGCTACATCTTCTTTAGTGAGTTTTTTAAGGCTTTCTACGGGATGACCTACATACTCTTCCCAAACACGCTTAGTAACGCCTAAATTTGTTTCTCCGCCAGGGTCATTAGGGTTATTTACCCAACCACCTTCTGACTTTAATACCAAGTCTAAACATTCTTTAAAACTCATTTAATACCCATTTGCTCGTTAATCCACTTCTGTAGACTAACTATTTGCTGGGTTGTTTCAGCGCATTGTCCAGCAAGAAGGTTGTAGGCGGTGACTGCATCAAGACCGCTGGTGGCGTTGGAAATGGTGGGCAAGCTGCTGGTATTGGGTTGGCGCACCCCGTTAGCATAATACTGGCGCAAAAGAGCCAGTTTCGCATTGTATTCATTTTCAATTCCTTTAGTAACTAGGGCTTGTTGTTTAGTGATTGACTCGACTTTTGCTTCTTGAACTTTGGCGGCAATTTCAACCGACTTCTTGTATTCAACATATCGTGAATAGCCCAGCCACCACCCAGAACCGAAAGCAACAGATAAGATAGCACCAATAATTGCCAATTTAGCATAGTCAATCATTCTACAGGCCCAGTAGTGATAAAGCGCAATACAGCAGTAATAATACCAATCCCAACCAAAAGTATTCCATAGTATTTATCGCTAATGACCGATTGTAAGTAAGAAAAGTTATCAAAAATTGCGCCAAAAACAACAAGTAACAACGAAAACCACATTGTCTTGCTTTGGTACGACTTTTTCATTTTGTGCTGATGTAGTGGGAAACAAACCCAATGAAAGTAGAAAGAGCAGAAACAATAACCATGCCTGCCCAGAAACCACCACGACCTTTATTAGCCAATTCCAATAGCTGCTCCATACCATGCTCTAGCTTATCTATTTTCTTTTCCATAGCGTCTACTTGCGCTACGAGTTGGCCATACTGAAAAAGGTCGATGTCGGACATATTAGCCTGCTAGTTGTTCATCGGTTGGTTTAGAAAAGGTAGGATGTTCCCATTTAGCAATGTAATCACCTTTACCATCTGAATCATTTTGTAATGTAATTACAGTTAAAAAATCCTCAATGGTAAGACTGGGATATAAGGCTCTGATTTTGTCGTATAACATTATGAGCCTCTCACCAAAGAACCTGACATATAGGTTGCAGTAGAACCAAAAGTTAAAATAGGAGCAGTTCCACCAACTGACTGTGCATAAAATTCAATAAAATCTGTAGAACCATTTAAAGAAACTATAGTTGATACAGTAGAGCCACCATTGACATTATTTCCACCAACAAGAGTTATTCTTGTATATTTATAAATTGAACCATTTTTATAAATTGCAAGATATACTGAAGTTGCACTTGTTGTATTTGCATCAATATTAGAACAGGCAGAAATTTGATAATAACCAGCAACAGTTGGAGTAAAACGATAATTTGTTGTTGAATCGAAGTTATTATTTGTATCAAATTCTTCTGCGCTTAAAGCAACCTTTGTCCATGTACTAGAAGATATTGATTGATTTGTTGTTGGTAAATAAGCACTAAACGCTGGGCCAGCAACAGCAGTAGCAGCAGAACCTGTTACGCTAGTAATTCCTAATGTTCCATCTAATACAATAGACATATTAAACCCCTTGAGTAGGTGTTACTTCAACAGGTACTTCAGCAACTATTTCAGCCGCTACAGCAGCATCATAAACAACTTGTTCTTCTGCTGTGTATTCAATTTGAGTAGTTGTGCCTGTTTCTAAATTTACTTCAATTCTGTGTGTCATGATTAACCTTCGTAAAGAATGTTGATTGAGCCAGCGTCAAATGTATCTGTTCCGTTTACTGTTGTTATGCGGACTCGGTCTAATACACCACCTAATGTTACTTGTCCACCAACCAAATAAGTATTAGTAGTTGATGATTGTGAAAAAACACCACTTGCTACATAGGTTGAACCTGAAAGCAAAAGAATGGACATTGCCCCTTGATTTGTTCTAGCTGCTGAACCTTCATTTATTCCAAATCCTGTTGTGTAATTTGAAGTAGTAAGTGAAGCTGACCCCAAATTAGATGATGCTCCACCATATCCTGTAGTAGTTACAGAACCTGACCCTATTTGAATTAAATATGCAGAAGTTCCATTGGTAGAAACACCTTGAAACATTACAGTTACACGCTTTACCCAACTAGGGATAGAGGTAAAGTCTATACTTGTACCTGATGTAGAGGCTACGGCTGTGCCACTTACTAATTGACCATAAGCACCAGTAGAATCTACAGTTAGTTTAGTTGTGCCATTGCTTTGTAAAGCTAATGCACCGCTAGTATCAGCAGTTTGTACAATGCCTGAAGAAGTTGAAGCGTTAATTGTCGCTGTCATTTTTTATTCCTATTCGTACAAGATGTTGATTGAGCCAGCATCGAATGTATCTGTTCCGTTTACTGTTGTTATGCGGACTCGGTCTAATGTTCCGCCTAATGTAACTGAACCACCGCCAGTTGCAACGGCTACAGTTGAATATGCTGCTGCATGGCTAGAAACCCAAAGATTTCCGCTTACTAAAGTAATTACCATGTGTCCTGAAACACCAGTTGCGGCAGTATCAGATTGAATTGGAAATCCTGATGTTGATGAGGTAACTGCCGAACCTGTACCAGAAAAACCACCACCACTTGAAACATACCCAGTTGATGTAACAGAACCAGCACCAATTTGGATTAATTTATTACTTGTTCCACTAACAGATACTTGGTTAAACATTACAGTAATTCTGCGTACATTGGCTGGAATACTTGTAAAGTCAATAGAAGTACCGCTTGTAGAGGCTACGGCAGTACCGCTATTTAATGTACCCAATGTGCCTGTAATTTGCGGCAAAGTTTGGGTATAAGTACCAGCTACGGTTGGGGCGGTTACTGTAATAGCACCGCTAGTATCTCCTGAAATTACGACTGAGGACATATATTTTCCTTAAAGAACAACCCAGCGACTACCGCTAGGAACTGTTACTGAAACGCCAGTATTAATAGTAATTTTGCCTGTTGTATTGGCATTATAACCGCTAGGAATAGTATAGGAAGTAGTAATATATTGACCATTTAAGTTAAATATCTGGTCAGTACCACCACCTGTAGCTCCACCACCTATGCTAGACCATGTGCCATAAGTGTATGAGCCACCTGTTGCATTTGTGCCAGGATTTGACCCCATAACATAAGTAAAGGTGTTAGAACCTGTAACTGTAATGGTAAAAGTACCGTTATAAGCACTAGGAGTAGCCCCTGAAACAACGACTACAGAGCCTGTAGAAAGGCCATGTGCGCCTGCTGTTGTTAAAGTAGCAGTAGTAGTGACATAAGTAATGCCAGAAACAGTAATTCCAGCAATACCACTTTTATAGCCTTCATAGCTGTTTATGGTGGTATTAAAGCGAATTTCGCCAGAAGCAGGGACAGCAGGTCTTTGGGCAGTAGTACCGTTTGGAAGTTGTACAAAGCCAGTAGATGAGCAAGTGACATCGCCAGTAAAGGTAGGAGTGGTAAATTGAGAATATTCCACCGAATTACCAGTTACTGTGCCTGCAACTAAGTTAACAATTTTGTTACTATTTGCGTTTAAATTGCCTGTTAATGGGGTTTGACCATCAGCCGCCAAAGAGCCTGTAAGGGCTGTAGCAATGTCATTCATAGTGCCATTAGCCCATACCGTAGAAATGGTTGAGCCTGATACTACAGGGTTTGTTGCTGGGAGTGTATAGACTCCGCTACCGTTTCTACTCATTATTTATTCTCCGAAGTACTGCCAAGGCGTTGCATTAATAACATTTTAGCTAATTGTCTTGTTTCTTGGGGCGAAGGAAGTGCATTTTTTACCCCTTGCGGAATAATTCGACTACTTTCTTGTTGAATTAAGCGGTTTTGCATAGGGGAAGACAATACTAATTTTCTAGCGGCTGGTCTAGCCAATAAAGTTGCCAAACTTAATGCGCCACTTGTTGCCTTGTCTTCACCACTAAGCAAAGAACTTCCTCCGGCAATTCCGGCGGCTGTGAAATCTAAAGGACTGATGCCAATAGTGCCACCAATTCTTTCTGGCATTTGCGCTGCTCTGGGAAATGCTTGACCAAATTGAGCAATGTCTTTTAATTCGCCACTCATAGGTTTTCCAGCCTGTAAACGACTAGCAAGTTGTTTAGCGTCAACTGTGCCAGTAGTTTTATTCATTGCTTTTTCAACTGTATAAGTTTTTGCAATAAGCTGACGAGCTTCTTTAAATTTGTTTAAAGCGTCAGGTTCACCTAATTTACTTAAATGCCCTTCAATAGCATCTTCTAATGCGCTTGCAGCATCTTTTGTAGCTTTACCAAGGTCATTATTGCCGGCACGGTAAGCTACATCAGCTTCAGTTCTTAATTGTTTAATTCGTGAAACTGCTGAACCAGAATCAAAAGCATCTTTTCTAATTGAGCCAATAGTGTCTAATATTTGTTTAGATGTAGCATTTGGAAAATTAATTTCAGCTTTTACTGCATTTTCTGCGGCTTTATCTAAAGCATTATGAAAACTTTTTTGAGGAATAATAATGCCAGCATTGCTGATTCCTTCATAAACTTGACCAGCCTTATCTCTAACAGATTTAAGCACTTCTGGGCTAAGAATAGTGTCCTCAGGCAATCCTAAAGATTTAGTGGCTAATTTATTAGTAACTTCTTGATTTCTAACGCTTGCTTCTTGTAATGTTGAAGCCTTACCTGCCAAACCTTCTAAAAAGCGATTAACAACACCACCACCAGCTTGTGTTGGAGGTACGGTGTAACCAGCTTCTATTGCTTTTTCTACGGCTGTATTCATTTGTGGAGACAATTTTGTGCCACGCAATGCATCAGCAATTTTTGAGCCTACAGTACCAACTAAAGGTAAACCGCCACCCAATGCAGACTGAATAGCAATATCTTTATTTTTTGCATTTCTAAAATCTTCAGTAGACATTCCAACTTCTTCAGGGTTTGCCAATGCAGAAACTGCACCTGTTGCCATTCCTTGACCTACAGCCTTTGTAAAACTAGGAATAGCACCAACACCACCAGTAGCAAAATAAGGCGCAGCTTGACCAACCATACTTGCTACTTTTAATGCAGTAGGTGAACCAGACGCTTGTTGTGTGCCAGTTTCAATTTGATTTAAAGCATTTAAACCTTCTTCAGGAATAGATAAATTACCTTTTGAGGATTCTCCGCCAAAATAACGGTTTACTGTTTGAGCTAATCCACCCACATTCTTTGCTACGCCAGTTGCCACATTAATAGGCAATGCAGCAGCCGTTGTAAATCCCTTACGAGCAGTTTCAGTTGCGCCTGTAGGTGCAGAGCCGTAGGAAGAAGTGTTTAATGGTACTCCGCTTACTGGGTCATATTGAATGTCCTCAGCCGATTGGGTGTACATATTCCCCTGCTCAGGTTTAGCAGGTGCTTGATTTTGAAGTCGAAGCCTAGCGTTTGCTAGTGCTATAGCCTGTTCTGGGGTCATTGAAATGCTGCCTTTTCTTCGTCAGTCATTACATTCCATTGTGCTTGTGTTACGCCAGCAGGTATTCCGCCTTTATTACTTTTAGGAAGAGGTTTTAAAGAAACTGGATTAGCACCATACCAATTTTCGCTACCATATTTTTGGTTAGCATTATTAATTTTTTGTTGAAGAACATTGTCAGTATTAGTAATCCAATCTTGCAATGCTTTAGCATTTCCGTAACCTGGAAATGAGCTTTTAGCCATCATAATATCTTTGTCAGATGCAGGGCCAGGCGGTAAATTATTAATGGTTTGCAAAATAGCGCCAGCATTAACTTTGTTTTGTGCAGAAACAGCCTCGCTACCAAGTTGCTTTGCCAAGTAACCTTTAATTCCACCTTGAGTTACATCACCTAAAATGGTGTCTGTTTTTGCAACATCTTCTGGAGAAATTCCTGCAAGTCTTTGATGTAATTCATAAATTGCTTTTACACCTTCACGGTCTTTAGCAACTTCAGTTTTACCAATAAATATCCCGCCAGGCGCAATATAGTCACCTTTTTTAGTAAAATGACCTTCACTACCACCCATTTCACCAGCTCCACCACCTGCTAATGGGCGATAAGGTGCTTGATAAATTACTTTGCCTGTTTTTTCATCAACCAATGCGCCACCAGGCGTAACATTGTGCATTTTAGGCCCTGCAAATTCTTGCTCAAGCAATTTTGAAGCAATAGCCCTAGATGTTTCACCACCTTGAGGGGCAAGCAATGTAGCCAATGCCATTTGACGATTAGGTGCAACAGCAGGCTGTACAGGGATATTGCCACCTTCAGGTGTTGGGCCTTGTTGAGTAAATTCAGGTGTGCCGTAATATTGGTTTAAACCTTGTTGTAAGTTTGCATTTTGTCTAGCTTGTTGCTGCTCAATAATGTCTTTTTCTTTTTGGGCGATTTCTCTTTCCATTGATTTGCCGGTATGAATATTTAGCAAATCAGCTAAACCTTGTAATGGACTAGCACCAACATAACGACCAGAAATCATTTGACCTTGCAAATTTTGTTTCATGCCATGTTCTCTAAGAGATTTAGCAAGTGCTTTTTGTTCTGCTAAACCAATAATTTCTGGGTTTGTGTAATCAGCCATAATATTCCTTAAACTTGGTTCTCGTATGGGTTAAACGATGGGTTAGCCATAACGCTACCGCCATTACCATAACTAGGGTCAGGCACAATATTGCCTTGGGCATCTACCATTTGTCCTAAACCAGGTGTTTTTTGCGCTCTTAAAGCATCAGCCAATGATTGCAATGGAGAACCTTTTGTAACCCCCAAAGCCTGTTGTCCTATTGCTTTCATGCCAGCCATGTTTTGTTGTTGCAAACCTTGCTGACCACCAATATTTTGCATTGTTGGCGCTTGACCGTTTAAATCAAGCATTTGTAAATATTGGGCAACATTATCCATTTTTTAACCCCACTTATTAATGCCAGCACCGCCAAGGCTAAACAAACCGCTCATTGTGGCATTAGCTCTTGCATTAGCAGCATTAGCGTTAGCTTGGTCATTTTGGTTTGAAAGTCCCATTGCACCTAAAACATCAGCGCCAGCAGTAGTTGCTTGTTGTGATGGATTTACATAGCTAGGTGAAGCAAAGGATTTAACATTAGAAGCATAGTTAAATGGTGCATTAAGGTTAGTTGTGTAAGTACCTTGTTGCTGATTATATTGTTGTGTATTTGCGGCTAAACCTGTATTTGTTCCGCTAATAACAGCACTTGTTATTAAATCGTTTTGTTGCTGGTCAAATGAGCGTTTAGCATTGTTATATGCCTCTGAACCTACGGGAATACCCTGATTAGCCATTTGTGCGTCAAATTGTTTTGACTGCATAGCTATTTGTGGTTGAAGTCTACGCATAATAGAGTCAGTCATTGTTTCGCCAGGGTTAATACCTATAGAAGGCAAACCTGTTGGGTTAAATTGACTAAAATCAAAATTACTTACAGCGCCTTTTGACTTATCTACAGCATTTTGCAAATCAGGGGCAATACTTTGTGTAGCAGTCCAAGTGGGGTTACCATAAGAATCTGTACCGCTTTGGGTGTAATTTAAATTGCCATAAGGGGTAACTTGGTTTACACGATTGGCAGCAGTTGCAGCACGAGCAGCAGCAAGATTATTTGCCGCAGTTTGATTGGCTGCACCCGTATAATCTGGTGTCGCTACTGTCTGAGGCGACCCAAATAATGTGTCCGTAATTGGACTTAAAATACCTCCACCACCACCCATGTCAATCTCCTTTTAAAGGCGCTTTTATGTCGAGCCATCGACAGTTTTCACGCCTCATAGCTAATATAACCAAATCCCCATTTATATGAGCATCTTCGATATACGCTTTATCAACAAAACCAAGGTGTCGGTCTAACTTCAGGGCTTCCTTATTTGTGGAAGCAACTGCCGCTAGTATAACCTTAACTTTCAATGAGTTAAAGGGGTAATCAAAAGCCGCCCATAATAAATCCTTACTAATCCAATTTGGCACTATTGAAGCCACATGCATACAGCAAGAATTGTCTTGAAAATTGGTATAAGCAATAACCGCCACTACTTTTTCATCAATTTCCTGCCCTATACACATGGTTTCTTTGCCAAATTGTGTACCTAAAACGCCTGCAATCCAACTTCTTAATTCTTCTTGGTTTTCTGTAGTAACTTTACGCATTACAGAACACCACCTTTTTCCATTACATAGTCTGTAGAAGCCCATTTAAGGTCAATGCCTTGAGAAGCTATTGCTAGGTTAATAGACCCTGCAAACCCTAATCCAGAAACTCCTTGCCATACCTTAGTGGTGACATCGCCAGCACTCCATAAAGCGTCATCCCAAACAGAAGTATTCCAAATACCGCCTTTTACAATAGCTGGGTTAAATGAAAGTGTGCCAAATTGGGTTTGCGTGTCAAAATCGGTGCTAATACCAGCCGCCAATGTAGGAATACCATTGTTTGTCTGTAATATAGGGCGCACCATTGTAAAACGCTTTAATTGCCCTGGGCTGTCAAAATAACTATATGCTTGTTGTGCTGTAGCTTGAATATTAGAACCATTGTCAGAGTTTGAGCTATAAAAAATGCCTACATAGCCATTGCCACCAAAATACATACTTGCGCTTCCCGAAACTTCCCAGCAATAAGCCTCTATTCCAGTAAACCTAGCCCAAGATTTTGTAATGGTGTGCATGACATACTGCTCCATTCCGTTATCTGTAGGAATAGACAAAATGAGCATATTTTCACTAGCATAGTAATTAATTTGCCAGCCAAAATTAGAGTAATAATTGGTTGCTGCTTCTGAAACCGCAAAGTAAATCTTGTCGGTCAGGTTTATACGAGGGTCTAGGCGGCTAGACTGCAATGCAGAAGCAAGTGGTACTAAGCCATCTTGAGTCAATAATAAAAGGTCGCCACCCCATTTAAAAAAGCATCTACGGTTAAAGGTTTGACCTAATTGCCATACTCCTTTTAATAACCAAGTTGTTGCGCTTGTGGGGTCAGTACCGTTATAAACAATGGTTTCACCCATATTAGTGACAAATACTGCGTAGTCGTCTGCACCCTGACCAGCATCAAGTGTCCATGTACCCATGGCTTGTAAATAACCGCCATTACGAGCAATCGAGCCAAAATCTAATGCGTTTGCTGCACCGCCAATAGAATTGACATCTAAATACCAGCATTTAAGGGTGTCTTTTTGCGTAAAATACAAACGGCTTTTAAACAAATTGACCGAAATAAAAGTAGAAGAGTCAACCCCTGTAATACCCACAGTAGTGTATGAACCTGCAACTGTAGCATTGGTGGCTGGAGTTGTAGCCATGGTGTAAGTTAATGTATTTGCACCAGTTCTTGTGATAACAAAAGTGCCGTTGTAGTCCGCTGGACTAGCCCCTGACACAGTAATTCTGTTACCTGTAACAAGGTTATGTGCTGTAGCAGTAGTTAAAGTTGCTGTAGTGCCAACAAAGGTAATTGTGCTAATGGTTGCGGCAGTCGAAGTTGTAGCAATGCTAAACCAGCGAGTGCCATCGTAAACCATAGTAGCGTCTGTACCATTACACGCTACCAAGAAATTTCCTGCTGTATTAGAAGTATTTACATGCTGTAATTTATCAACTGTAATGCCTGTATAAACTACAGTAGCAGGGTCAGTAGAGGCGTCATAAATACTTGTGCCAGCAGCCGCAAATAGCTTATTTCCGCCAGTTTTTACTGCATAATTCATAAGGCTATTAACTTTGCCCGTAATGCCCGTAGAAGCCTTTGCATAGCCTTTTCTAAGACTTACGCTTGTAGGGGTGGGGAAAAAATTAATAAGCTGTACAGCGTCAGTTGGCTGCATATTAGCCAATGAGTCTCTAGCGTTCCAACCGCCAATAGGCGATGGTAGACTAGCTGTAGAGGCAGTAAACTTTTTTGGCTGAGATAGCAACATAATTAACTTCCATAACCAGTATCAGGAATATTGGCATAACCAATAAGCACTTTGCTTGGGTATGGCGCAAAGCTAAGGTTAGGCGCACCTTTGTCGTTAGCTTTAGCAATGGTTAAATAACGCTGGTAATCTTGCATTAATGCAGTTGTGTCAAAAGACTTTACTTGGAAGTATTTGAGTTTGGTGTAAAGCACCATAATGCGGTCATCAAACACAGTAGTGTCTGTGTCGGCAGTAAAGCTATTTTTAATAGCACCAGCAGCGCTTCTTGCCCAACCTTTGCTTCTATATTCCCAACCTAAATACTCTTGGGTATTCATAATTGGCCATATTTGGAATTGTCCATCAAGAATACGCCAGCGTACTCGTGGGCCTGTAGAAATATAACCAGACTTTAACCATTGCCATTGTTGTGCGTCTTCTGGCCCTAACATTTCCCAATGTTTTGTCTTATCCCATTGAGTGCGGTCAGTAATAGTTTCAAAGTCATCAGGTAGGTCATAAGCAGTTTGAGCAGCAACAACTGACTGTACTCCATCACCAGTAGCAATTTGGCTCATAACAACAATTTTAGTGGTGTTGTTTGCGGAAACTACATAAGTGTCTTGCGGAATGTTATAGCCACTTAATTGCCATTGGCTTGTAACATTGCTTAAATCTGTGCCTGCCGCAAAAGTTAATGAGGTAGACCCATTAACAGTTGTGGCATTTGCGGTTAAAGATTGTGTGTAGAAACGATATTGCACTTGCAATGACTGCCAATCATGCTCTTTTAATAGCTCATAACCAGCACCATTCATCAGCGCTAATACTTGTTGGACATCTTGGTTAGTGTTTCCAATAACATAGGAAGGCACAGCAAGGTTCAACTCAGCTGTCGTTTGTTGTACAAGTTGCAACATTGTTTGGGACATATTAAGCCTCGGCTACTTTGGTTTTGCGTGTTTTGGGAGTTTTTTCCGCAACAGCCGCAAGTAGCGCTGACATCTGCTCTTGCATAGCAGCCAGCTTCGCATCTGTTTCTGCCTTTATTTTAGCATTTTCTTCCTTTAATGCGTTTAATTCTGCTTCTCTTTGTGCTACTTCGGCAGAATCAGTTGCTAAATTCAAGAAAGCCTTAGCTTTTAGGCGAAAATTATGCGGAGACATACCGGCTACCATACCAATACGCTGTAATTGCTGGTCAGAACAGTCTGCAATAGACTCTACTGTGTGAAATTTAAGTCCACGCAATTCTTCAGCTTGACTACGAGTAACTTGAGGCCATTGCTCTAATGGAGTGCCAATAACATCTTCGTGGCTACCCATTTGGTTTTGGTAATGCGCCCATTGACGGGGAAAGCGTTGTTTGTGGGAATTTTGAGCGTATGTGTCAATTTCTGTCAAATTATCGCCAGGAATCATAATTTTAACAAAATCAAATTCTTTAAAAATTGGTCTGCCAGCTTCATCAGAGGCAATGTCTTGCTTAACGCTTTTCTTATAGAATTGGACTGCTAGTCGTGCATCTGCACCTTGTACATCGCTATCAATAGCCATTTTTAATGCTCCTAAGTGGTTAGGGGGTTATAAAAAAATAAAAGGGACTCCCCTTGTGAGGGAATCCCAGTTTTTACTACATCTTCAATTTTTAGACTGAAGCCTTGCTGAACCAACCATAATCGCCAGAAGCCATTGTGGTAGATGGAGCTTTGTAAGTACCAGCAGAAGCGGTAGCAACAAAAGTGGTTGTGTTAATAGAGCAAGTAGCTGTAGAAGCTGTAATAGCCTCACCAGCTTTTGCCCAAACATAACGCAAACCATCAGAAGCAAAAGTTTCTGCGCCAAGTGGGCCAAATGTTACTAAACCAGACAAAGTTGCTTGTTCTGCAACAGTTTGGATGTCTACGAGGTCTACACCTGCGATAGGGAGTGTTGAAAATGCCATGATTTATTTCCTTTATTAATTAATTAGACGGTATAAATAGGGGTTTCCCCCTATCCATTAACTACCTGTCAAGAGTCCTTGTAGGAAGCTGTTAGAAGTAGTCAAGTTACCAGCCCAACCGTATAACTTCACGATTGCATCTTGGTTAATCGCTTGACGCTCGCCACCGATAGGAACGAAGTTACGCTCTTTGTGTGGGCGTAGGAAAATGTAGTTGGTGTTCAAGAAATACATATATGTTGCTGTTTCTTGTGCGCCATAACCACCACCTAATACC
>Ga0209829_10002257_pt1 | contig 14737 bp, 26 predicted proteins | sample C_140205_EF_Meta_FD_187311 | JGI IMG/M metagenome (GOLD analysis project Ga0209829, IMG submission 187311) | Freshwater microbial communities from Lake Croche, Canada to study carbon cycling - C_140205_EF_MetaG (SPAdes) (version 2) | ecosystem: Environmental > Aquatic > Freshwater > Lake...
GTGGAACGCAATACGGTTTGCAAAATACTTCACCACGACCGGCTACAGTCAACATTTACAATCTACAACCGCAGTCCCGAATAAAAATCTCGCGAGTCGATACCGGAGCATTTTTAAGCCAAGCGCAAAACACATCTGGAAATTCAATTTCAATACAAGTGCCATATTCTGGGGCGGTTTATGTGGAAGCGAGAAATTCATCAAGCACCCCAGCTTACAAGCCCTGGATAACACAAGTGACGATTTCTAACCTGTCGCAGACAAACGTAACCGCACTACAAGAGGTAGACTGATTATGCCCATCGGTTCGGACTTCTCAATTTCGGCGACCGGCGACGTCCGGCACACTTCGGGGACGACGGTCTATTCCGTCCTGGAGCTGCACGCCTGGCTGCAGGACCTGGCCGACGACGTGGCGGCCAGCGGTAATGACCTTTTGGACATCCTCGCGCCCAACCCGTCCAAGCTAGACGGTCCTCGGGACGCCGCCGTCGCAAGCCGCCTGAACCTGCTGACCAGCGGGTCCGTGGCCTTCAACCTGGACGACGACGCGGCCCAGTACATCAACTTTGGATCGGTGAAGCAGGCCGCTGCTGCGGTTCAGTATTCTGGCCTGAAGACGATCGGCGGCATCGTCGCGGCCTCGCCGATCTATGTGGTCCAGAACGGCGCAAAGCTGACCAAGTTCTGGGCCGACGGTCATATCCAGATCCTGGTGAAGGTGAAGACCGGCGGGGCCCTGATCGACTCCGGCAACGTCACGGCCTTCTCCCGGAAGTGGGGCCAGACCTACAGCCACTTCGACGTGGCCCTGTCGGCGGGGGGCGAGAGCAACGCCGCCCTTTCGACCGCCTCAGACTCCAACATTGTCCTGACCGAGGCGAACGCCGCCGCCCTGTCGGCCAAGGTCACCGTGACATTCGGCGACACGACCTTGGACTTGGGCAATGGCAACGGGTCCAAGGCCTACAAGGGGACAATCGCGCTCACCGGAGGCTGCACGCTTCAGGAGGCCTACCAGTACCTGCAGTACCTGACCCGGGAAACCTCGGCGGCGACCCTGAACGGAATCCCCGGCTGGCGATATCGGGTCCTGAACGCCGCTTACACGGAAATCCCCTCGGCCCCCTTCGGGACCTTCGCCGGCGGAACCTTCTTTGTCGCCCGGGGCTGGGCCCTGACGGGCGTCCAGGCGGCGGAGTCCACCCGCTATCAGCTCACCGCACACGACGGGACGACCCAGGTCCCGCCGACCTTCGCCTCAATCACGGTCGGAAACCTAGTCTCCGGCGACCGGATCCTGGTGACCCGCGACAACGGTTCGGGCGGGGTCCTGAAGGATGAGTACACGCCCGTGGCCGACCTTTCCGGCGCGACCTCCCTGACCGTGGTCGAGACGATCAAGACCGACACCCCGGCCAGCGGAGTCATCCGGATCAAGGGCCGCCGCTATGCGTATTCGGCCATCAACACGGGCACAAAGACCTTCAGCGGCCTGTCGCCTGCCCTGGTCGAGAATATCGTCACCGCCGACGACGTGTTCGTCCCGCTGATCGACATCCAGACCGCGGCAACCAGTGAGACGGCGAGCTTCACCTTTGCCTCGGCCTTTACCGCCCGGGTCGACGTCCGCAACGGCTCCGGGGCCTCGCCGCTTATTCCCTTCCAGACGACGCTTTCGGTCACCTCCGCCGGAGCCTCGGTCAATGCCAGCCGCAACCTGGACGTCTAGACCGTGACCTACTACGTCGCGCCGTTCACATTCCGCTTCCCGCAGGCCGTGATCGACGTCGACGCGGCGGTCGCGGACGTGGATTGCATCAGCCTTTATGCGGCGGCCAAGCTGGCCCAGGCTTCCGAAGAGGGGATTATCTATGACCGCATTGCCGCCGGATCCGGACTGTCCCTCCTCGGCCCAGGTGTCCAGGTCGGTCTCACCGTCGAGCTTCTGGGGGCGTGGCAACTTCGTTTCGGAAGCGGAAACTACATCGCCCGAGTCGCCGGCGGAAACCTTGTCGGCGGACCCGGAGACGACCCCATCGCCTACACCCCCGGAGTCCAGACCCTCCTGATCCAGTCCGCGGCCTCGACCGTAGTGACGACGGGCGGGACGGCCCTCAGCCCGGCGGAAAGCGCCAAGCTGCTGAGCCTGCCCTCCGCCTCAGACACCGCCACGGCGGTCTGGACTAAGACCCTACCCTGACCCCTGGGGGGCCTCATGCCCACGGCTGCGGAACGTCTGGTCGAAGTGTCGGGCCTGGTCGCGGTTTCGGCCTCGGCGCACCTGGTCGCCATCTCCCAGTACGGGACGACGGCGGGCGAGCGCCTGGTCTCCCGCTCGCCCCTGGCCTCGGCGAGCGCGGGGGCGCACCTGCTGGCCCTGTCGGGGGTCAGCACCGGCCTGGTCGACGGCCGGGTCTTCACTCTTTCCGCCGAGCTGCGGATCCTGAGCCCCGCGGGCGAGCTGCGGATCCTGCCGGTCTTCGGCGAGGCGGGGTCGATGCTGGTGATCGAGGCCGAGGCCCGCGCCTGGTGCCCGGACGCCGAGGTCCGGACCTGGGCCGCGGACGTTGTGGATCGGACGGCCCGGGTCCCGCTCGAGGTCCGCGTTTGGTCCGCGCCAGCGCAAAGCCGCCAGCTGCAGTTCGGTGGCGAAATCCGCGACCTGGCCCCGCGCGATCGCGGCGAGGCCTTCCAGGTCCCGGCCAACGCCCGCGACCTTACCCCTAGCGAATGAGGTTTTTCCCGTGAGTTCTTTCGTTACCGGCAAGGATGGCCTGCCGCTGATCGTCAAGGATCCGAACGCCAACCTGGATTACAAGATCGACTGGACGGACTGGCTGGGGGCCGACACGATCGCGGCCTCGGCCTGGTCGATCCCGGGTGCTGCCGGCGGCCTGACGATCGGCACCGACAGCAAGACCACCAAGATCGCGACGGTCTTCCTGTCTGGTGGCACGGCCGGCCAGACCGTGCTGGTTCGCAATCGGATCACCACCGCCGCCGGCCGGATCGACGACCGCAGCTTCAACGTCCGCCTGGTCGAGCGGTAGTGCCTCACGCCTTCCTGTCGGTCGTCCTGCCTGGGCGGCCGGGGGCCGTGGCCTGGTGCGGGCGATGTTTCCGCGCCTGGCCCGCGGGCCTCTACTGGCTGCCGCCCTGCGGAGCCCCGCCGCTCGACGCGGCCTGAGCCTTTTTCCCTTTCCCCTTCCGCTCGACCCTTTGGAGGCCTCATGACCGAGCCCGCCCCCCGTCGCCGTGTGCGCGCCGTCGATCCGCCCGAGGGAAAAACCCATGACGAAATCTATCAGCTGATCGAGGCCTCGGCCCTGAAGGCCGACCAGGCCGTCCAGGCCTCGGCTGAGATCAAGGGGCTGATCGAGGGCCTGACCTTGGCGATCGGGTCCGAGAGCCAGGACGAATACGGAAAGCCCGTCGGGACGGGGATCGTCGGCCGGCTGATGCGCCTCGAGCGCAACGTCCAGAAGCGGTTTGCGACCTGGGATGGCTGGGTGCGGATGGCGACCGGGGCGGCCCTGGCGGCGGGCGTGCTGGGGGCGGTCCTCTGGTGGGTCCTGGGCGAGCGCCTGGCGCAGCTGCTGAAGTGAAGAAGTTCATCCGCGATATTTTCACGGGCGCGGACGGGGTCACCTGGGCGATCGGTCGGGTCTACTCCCTGCCGATGCTGATCAGTGGGCTGGCCCTACCTGTCGCCGCCCTGATCAACGGCCAGCCCATCGACTTCGCTGCCCTGGGCCTGATGTACAGCGGCCTCGGCGGCGGGGTCATGGCGATGATCTGGGGAACCAACCCGACTGAACCCCCAAAGGAGCCGGACGCATGAGCGCCACCCTTTCCAGTTCCCCCCTGTGGCGCCGGGTCGCCGAGGCCCAGCTGGGCGTCCGCGAGGTCCCCGGGGCTAAGAGCAACCCCAAGATCCTCGACTGGGCCCGCAAGGTCGGCGGCCGCCTAGGCATTACCTTTACCGACGACGCCACCCCCTGGTGCGGCCTCTTTGTGGCCTACTGCATGACGGCGGCCGGGATTGCCCCGCCGCCAATCGCCGTGAGGGCCAAGGCCTGGGCCAGCTGGGGCGAGCCCCTGGACGTGGCGACCGACGGGGCCGTCCTGGTCTTTGAGCGGCCCGGCGGCGGCCATGTGGGCCTCTATGCCGGCGAGACCGGCCAGGCCTACCACGTGCTGGGCGGAAACCAGGGCGACACGGTCAGCTTCGCCTGGATCGCCAAGGCCAGGTGCATCGCCATTCGCTGGCCGTCCGGCGAGCCCCGCCCGGCCAAGGCCGTGCGGATCGTCGGCGCGAAGGCCCCGGCGGTTCTTTCGACGGATGAGGCCTGATCGGCGGACCCCTTTCCCCGGGGGGTCGAATCTGAGCCGATACCGGGATGCAAAACACTCCCAACGATGACGCCGCCCAGCTCGCCCGCCTTCAAGTGGCCCAGGCGACCGACCTGGACCTGGTCGAGAAGCTCGAGGCCGGCTGGATCAAGGTCCGAACCGGCCAAGCTGACGACACCCTCGCCACGATCGACATCTTCCGGCGCGCCTGCGAACGCCGCCAGCTGGTGATTGACGGCATCAAGAGCCGACAGACCTAACCGGCCCGCCCGCGACCCCTTCGTCGCTGGCGGGCATCACCCCGCCACGACGGAGGATCCCGTGATCCCTTACATTCCAGCCCTGAGCCTGCGGGCCTGGGCCGCCCTTGCGCTTGTCGCCCTGGTCGTCCTGGCCGGGGTCCAGACCGTGCGGGTCGGTCGTCTCAAGGCCGAGGCCGCAGAGGCCTGGAAAGCGGCCGCTGAGGCCGATGCGGCGGCGGACCGATACAAGGCGGCGGCAGACACCTGCACGGCCGCCCTGGGCCTCCAGACGGGCAAGATCGAGGCCCTGAGGGCGGAAGGCGCGGCGCGGCTGGCCCAGGCCGACCGGGCTGCAGCTGACGCCCGGGCCCTGGCCGCGTCTGCGCGCCGGCGGTCCGAGGCCCTGCTGGGGGCCAAGCTGAAGGGCGCGACCGCGTGCGAGCGCGCCGACGACGCCCGCCGCCGCTTCCTGGAGGTGACGCCGTGAAGGTCTTCGCTCTGATCCTCTGCGCCCTGGCCCTGGCCGGCTGCGCCACGAGCCGGGCCCCGCCGCCGATCATCGTCAAGGTCCCGGTCCCGGTCCCGTGCGTCTCGGACCAGCTGCCGGGACGCCCGACCTATGCCGACACCGCCGAGGCCCTGCGCGCTGCGCCGGACCTGGCGGAGTTCACCCGGCTGATGGCGGCCGGCTGGCCCCTGCGGGACGCCCGGCTGGTCGCCCTCGAGGCCGCGGTCGAAGCCTGCCGCGCCTCGCCCCCCGGACCGTGAGCCGCTTCGAGCCTTCTTGATCCCCCCTGACCCCGGCCGGCGTTCTGCCTGTCGGGGTTTTTCATGCGGAGTCCCCCATGCCTCAGCCTGCCATGCCGCTCGAGCTGGTCGACCTGGTCCTGTCCACCCTGTCCGCCACCCGGCGCGCCCATCCCCTGCTGCCGTACCGCAGCCCGGGGCGGGGCGAGAGCGTGCAACAGATCGCCCTGCGGGCCCTGCAGCATCGGCACGGCCGGCCGCCGGCGACCTGGACGACGCGACTGGCCGCGATCCGGGGCCGCTGGCCCGAGCTGCTGGGCCGGGCCGAGGCCGGGACCTACCTGCCCGGCGAGGTCGGGGCGGTCAGCCTGGACACCGTGCCTGAGGCCCCGGCGGGATTTCCGCCGCCTGCCGACCGCAGCCTGGCTGACGACGTCAAGCTGCACAGGGCGCAGACCGGAGCGGACGCGGCCCGGGTGCGGCTGAAGGAGGCCCTGGGCGAGATTGCGCGGCTAGAGGCCCAGCTGGGCGAGTACCAGTGGGCCCAGGGCGTGCGGATCGACCCGCCGGAGTGGACGGTCGCCCGGTCCACTGGTAAGCATGAGCACATTCCGGTTCTGATCACGTCGGATTTTCAGATCGGCGAGGTGATCCGGCCCCAGGAGACCGACCACACGCACGGGTACTCGGTCGAGATCTTCCGGCGGCGATACCGGGCCCTGATCGCCCAGGCCATCCGCCTGTGCCTCGATCATCAGCCCAGCTGGACCTATCCGGGGATCATTTACGAGCGCCTGGGGGACACGATCAGCGGCGGGATCCACGAGGAGCTGGCCGAGACGGATGAGGTCACGCCCATCGAGTCCGTCCAGATCGCGGCCGAGGAAGAGACCGCCGGGATCCGCGCCCTGGCCGAGGCCTTCGGCCGGGTCCTGGTCCAGGACTGCGGCGGGGGCAATCACGACCGGGACACGCACAAGCCGAGGTCCAAGGCGGCGGGGGCGCACAGCTTCGACCGCCTGGTGAGCTACATCCTGCAGCGCGAGTTCAAAGACGACCCCCGGGTCGAGTTTCACACGACGGAGTCCCCCGACATCATCTTCCCGGTTTACGACCGGATGATCCTGGCCACCCATGGCGACAAGATCGGGAGCCGGGGCGGGCAGGGGTTCATCGGCCCGTCGGCGACGATCGCCCGGGGCGCGCAAAAGGTGATCATGGAGCAACAGGCCCTCGGCCGGCGGATCGATGAGGTGCACCTGGGCCACTTCCATACCTTCACCGACCAGGACTTCGTGATCTCAAACGGGTGCCTGCCGGGCTATTCGGAATATGCCAAGCTGAACCGCCTGAGGCCCCAGCCCCCGCTCCAGGTGCTGGCCTTCTACAGCCCGAAGTGGGGCCGGGTCTGCACCAAGCGGATCTTCCTGGAGGCCTGACCAGCTGGTGCCCGGGCGTTTTCCAATAGCCCAAAAGCCCCAATGTTTTCAATAACCCGTTTTCCAATGCCTGCGGGGCTAAGTGATTGATCAGTCACGGCAAAGCAGGCGATTGAAAATCCGCGTGTCGCTGGTTCGATTCCGGCCCCAGGCACCATTCTTTTCAAGTACTTAGGTCGGACCCCGCAGCGGCGTTTTCCAATCAGCTGCGGGGCGTTTTCCAATCGATGTTCTGGAAGCGTTGCTGGACAGCCCCCAGAACCTCGGTCTGGGCGACCGTGCGGTCGGCGTCGCGGCCGTAAATTCCCGCCATGTGGATCGACCGATCGCCGATCGCGGCTGAGACCCGCCAGTCCGATTCCTGAGCCTGGCGGGCGAAGCTGCCGATTGTGTGACGGGCGCCGTGGAAGGTGCATCCCTCGCCCAGCTGGCCCTCGGCCGTCAGGCGCCGCACCAGGCGGAAGAACCCGGCCCGGTAGCCTGAGGCGGACCAGGGCGTCCCGGCGCGGGTGACGGCGATCTGCACGGCCCCGCCCCGATTGACCCGGGCAGCCTCAAGCATGTCCTGGAAGACGCCGGTCACCGGGGCCTCGCACGGCTCGCCGTTCTTGCGGGCCCGCCAGCGCAGCCGGGACCCATCGTAAGCCGCCCAGGTGACGCCCAGGGCGTCGCCCTGGCGCATTCCGGCAAAGACCGCGAGGGCGAAGGGCAGGGCGACCTGGAAGGGCGCCTCGGCGAGAAAGGCCTCAACCTCCGCCGCCGACCAGGCGCGGTTCAGGCTGGCCTCGCCCGAGGGCTTGCGGATCAGGCGCATTCCCATGGCCGGGTTGACGTCGATCCAGCCCCGGCCCCGGCCCCACTCCAGCACCAGCCTAAGCACCTGCACCACGTAATTGGCGAACCTCCGGCCCCGGGCCGTGGCGGCCTTGTCCTGAAGCTTCTGGATCTGGGCGCGGGTGACGGCGCGGACGGTCGCCGTCTCGGCGGCGTCGCCCAGCCAGTCGCGCACGGCCTGGTAGTCGGATCGGGTACGGGGGCGCAGGGCGCGCCACTGGGGGCTGTCGGCGTAGGCCTTCCACAGGGCGGCCAGGGTTCCGGAGGCAAAGGCCTGTTTGTCGCCCAGGGCGGCGGCGCGGGCGTTCAGCCGGGCGACCTCGGCCAGGCCGTCTTCGGTCGCCGGGTCATGCTGGAGGCGCAGGCCCGAGGCCCGATGATACCAGTAAAGGACCGCCGCGCCGGACGCCAGGCGGCGGCGGACGGCCTTAAGGCCTGGCGGGGCGGGATAGCGTCTCTTGGCCGGCACGGTTCACCCAGTCGTCGTCGTCATTCACAGGAACGCCGGGGGCCGGTCGCCGAGTCAAGAGCCGCAGGGCCCCGTCCCGCCCGATCTCGACGGCCTGGACCTCGAGGCCGCCCGCGAGGACGGCCCGGATCGCCCGCTCGACGTCGGTCTGGCGGAAGAGGCTCACCGGGGAAAGGCCCCGGCGATCAGGGCCACCAGAAAGCCCAGCCCAGCGTTCCCGAGGCCGACGGCCAGCCAAGCGGGACAGTAGACGTCGCGGGGGCGCGGGCGGTACTTCGGCGACCTAAGGGCGTCCAGGAAGTGGTAAAAGAGCCAGGCGGGGTTCACCCGACCCTCCGCAGGATCGCCGCGTCGCGGCGCACGGCGCGGCCGGCGGCCCGCAGCTGGCGGACCTGGAGGCGCAGGGCGGAGGTCTGGCCCTGCAGGCGGGCGAGGGCCAGCTCGGCGATCTCGGCGGCGGCGGGGGTGGTCCAGCTGCCGGTAAGGCCTCGGGTCACCGTGGAGATCTCGGCCTGGACGGCGTCGATCAGGGCGCGGGTCTCGAGGGGAATGGGTACGGTCATCATCATGCGGCTTCCTTTCGGGTGAGGCCCAGGCGCAGGGCGTCCAGGGCGGCGTTGATTTCAGTGGGGGTCAGGCCAGAGGCGACCAGGGCCAGGGGCACGGCCTCGCGCTGCCCCTCGACGCGGCCGAGGATCACGGCGGCGCAGTCGGGTGCGGCGACGGCCGTGAGGGCCGAGGGCAGGCGCCCCAGCCGATGGCAGAGGGCGGCGACGGCCCGGTTTGGGCTGACGGCATAGTGGGTGATCCAGCGGGCGGCCGAGCCGAGGGCCTGGCCCTCGACGCCGGGGGCGTAGGGCGTGAGGCCGACGGCGACGTCGCGGCGGTTGTGGGGGGCGTGGGGGGTCACAGCCCAGCCCTCAGGGCAAGAAAGACGGCGGCGAGGCCCAGGGCGACGATCAGGAAGTCCTGAACCGGCGGCCAGGTCCGGGCGGCGATCGGCGGGGCCAGGGCCTCGGGAGGGCTGGCGGCGTCCGCGACAGCTTCGGGCGGAGGGGTCCAGCCCTCGCGGATCAACAGGGCCTGAAGCTCTCCCTCCAGGTCTCCAATCGTGTCGTACTCGAAGACCTGGTCGGCGTGCATCAGAACGACCCGGGGCTCGAAGGCCGGGGTTCGGGCGACGGCCAGGGCGGGGAATTGCAGGACTTGCGCGGTATGCATCTGGGCCTCCTTTGCGGCCCGGGTGGGCCGTGATTTGCCCGAAGATCAGGACGCCCTGACGTTTTGTCAAGTTATGTTGTCAGTTTCCGCTTTCCGGGATCCGGGCTTACCTGTCGCCCAGGCGAGGGAGGGGCGGATGGATTTGGTCGCGCTGATCGGGATCATGGTGCTGGCCGGAGGGGCGATCTGGGCCCTTCCCCGGCTAAGGGCATCGGGCAAGCCCGGACGGTCGCCGGCCAGGCCGCCGCCGGCCGTGTCATTCGAAGGCGACGGGGATTTCGAGACCGACGTGGTCGGCGAGTCCCACTATCAGGACGCCCTGGCGGAGATCGCAGGCCCGAAGACCGAGGCCGGGGTCGACATCGAAGTGAAGGCCCAGCTGGTCCCGGAGCCCGACAATCCGACCGACCCGCAGGCCGTGGCGGTCTACATCCAGGGCCGGAAGGTCGGGCACCTGGCGCAGGACATGGCGGCCCAGTGGGTGGCCATTCAGGCCCGGCGGGGCGAGACCGGGCAGGTCGTGGAGGTTGACGCGAACATCACCGGCGGCTGGCGCCAAGCGCTGCAGGGCGGCGGGATCTCGGAGGGGGCCTTCGGGGTTACTCTGGACGTCCTGGACGACCTGGACGACTGACCCGGATCAGCTGCGGCCGACGACCGTGTGGACGGCCTCGACGGCGTCCAGGGCGAAGGTGACCTCACGCTCGGGGTTCAGCTGCAGGACGACGACCTCGGTCTCTGTGCGGCGCAGGAACCGCTTCAGGTAGCCGCCCCCGTCGACGGTGACGACGACACAGTCCTGGCCCCGGGTGGGCCAGCGGTTCGGCGCGACATAGATCACCTCCCCCGGCTCGTACCGGGGCGACATGGAGACGTCGGCGACCTCAAGAGCGAAGGCGGCGCGGACGTGTGCCTGGTTCGGGTGGGAAGGCACGTATCCTCTCAGGTTCTGGTCGGCGAAGGTCAGGCGTTCCTGGCTTGCGGCCCCAGCCCAGCCATAGAGGGGGATCATTCCGGGCATCGGGACGATTGTCCCGCCGGTCACGGTCTCGCCGGGGTTCTGGATCTGCAGGAAGGCCGCGGCGGTCTTCCATTCGTGGCGCTGCAGGCGGCGGGCGCCCTTGAAAAGGCGGGTCATCTGCGAGGAGTCGAGACCCAGCACGCGCCCCAGTTCGGCGTGTGAGCGGCCCTGCGCGCGGAGGGCCTCGGCGATTGCTGTGACCTCGGGATCGACCATCGCTGGCCAGTCTGACGAAATGTCAGATCGAAGTCGTTGACGAAGGGCGCGGTTCAATGCAGGTCTAGTCCTGACAAAACGTCAGGACGGTATGACATGAACCCAAGCGAGAGTCCAACCTCCGGGCAGACCCGGATGGAAAGGGCGAAGGTGCTGATCCTTCGGGACCTGGGCGTCAAGCGCGTGGCCAGCTGGACCGGGGTCTCTGACGCCACGGTCTATCAGTGGATTTCCCGGGCGACGGATCGGGCTCCGGTCCCGGCCGCCCGGGGCCTTCAAATCATCGCCTGCGCCACCCGCGAGGGCGTGGACCTCGACGCGGACCTGCTGGTCCCCGGCCTGGCCAGCCTGAAGGTGACGCCATGATTAAGGAAATCCGCACCGACACGACGGAAATCCGTTTCATCCGCCCAGCCTCCGCCGGTCTGATCGGCGAGGGCAGAGCGCGGGACGCCGACCGCTCCGCCTGGCTGGCTGCCCTGGGCGACGCCCGGCACGTGGCGCGGGTGCGGCTGGAGGGCCGGGATGTGCACCGGGACGTGCTGGCGATCCTCGCCGGGCGGGTCGTGAAGCTGGCGCGCCATCCCTTTCCGGTCGAGTGGGCCAGTGCCCAGGCGCAGGCCGGGGCCTTCCTGGTGCTGGCCAAGGGGTTCGTGGTCGCCACCCGGCCCGACCTGGTCGAGGTGCTGGCCCGGTCGGTCCTGGCCCTGGCCGAGGGCTGCGGCGAGCTGCTGGACATTCAGGCCGGGGAGATCGCCGAGCGCGACCGGCTGCGGCAGGGGGGCGGGGCGTGAGCTTGCGGCCTGACCCTTTCACCTTCGTGAAACCCGCCGACGTCTGGGCCCGGGCGATCATCGCTGCGGCCCGGGTGTATGGCGAGGACCCGGTCGAGGCCCTGACCTCGCCGTCCAGTCATGCAAGGGCGAGCAAGCGCAAGAGCCTGCCGGCGGCCTGCCTGGCGATTTCAGAGGCGACGGGCCTGCCGATTGGCCGGGTGGCGCCCGTGCTGGCCCTGCAACCCTCGGCCGTCCGCTCCCGCAAGGCCTCGGCAAACCGAGACTTCAAGATGGCCTGGAAGGCCGCGACCCGGGCCGTGCAATATGCCCTCTGGCACCCTGAGGCGGCGGAGAGCGTTGCCCAGGCCGTCGGCGAGCTGGACCTGACCGGCGAGGCCGGGGCCGAGGTCATCGGGATCAGCTGGGAAGCCGAGCTGGCCCAGGCGGTCGAGGCCGTGGGCCCGGGTTGGTCGGGTTGCGCGACCGCCCCCGCAACCAAACCCGAAAAAGGGCCGGTTTTGTCAACCTCCGCCGACTGGGAAGCCCAGCTGGCCCAGGCGGTTGAGGCCCTGCCGACGCGGGCGACGGAACCGGATCCCTCGACCTGGTCGCCCCCTGTCCTTCGCCCGCACGCGCCCCTGGCGGGCCGGGTGAACCTGGCCAACGGCCACGCCTTCGCCCCGCCCTTCCGGCCGGGCCCGCCGCCGCCGACCCAGTCGATGGACGGGCGGATCCTGGCCCGCCTGGCCGTCGCCCCGGGAAGCCCCCGGGGCCTGGCCTCGATCCTCGACATCAAGGAGGCCTTTGTCGCCCAGACCCTGCGGAACCTGGGCCGGGAGGGCCGGGTGACGGCCGCCGACCTGGCCCCGGGCCAGAGTGACCGCGACCAGGCCTGGAGCGTGGCCTGATGGCGGGGGGGCGGTTCTTCTCAGCTCAGGAAGACGCGGCGATCGTGGAAGCGGTCAAAGACGGCGCGCGCCGGGAGCCGGACTTCCGGCCTCTGGGCCTGACCCTGGGGCGCCCTTTTCAGACCCTTCGCCATCGGGCGATCCGTCTGGGCCTGATTGCGCCGGGGAAACGCTGCGGAAACCCGCCCAAGGATTCTGAGGTCGCCTCGCCCGACGCGCCGCCCCGTACCACGCGGCGCGGCTGGGATCCGGAGGAAGACGCCTTCCTGCTGAGGGCCCGGGAGCAGGGCCAGACCGTGCGCGAGATCGGCCTGGCCCTGAACCGCAGCTGGTCGGGGGTCGAGGGCAGGCTTCTGCAGCTGGGCGCGCGCGAGAAGGCGGTTCGAGACTATGTTCACAACCCTGAGCCCGACCGCAGCGTCCAGTCGGCGGCCTGCGCCAAGCACGCCCGGGCCTGCCTGAAGGCCGGGGGCTTCTGGGCCTTCAGCGAACGCCGGGTCGGGGCGGGCAAGTGGGCGGTCTGCCTGCCCATGCTGCCGCCCCCGGCCCATCTTTTCGGTGCGGGCCAGTGACCCAGATCGCAGGCGGGACCCAGTTCGGCAAGCACGCCCTGGCCGACCGGAAGAATGACCTTTACGAGACGCCGCCCTGCGCGACGCGGGCGCTGATCCCCTTCCTGGACCGGGATCGGGTGATCTGGGAGCCTGCCTGTGGGCCCGGGGCGATTGTGCGCGAGCTGGAGGGCGCGGGCTTCAGCGTGCACGCGACCGACCTGGTTGACTACGGTTTGGACGGGGCCTTCGGCGGGATCGACTTCCTGATGGAGCGCCCCGACCGCCATATGCCGGACGTGATCGTCACCAACCCGCCCTTCAAGCTGGCCGATGAGTTCACGCGCCACGCCCTGACCCTGGCTTCGACCGTCTGGATCTTCCAGCGGTTGAGCTGGCTGGAGGGGGCAAAGCGGGCCGACCTGATCGAGGGGCACCTGGACCACATCCTTCTGGGGATTGAGCGCCTGCCCATGATGCACCGGGACGGCTGGGAAGGCCCGAAGCTGACCGCCTCGGCCATGCCCTTCGCCTGGTTCCGGTTCGAGGCCAAGCGCCCGCCGGGCAGGGTGACGCGGTTTGAGCGGATTTCGTGGAGGGGCGCGTGAGGGTTCGCTTCGTCCCGACTTACAGCTGGGTCATGACCGCCGAAGGCTGGCGGCCGATGTATCACGGCGTCAAGCGTTGCTTCACCGACCACCTGGGCCCCGTGGCGCCTGCGCCCTTCTGCCCCCGAATGTCGGACGGCGCCCTCGCGGCCCCAGCCCCGCTGGAGGACGAATGAGCCCGACCGCCGACGACATTTTCGCCCGGGCCCGGGGGGTCTCGATTGAGGCCGTGGCGGGCGTGCCCCTGTTTCGGGCTGGGCGACGGATGCGCGGCGGGTGCCCGATCTGCGGGGCGAGCGCCGGCAAGAAGGCCGACGGGGCCTTCAGCGTCGATCCTGAGGCGGGCCTGTTTCACTGTTTCGCCTGCCAGAGGGGCGGGGACGTGGTCGAGCTGGAGCGCGCCCTGGGGGGCGGCTCGGCCCGCCAGTCGGCCGAGCGCCTGGTCGGGGGAAGCCCCGAGCCGCGGGCGATCGTGGCGCGCCCTGAGCGCCGGCCGCCGCCGGACAAGCCCGGCCTGGACCTGGAGATCTGGCGCGCGGCCCGGGGGCCGGTCCTGGGCTCGCCGGCGGGGGTTTACCTGGAGGGGCGGGGGATCGACCGGCGGCGGGTCGCCGGGATCCCCGGCTATGTCCGGTTCGCCGAGGCGGCGATCTGGGGCTGGAACGAGGCCGGCGAGAAGATCAGCGCCCCGGCCATGGTCGCCCGGCCGGTCACGCCCTCGGGCCTGGTGCCCGGGTGTCACGTCACCTATCTGGCGCCCGGCGGGCAGGGCAAGGCGCGGCTGACCCCGGCCAAGAAGATGTGGGGCCGCCAGGCGGACGCCGAGGGGCGGCCTGGGGCTGTCTGGCTGACCGGTCCGGAGGCCGAGGGGCCCCTGCTGGTGGCCGAGGGGATCGAAAGCGCCCTCAGCGCCGCCCAGCTGCTGGGCGTGCCCTGCCGGATCGTGGCGACCCTGAGCCTGGCACGCCTTCAGGGCGGGATGCTGACCGACCGGTTTGGGCGGATCAGCCTGGGGTCGGTGACGGCGGACCCTGAGCGGCCGCCTTGGACCTGGCCTGAGCCGGGGGAAGTCATTCTGGCCGTGGACCGCGATATGGGCGCGATCCGGGCCAAGGTTCGGAAGACGGGGGGCGGCACGGCTGAGCGCCTGTTGACCGCCGAGGACCGGGCGCGGATCTGCGCCGGCCTCGCCAAACAAGCCTGGAAAAGGGCGGGCGCGACCAAGGTGCGGGTGATTGCCCCGGGCCCAGGCCGCGACTTTAACGATGAGCTGAGGGCGCGACAGGATGGCTGACGGGAGCCTTTACGAGTTTGCGGACGCGCCGAGCCCGGAAGAGCTGGGGCGGTAC
>Ga0209829_10002258_pt1 | contig 14737 bp, 14 predicted proteins | sample C_140205_EF_Meta_FD_187311 | JGI IMG/M metagenome (GOLD analysis project Ga0209829, IMG submission 187311) | Freshwater microbial communities from Lake Croche, Canada to study carbon cycling - C_140205_EF_MetaG (SPAdes) (version 2) | ecosystem: Environmental > Aquatic > Freshwater > Lake...
GGTCAGATCCGGCAGCTCCTGATTGTCCTGCGGCTCTTTATTGTCTGGCGGAGTTTCGGGGGGCTGGGCCTCCTGCGCGTCGTCCTCGGGCTTCGATTCGGACTCGTCCGGTTGCTCCTCCTCCTGAGGCGGTTCGCTGGTGGGGAACATGGTGGCCCGGGGCGCGAGCACGAAGCGCGCGGCGGTCATCACATCCTCTTCTTCCACCGCATCAGCGCCTCGCAGGGCGCAGGCGGCGCAGGCGGCGCGCAGGGCCAGGCAAATCGCGCGCAGGGACTCCACCCCCAGCCGCGCGGCGACGCTCACCAGCGCCTCGATGGTCTTGTCATCGACCTTGACGCTGGCGAGCCTGTCGCGGGCCTGCGCAATATCCTGCGCCGTGGCGAAGGCCTCGCGGGCGCAGCCGTGGCCGATGTCGTCGAGGTCGAGATGAAAGGCGAGGCGGTCGAGCAGGGCGGCGGGCGGGCGCTCGTCATCGCCCTGGCCTTCGTCCAGCGCCACCACGCCAAAGCGGGCGGGGGCGCGCAGGGAAAGGCCCTCGCGTTCGGCGCTCACCTCCCCGCTGTCGAGGGCGCTGGCGATGCGCGCGGCGGTTCCGGTGGCGAGGCGCTCGGCCATGGCGAGCACCAGAAAGCCCCCATGGGCCTCCGCCATCAGCCCGGTCTGGGCCACGGGGCGACCGGCGCGCAAGGTTGCGGGCAGATCGAGCCCGCCCAGCAACCGCTCGTCGCCAATGCTCAGAGGCGCCCGGCGAAAGGGCGCCTTGGGCGGCGCATAGCTGCGGAGCAGATCCATCCAGGCGTCGCGCACGGGGCCAGCGGCGGCATGAAGCGAGACGCCCCCAAGACGGGGGTCGATGGCGAACAGGGCGGCCGCCTGACTGGCGAAGGCCCAGGCTGCCTCTTGCGCCGCGTCCTGTTCGCGCGGGCGGGTCATGCGGCGAAGAGTTCGTTGACGGCGCGTTCCACGCGCACCGTGGAGCCAGCGTCGTCCAGCGGATTGCGGCGCAGCCGGTGGCTGAGCGCGAAGGGCGCCACACGGCGCAGATGCGTGTCGCTCACCCGCGCGTCGCCATCAAGGCAGGCCAAGGCCCGGGCGGCGCGGATCAAGGTCAGCTCGCCGCGCAAGCCATCGGTGCCCAGCGCCACGCAGAGTCGCGCGGCGCTTTCCAGCGCGGCGTCGGGGGTCACGATGGCGCCAAGGGCCTCGCGGGCGGAGAGGATCTTGCGTTGCAACTTGCGCTCTTCGGCGCTCCATTTCTTGGTGAAGGCCTCGGGGTCGCGTTCGAAGGCCTCGCGACGCTTCACCACTTCGATGCGGGTGGGGATGTCGGTGGGGGTCTTCACATCCACCGCGAGGCCGAATCGGTCGAGCAATTGGGGGCGCAGCTCGCCCTCTTCCGGGTTGCCGCTGCCGATCAGCACGAATCGGGCGGGATGGCGCACGCTCAATCCCTCGCGCTCGATGACGTTTTCGCCGGAGGCCGCAACGTCCAGCAGCAGGTCCACCAGATGGTCCTCCAGCAGATTGGCCTCGTCGATATAGAGAAAGCCCCTGTTGGCGCGGGCCAGCAGGCCGGGCTCGAAAGCCTTTTCGCCCATGGAGAGGGCGCGTTCCAGATTCAGCGCGCCCACCACCCGGTCCTCGGTGGCGCCCAATGGCAGATCGACCACGGGGACGGGCGCGGTCTCGGCCTTCAGCTTGCCATTCGCCTTGCGCTCGCGGCAGGCCTCGCAAAGGCGTTCGGCCTTGCCCGGGTCGCAGCTGTAGACGCAGCCCGACACGACGGAAATTTTCGGCAGCAGCGCCGCCAGCGCCCGCACCGCCGTGGATTTGCCCGTGCCGCGATCCCCGAAGACCAGCACGCCGCCGATGGATGGATCGACCGCCGCGATCATGAAGGAGAGCTTCATGTCGTCCTGGCCGACGATGGCGGAAAAGGGAAAGGGCAGAGCCATGCGCGTGGTCGCTTCCAAGCCGGGTTCACAGGGCGGAAAACGGCCTCTCTCCCGGCGCCTTCTTGTCCAAGGCTGTTGCAGAGCGCGTCGCTTCCCGCTTATGTAAATACACCCGCCCATGGAATGTGTCACTATTAATTTACACAAATGCCTTGACAGGGCCGTGGATTGTCAATGAATCTTGTCAGCACCATGGGAGGATCGCCCCTCGTTCCCGACGCGGGGACGTGGCATGGTCTTTCGAACGACACTGAAGGCACAGGGTTAAAAGGTTTCATGAACACACCCGCACCCAACAAGTTTCTCGCCACCCTCGACGGCGCCGCCCAGAGCGTGCCGCCCATGTGGCTGATGCGCCAGGCTGGCCGCTATCTGCCGGAATATCGGCAGATCCGCGCGGAGGCGCAGTCCTTCCTGCATTTCTGCTACACGCCGAAACTGGCGGTGGAGGCGACCTTGCAGCCCATCCGGCGCTTCGGTTTCGACGCGGCGATCCTGTTCAGCGACATTCTGGTCATCCCCGACGCGCTGGGCCAGAAGGTGGGTTTCGAGAGCGGCGAAGGCCCGCGCCTCACCCCAATCGCGACGCAAGCCGATTTCGACGCCCTGCGCGAGGATCTCGACATGGACCGCATCGGCAAGGTGCTGGAGACGGTGGGCCTCGTGCGCGCGGCGCTGCCTGCGGAGACGGCGCTGATCGGCTTCTGCGGCGCGCCCTGGACGGTGGCCACCTATATGATCGCGGGACGCGGCACGCCCGATCAGGCGCCGACCCGTCGCTTCGCCTATGAGCAGCCCGAACTGTTCCGGGCCATCATCGACCGTCTGGTGGATGTGTCCTCCGATTATCTGGTGCGGCAGTTGCGCGCGGGCGCGCAGGCCGTGCAGATCTTCGACAGCTGGTCCGGCGTGCTGCCGGTGGCGGAATTCGAGCGCTGGTGCCTCGCCCCCGTGCGCGCCATCATCGAGAAGGTGCGCGCGCAGGAACCCGATGCGCGGATCATCGCCTTCCCGCGTGGCGGCACGTCCCATCTGCATCAATTCGCTGAAATTCCGGGCCTGCGCGGCATTGGCCTCGACACCGCCGTCGATCCCGCCTGGGCGGCGGCGACCTTGCCTGCGAGCGTGACCCTGCAAGGCAATCTCGATCCCATCGCCATATTGACGGGCGGACGGGGCCTTGATGAAGCAGCGGATCGAATCCTCGGCGCTTTCGCAGGGCGGCCGCACATTTTTAATCTAGGTCATGGAATCCTGCCCGAAACCCCCATAGCCCATGTCGAGCAATTGCTGCGGCGTGTGCGCGGCGCCTGACACGAAACAGGATCTGAGGGACCCATGAAAGATTTCGCGGAAGAAAAGCAGCGCGCACGGGACTGGTTCGAAGCCCTGCAACTGAAACTCATCGACGCGATGGAGACCATCGAGCAGGAGTCTACCGGCCCCTTTGACGACAGCGCCCGCGAGCCCGGACGGTTCGAACTCTCGCCATGGACGCGCACAGATCACACCGGGGAGCCCGGCGGCGGTGGCCGCATGGGCATTCTGCATGGGCGCGTCTTCGAGAAGATGGGCGTGCATACGTCGACGGTCTTCGGAACCTTCGCGCCCGAATTCGCCAAGCAGATTCCCGGCGCCGACGTTGATCCGCGTTTCTGGGCTTCGGGCATTTCCGTCATCGCCCATCCCTGGAATCCCCATGCGCCGACCGTTCACATGAACACGCGCTTTGTGGTCACCTCGAAAGCCTGGTTTGGCGGCGGCGCCGATCTGACGCCGGTGCTGGTGCGCCGACGCAAACAGGAAGATGTGGACGCCATCGCCTTCCACGCCGCCATGCGTGGATCCTGCGAGCGCCATTCCGCCATCGCGCCCTATGACAAATACAAGGACTGGTGTGACGAGTATTTCTTCCTGAAGCACCGCAACGAGCCGCGCGGCATCGGCGGCATTTTCTATGATTATCTCAACAGCGGCGGCGATCCCGTGAACTCCGGCTGGGAGGCGGATTTCGCCTTCACCCGCGATGTCGGCGAGACCTTCGTGAGCCTCTATGCGGACATCATGCGCGCCAACATGGCGACCCCCTGGACGCAGGCGGATCGCGAGGAGCAGCAGATGCGGCGCGGGCGCTATGTGGAGTTCAACCTGCTCTATGATCGCGGCACGATCTTCGGCCTGAAGACGGGCGGCAATGTGGACTCGATCCTCTCCTCCATGCCGCCCACGGTGCGCTGGCCTTAAGCGCGCCGCCGATCGCCAGCCAACAAAAAGCCATCCTCAGGGAGTGTCCACGAGGCGGCTGTCTGCTTTCTCACCCCAGGGCCTCAGCGCCAGCATATCCGTGTTCGCGCTGCGGATGGGGTGGAATCGCGCCCTGTTTACAAGACCTTGATACGATATGAGGCGTCTTGCGGGATCAGCAAGCGTAGCCGCCGATTCCGCCGCCTTTGGCGAAAGTCCTTGTATTTTCGGCAAAAAGCGCCACATGAAGGGTATCGGTATTTGGCCAGATGCTTCGTCTCCGCCCCCGCTTGGTAAGCCGGCGCCTTCAGAGTTTCCCCAGATGCGACCCTTTGAACGGGTCGCGCCGCCGTCGGGGGCTTTCGAAACCCCGTTGCGAGGAGGACGACACATGCGCCTTTACATCTTCAAGTCCGAAAGCAAACCCGGGCTCGGCGCCTTCGCGGGCGATGGAGCCGGCACGAAACTGCCCAAGAACTTCGCGCCCTGGCGTGTGGTCGGGCTGGTCTCCGCCAAGCGTGCGCCGCCCCATGGGCTGCCGCGCGCCAAGATCGAGGCGGGCATCGAGTCCGCTGGCTACCAACTCTGGCGCGTAAAGAAACCAGCGCCCGTTCCCGCGGCTGAAGAAACCGCCTGAACCTGACAGGATTACAATAAAGCATGTCCGATATTGATCATTCGAAGGCCGCTGTGGATCGTCGGCCCGTCAAGCGTGGGCAATATGCCCGCTTCGTCGTGTCCGTCGACCGCCAGATCAAGAGCAGTTTCGACAGCCGCGCCGAAGCCCAGGCCGAGGCCGACCGCCTCTCCGCCCGCTTCGCCAACCTGACCATTGCGGTGAACGACTCGCAGGAGCCGCTCATCCGCGAATCCACAAGTGAGCCCGAAAGCCTCGAGACCGCCAGCGCTCAGGATTGAGCTGTGCGGCGCGGAGCCAGCGCCGCGCCCTTCACCTGCGCATGGACCGTGAGGCCCGGCGCCAGTCCCAGCTGATCCCATGAGCGGCGGGTGACGCGCGCCAGCAGATGCGCGCCCGCTCCATCCTCGCCCAAGCCCAGAACGGCGGTCATCTGATGATCGCCGCTCTCGCGCGCGTCGAGAATCCGCGCGGGCAGGGTATTCACGATGGTGCTGCCAACAGGCGCCGCCAGCGCCAGACTCACATCTCCCGCCAATATCCGCAGCCGCCGCCGATCGCCCACGCGCGCGACAAGCGCAGGCGCCAGAAACACGCCCCCCGCCACCGCCAGGCTCGCCAGCCCATAGGCGGGGTCATGCGCGATCACCTCGCCCTCCAGCGTCACCGCGGCGTCGCGCGCGCCCATGAGCGGCAGGGCGGGGTCGCTCTGCATCTGCGTCAGCGGTCCGGCAGCGAGCACCCGGCCCCGCTCCATCAGGATGATATGATCGGCGAGGCGCTCCACCTCCGCCATGTCATGAGTCACATATAGCACGGGCAGGGACAGTCGCTCATGGAGCTGTTCCAGAAAGGGGAGGATCTCCTCGCGCGTCGCCCGGTCGAGGGCCGAGAGGGGCTCGTCCATGAGCAGCAGCCGGGGCCGCGACAGCAGGGCGCGACCGATGGCGACCCGCTGGCGCTCGCCGCCCGAGAGGGTGAGAGGCGCGCGGCCGAGCAACGGCTCCAGCCCCAGCAGCGCCACAGCCTCGTCAAGGTCCAGCAGCGGCTTGCCCAAAGCCCCACGCGCGCCAAAGAGCAGGTTGCCGCGCACGCTCAGATGGGGAAAGAGGCTCGCCTCCTGAAACACATAGCCGATGGGCCGCTGGTGGACCGGGCGGAAGCTGGCCCCGTCCTGCCAGACATCCCCCTTGATCGACACATGGCCCTCAGCCGCCCGGTGCAGGCCCGCGATGCAGCGCAGCACGGTGGTCTTGCCGCTGCCCGAGGGGCCGAAGATCGCGGTGACGCCCTGGCCGGGCGCCTCGAACCGGGCGTCGAGGGCGAAGGCGCCGCGTTGGTCGCGCAGGCGCAGTTGAATGGCGTGGTTGTTCATGGGGCTAGCCTGCCCATGCGTTTCTCCACGAAGCTCATGGCGAGGATCGCCACGAAGGCGAAGATCATCATCCCCGCGGCAAGCGCATGGGCCTCGCGCCAGCGGGAGGTCTCGACAAAGTCGAAGATCGCGACCGAGAGCACCTTGGTGACGCCGGGAATGTTGCCGCCGATCATCAGCACCACGCCAAATTCTCCCACCGTATGGGCGAAGCCCAGAATGGCGCCAGTAAGGAAGCCGGGCCGGGCGAGGGGAACCGCCACGCGCCAGAAAGCGCTCCAGGGCGAGGCGCGCAGGGTCGCCGCCGCCTCCATGGGCCGTTCCCCCGTGGCTTTGAAGGCGTTGCGGATGGGCTGCACCACGAAGGGCATGGAATAGAGCACCGAGCCGATGACGAGCCCGGGGAAGGAGAAGGCGAGCGTGCGGGCGCCCCAGAACGAGGCGAGGGCGCCGCCCGGTCCGTCAGGCCCCAGCAGGATCAACAGATAGAAGCCCAGAACCGTAGGCGGCAGCACCAGCGGCAAAGCCAGAATGGCGGCGACGACATCCGCCCAGCCGCTTTGCGAGCGCGCCAGCCACCAGGCGATGGGGGTGGCGATGACGAGAAGGATGAGCGTGGTCAGGCTCGCCAGTTCGAGGGTGAGAACAATGGGCCGCCAGATGTCGGGTGAGAGGCCGAACATGTCAGCGCGCGCCCTGGGTCTCATAGCCCTGACGCGCGATGAGACTGCGTGCGACAGGGCCTTTCAGGAAAGCCATGAAGGCCCTGGCGGCTTCATTCGCTTCGCCCGTCTTCAAGAGCACGGCGTCTTGCAGGATCGGCTTGTAAAGGGATTGCGGAACCAGCCAACGGCCGCCTTCGGTGCGGTTGATGACCTGGGACAGGGCCACGAAGGCCAGTTCCGCATTGCCGGTCTCCGCGAACTGGAATGTCTGGGCGATGCTGGCCCCCTGCACGATCTTCGGCGCCAGCGCATCGTAAAGCTGCAGGGCTTGAAGGGTCTCGACGGCGGCGCCCCCATAGGGCGCGGCGACCGGATTGGCGATGGCCAGTTTGCGAAAATCGCCCGCCCGCAAGGCGTCGTCGCCGCGCGTCGCCCGCCCGTCGCGGCTCCACAGGACAAGCCTGCCAAGGGCGTAGGTGAAGCGCGTCCCATCCAGAGCAAGCCCCGCCGCAACCGCCTTCCCGGGCCATTCCTGATCGGCGGACAGGAGGATCTCATAGGGCGCGCCCTGGGTGATCTGGGCGTAAAGCGCGCCCGAGGCGCCGAAACTCAGGACGGCTTCATGGCCAGTGGCGGCCTTGAAGGCGGCGGCCACGCCAGTGGCGGCTTCCGTGAAATTGGCGGCGACCGCCACATGGGTCGAACCCGCCCGGGCAGGCAGGATCATCAGGGCCAGGGTCACGGCCAGGGCGAAACTCCGCATCGGGGCGCCTCAATCAATCGCAGGAATGACAATCGCAGGAATGACATGGGCCGCAACCGCCGACCATATGCAGTTTGCGGAGCAAACGCTAACCGGCGGGCTGGGGATCGTCAACTTTCACCAGTCCAATCGCTTGAGATATGGCGCGCCTTGCTGATAGATGGCCTCGTGCGTTGGAGCAATTTCATGTTTGTCATCAGGGCGCATCGCGCCAGCCGCCGACCCGGAGCGCAGGCTTGACGCCGCGCCGCTCGCAAGCGCCCCTCGAAATCCTCATCAACTGGGCGCAACGGGTCCTGCGCCGCAAGCTCTTCGAATGGATCCCCGCCCTGGGACGCGCCTTGAATGCGCCTCGGCATGCCAGTTTCGCAGGGGACTTCGCGGACAAGAGGCTGGAGGACCAGATCGAGGGACTGGCCCTGGCGCCCGATGCGCTCGATCAGGCCATGGCCGTGCTGCGGCCCGCGATGCGCAATGATGGGGGGGATGTCTCCACCTATCCGGCAGGCCAGTCGAGGCTCCGCTCGCTTCTGTTCAAGATCGACCATTGCAGCGTCGCCGGCCATACGATGATGGTGCTGGACAAAAGCGGCGCCCATGTCCTGACGCGCAACACCGGCCCCGTGGACTGGGAGACGGCCCAGCCCGCGCGCCTGAAGCCGCGTCCGGCCCCGGCGGGCGCCTGCTACACCCTGACCTGCCAGGGCAATTTCGCGCTTTTCTTCACCAACGACGTTCTGCCGCTCCTGTATTTCCTGCGCAAACATGGGCATGAGATCGGCCCTTTGCATATCGTCACGCGTCCGGATTTCCCGCCTTTCGTCATGCAGACCCTGCACGCCATCTGCGCCGCCCATCCGGGCGTCGAGATCCTGGAGCTTCACAAGACCGAGCGGCTCGAGAATGTGAGCGCCCTGTGGCTGTCGCGCACCCCCGACGCGAGCGATTGGGCGCCCGTGACGCGGGAGGAGGCGGATGCGCTGGCAGACCTGTTGCGCGCCCATCACCAGATCCCCGCCCCGGGCGCAGCCGAGGGACTGCTGTTCGTCAGCCGGGGCGACGCGAAAGTGGGCGCCCTCGTCAATGAGGCGGAGGTTCTCGCGGAGCTGATGGATTACGGTTTCGACTTCCTCGCGCCCAGAGCGGAGGATCACAAGTCCACGATCGAGGCCTTCCAGTCCGCCCGCATCGTGGTCGCGGCCCATGGGGAAGCCCTGACCAATCTGCTGTTCTGCCAGCCCGGAACGCTGGTCATCGAACTCTTCGCCTCGAACCAGATCAAAAGCGATCATTGCTGGCTCGCCCTGCGCCTTGGCCTGCGCTACCGCGCGGTGAAGGGCTTCCAGGGCGACGCCCTCAAGGCTTTCTCGGTCAAGGTCCATGAGGTGATGGCGCAGGTGGCGGAGGAGCTGGGACCGCTGGAAGAGGACGAGGAGGAGGCGGACGAGCCCTGAGCTGATCCGCAACATTCTGAAATATATACGACTTCCGGCCAAGGCCCGCCTTTGCGGCATACCGGGCCGCCCTGCGACATCATTATCCGCGCAAGTCGCTTGCGTCCCGTCACGGGGCTGGCACAATGAGCGCCTATCCCTTTGCAAACAGCCGTCGAGGTCCCCTCTGACTGATCCGGCTGGGCCGGGACCGCAACAGGCGGCGGTCCCGGCCACTTCGCCCCAGGGAACCCGGGTCCAGCTTCGCCGTTGTCTGGCGACAGGGATCTACGGGGGTCTTCATCATGAACCTTTCAACACGCAAAGCCCTGATCACGCTCGCTTTCCTCACCCTCGCCGCCAGTCCCGCCGCCGCCATGCCAGGCGGCTTTGCGTCCAATGGCCCCAATTGCGGCGTTCTCGCCGAGTCTCCCTTTCACGATGTCTGGCTCGGGCATTTCGCCGGCGGGCGGTGGGTGCGGGATGCTTTTGGGGGGAAACAGGTGGATTGGCGCGATGATCATGTCTGCTTTCCCTCGCGCGCCAGCTGTCAATCGTGGCAAAGGAGCATGGGCGCAGCCTTCAGCAAGATCGGGGGCTATCGGACCTGTGTGCGGATCAGGTGATCCGCGCCGCCCACAGGAGTGAACCATGGACGCCCATCGCCCCGTCACCCTCATCACCGGCGCCTCCGGCGGCATCGGAGCCGACCTCGCCCGGGTCTTCGCCCGCGAGGGGCATGATCTGGCTCTGGTCGCCCGCTCCGCCGACAAGCTGGAGGCTCTGGCGCAGGAGATCGAGGCCAGCGGCCGCACGCGGCCCTTCGTGGTCTGTCTCGATCTCGCCCAGCCGCAGGCCTGCGAAGCTCTGGCTCTGGCGCTGGATGAGGCTGGGCTCACGCCCTCCACCCTCGTCAACAATGCGGGCTTTGGCCTTGCGGGCCGCGCCGCCATGCTGGAGCGGGCGGGCCAGATCGAGATGATCGACCTCAACATCCGCGCCCTCACCGAACTCACCCTGCGCTTCCTGCCCGCCGTCATCGCCGGGCGCGGACGCATCATGAATGTCGCCTCCGTCGCGGGCTTTCTGCCGGGGCCGGGCATGGCGGTCTATTACGCCACCAAGGCCTATGTGGTCTCCTTCAGCCAGGCCCTGTCGCAGGAACTGGCGGGGGCGGGGGTGACGGTCACCGCGCTATGTCCCGGCGTCACGGCCACGGATTTCCATACGCGGGCGGGGCTCGACGCCAAGCTGATGCAGCAACTGCCCTCCATGTCCTCGCGCGTGGTGGCGGAGGCGGGGTACAAAGGGCTGATGAACGGCCGCAGGCTGGTGGTGCCGGGCCTGTTCAACAAACTCGTCACGGGCCTGCTGCCGCTCATGCCCAACGGCTTGCTGCTGCCGGTGATGGGACGCATGCAGGATCGACGCAAGGGGATGTGATATTCGCCACGCGAGATCACAATAATAAGACGATCCGCATTTTCGCCGCCTTTTCGCCTTGACCATTCTTTGTTGCAGCGCAAAACTGGCGTTCATGGACTTTCACTGCGATTCACGATCCGTCAAGGGGCGGGTTCTCGTGGTTCTCCATCAGGAGCATTCCACGCCAGGGCGTGTCGGGCGGCTGCTCGCATCGCGCGGCTATCGGCTCGACATGCGCCGTCCGGTGCTTGGCGATCCCCTGCCCTCCAACCTGCGCGACTATGCGGGCGTGGTGATCTTCGGCGGGCCGATGAGCGCCAATGACGAGCGCGATTTCATCCATCGCGAGATGGACCTGATCGGCGTCGCGCTGAAGGAGGATGTGCCCTATCTCGGCCTGTGCCTTGGCGCGCAATTGATGGCGCGGCATCTTGGCCATCGGGTCTATCCCCATCACGAGGGCCGCGCCGAAATCGGCTATTACCCGATCCGCCCCACGCGAGACGCCCACCAGCTCTGCCACAGCCCGTTTCCCGATACGGTCTATCAATGGCATCGGGAGGGGTTCGATCTGCCTAAAGGGGCGCGGTTGCTGGCGGAGGGCGATGATTTCGCCGTGCAGGCCTGCTCGCTGGGCAAGGCCTTCGGCTTCCAGTTCCACCCGGAAGTCACCTATGCCATGATGTGCCGCTGGACGGTGAAAGCGGCGGAGCGCATGGGCGATCTGGGCGCCCGCCTGCCCCACCAGCATCTGTCAGGCTGGCACCAGCATGACGCGCCCGTGGCCCGCTGGATCGACGCCTTTCTGGGGCGCTGGTTGCAGGACGCGCCCATGGTCGCGGCCGAATAGGGCCGCCTTCGCTCCCTGGGGAAGCAAAGGCGCCCCTGTCTCATTTTGGCGCGGGATGCGCTGGCAGCACGACGCCCGCCGCTTCGCCAAAGCCCACCCGATAGCCATCACCCTGCGCCCAGCCCCGGAAGGTGAGGCGGTCGCCGTCTTCGAGAAAGCTGCGGGTCTCGCCATTGCCCAGCGCCAGCGGCGTGGTCCCGTTCCAGGACAGTTCCAGCAGGCTGCCGCGCTCGGCCTTGTCGTCGCCGCTGATGGTGCCCGAGCCCAGCAGATCGCCCACGCGCATGGCGCAGCCGGTGGATGCGTGGTGCATCAGTTGCTGGAGCGATGACCAGTACATGTAGCGAAAATTGCTGTGGCTTATGGTGACGGGCGCGCCCATGGCCGCCGTCTGCAAATCGACTTCCAGATGCACATTGTAGTTCTGCAAGCCGGTCTGGCGCAGATAGGGCAAGGGCGCGGGCTCCTGCGCCGGGGTCGCCGTGCGGAAGGGCTCCAGCGCCTCCTTCGTCACCACCCAGGGCGAAATCGTCGTGGCGAAGGCCTTGGCGAGGAAGGGGCCGAGGGGCTGATATTCCCAGGCCTGAATGTCGCGGGCGCTCCAGTCGTTCAGCAACACGAAGCCGAAGATCATGCGCTCGGCGCTCGCCTGATCCAGCATCTCGCCCATGGTCGAATCCTGACCGATCACGAAGCCCATCTCCAGCTCGAAGTCGAGCTTGGCGCAAGGCCCCATCACAGGGGGCGCATCGCCGATCTTGAGCTGTCCCAGCGGGCGGCGCACATCCGTTCCGCTCACCACCACCGTGCTGGCGCGGCTGTTGTAGCCGATGGGCATATGCCGCCAGTTGGGCATGAGCGCCGCATTGGCGCCGCGCAGGATCATGCCCGCATTGGAAGCGTGCTGGAGCGAGGAATAGAAATCGCTGAAGGCGGAGACGGCGAAGGGCAGGTGCAGACTCGCCCGCTCCATCGGAACCAGCGCGCCGGCGCGCAGCGCAGCGTCATCGCGCAGCCGTGTGGCGTCGGCCTGCAACAGGGCGCTGATGCGCCCGCGCGTCGCGGTCCACACATCCGGACCCAGCGCCATGAAGGGGTTCAGCGCATCCGCCTCGAAGACGCCTGCGGGAACCTCCGGCAGGAGCCCCGCCCTGGCGACTTCCGCCAGATCCAGGATGAAATCGCCGATGGCGACGCCCACTCGCTTTCCTGCGCCATCAGTCGAAAAGACGCCATAGGGCAGGTTCTGGATCGGGAAATCGCTGTCGGGCGCAACCTCGATGAAGGCGCGCAGCTTGGGATCATTGGGGTTCATGGTCATCATTCCAGACTTCAGGGGCGGGTCGGATCGAAGTGCTTCTTCAGCCCGCTCCAGCACTTGAAGTAGTCGGGCTGGAGGATGGGAGATGTCGCGGCATATTCGGTGACGCGCTGGGGAAAGCGCGACTCGAACATGAAGGCCATGGTGTTGGCGAGTTTCACGGGCGCCAGCGCCACATTGCTGGCATGCTCGAACGCCTCCATGTCAGGCCCATGGGGCAGCATGGAATTGTGCAGGCTGACGCCGCCAGGCTGGAAGCCATGGGGCTTGGCGTCATACTGCCCATAGAGCAGGCCCATGAACTCGGACATGATGTTCACATGGTACCACGGCGGGCGGAAGGTGTTCTCCATGGTCAGCCAGCGCTCGGGGAAAATCACGAAATCGATATTGGCCATGCCCGGCGTATCGGAAGGCGCCGTCAGCACGGTGAAGATCGAGGGGTCGGGGTGATCGAAGAGGATCGAGCCCACGGGCGAGAACCGGCGAAGATCATATTTGTAGGGCGCGTAATTGCCATGCCAGGCCACCACATCGAGAGGCGAGGCGGAGAGCTGCGTCTTCCACAGCACGCCCTGTGCGCGCAGATAAAGGGTTGAGGGCGTCTCGCTGTCTTCGTAATGGGCGACCGGCGTCAGGAAGTCGCGGGAATTGGCGAGGCAGTTCGCGCCGATGGGGCCGCGCTCTGGCAGGCGAAAGGCGCCGCCGTAGTTCTCGCACAGATAGCCGCGCGCGGGGCCGTCCACCAGTTCCACACGCAGCTTCATGCCGCGCGGAATCACCACGATCTCGCCGGGCGCAGCCTCGATCACGCCCAGCTCCGTGACGAAGCGCAGGGCCCCCTGTTGCGGCGCAAAAAGCATCTCGCCATCGGCGTTGCACAGATATTCGTTCTGCATGCTGGCGGTGACGACATAGATATGGGCGCCAAGCCCCGCCTGCGCGCCCGCGTCTCCTGCCGTGGTCATGGTGCGGATTCCCTGCACAAGCGTCACAGGCTCGTCGGGGATCGGCGTCGGGCCCCAGCGCAACTGGCCGGGGGGCATTTCATATTCGGCGCAGGGCGCGGTGCGCCACAGGCCCTGCTCCGCCTTGGCGAATCGCCCGCTGTGCAGGACCGAGGGGCGGATGCGGTAGAGCCAGGAGCGCTGATTCGAGTCGCGCGGGGCGGTGAAGGGCGAGCCGCTGAGCTGTTCCGCATAGAGCCCATAGGGGCATTTCTGCGGGGAATTGCGGCCCACAGGCAGCGCGCCGGGCAGGCTCTCGGTCGCAAAATCGTTGCCGAAACCAGACATGTAAGAAAGGGTCATCGACGGCCTCCATCCCCGGACATCGCGCCTCGCAGGGCGTTCCGCGCCCAATCAGCACGGCGGAGCGACGCTTGCAAGACGGCGAAACCGCGCAAGGGCTTTGCGGCGCGAGGCGCGCTTGCCACAAGGCCCCGGCCTGACTAGACAGGAAACGGAACGGGAGGGGATATGGATCGTGGGATCAAAAGCCGCATGGCCATCATTTGCGCGCGCTGGCCGCAGCGCCCGGGCGAATGGAGCACCTTGTCGAAAACAGCAACTCGACGTCCGTTCCTTCAAGGGGATAGTATAGACCCCGCAGCGACATTGGCTCCATCGTCACCCTGACCGACATCATCACAGACCGATAAGAGGCGCATCCATGATCATCGACATTCACGGCCATTACACGACCGAGCCAGCCGCGATGCACACGTTCCGCGACAAGCAGCTCGCGGCTCTGGCGGATCCGGCACGCAAGCCCTCCACGGATCTGGGCATCTCCGACGAGCAGCTCATCGCAAGCGTGCAGAAGCAGCTCACATTCCAGAAGAACCGCGGCAGCGACCTGACGGTCTTCTCCCCCCGCGCCTCGGGCATGGCCCATCATATCGGCTCGGAAGCCGTGTCCCAGGAATGGACACGCATGAGCAACGACATGATCCACCGCATCTGCACCCTGCTGCCCAACAATTTCGTGGGCGTGGGCCAGCTGCCGCAGTTCCCGGGCGTCTCGCCCAAGAACAGCGTGCATGAGCTGGAGCGCATGGTGAAGGA